>Ga0335398_10009069_pt1 | contig 11604 bp, 4 predicted proteins | sample BON03_FD_205742 | JGI IMG/M metagenome (GOLD analysis project Ga0335398, IMG submission 205742) | Freshwater microbial communities from Lake Bonney liftoff mats and glacier meltwater in Antarctica - BON-03 (spades assembly) (version 2) | ecosystem: Environmental > Aquatic > Freshwater > Ice >...
TATATATATATATATACATATATAAATATAATATTCCCTCACCTCCTCGTGGTCGTCGTAATCCTCCTCCGCAGTCCCACCAAACGATCCGGGCTTGGGCGAGAGCGGCGGTTCAGCTGGATCGTCGCGCCGGCGACAAGCCTCGGCGAAATGGAGTTTCGTCAGGTACCTGGAACGGTGGGGTGTGGGTTCCAATTAGTTTAGGTTTTATATAACTCAATTTGAGAGCCTTTGGGCTTCAGCGAGAGCGGCGGCTCAGCCGGGTCGTCGCGCCGGCGACAAGCTTCCGCAAAGTGGAGTTTCGTCAAGTACCTGGAAGAGAGAGGGGTTGTGTTTCTGTTTGTATCGTTTTATAGAGCTCAGGGTACCTGGAAGGGGGGGGGGGGGGGGGGGGGGTTGGGTTGCGGCGTCGAGGCGCGCGGGGTGACGCCTTGGCGGCGGGCGGCGGCGGGCGGCGCGCGACGCGGCGAGACGGCGGCGACGGCGAGTGAGAGAGACAGGCGAGCGAGAAACACGGCCGCTCCTCGGCGGATCGGCTGATCATTGGCCGCCCATCGAGCGCAGGCGCTTGCAGGCCGATCCACACCCACTCACGCGGTCGCAGAGGAAGCGGAAGACGGCGTCGAAGAGGCCCATTTTCGGAGTGCGTGAAAGAGGAAAGGGAAAGGGAAAGGGAACAAGTCCGCCAACAGGCACAAGTGCGTGCTGATAAGCTTGATCGCGAGGTAGTTGTGGCCTGGGTCGGGTGGAAGGGCGCGTTCAACGGGGGCCTGCGTCGATCGGCGATCGTTGAAATTTTCGCCTCTTCTGCCTTCCCCGTCTCTTCCCCCTTCCCCTTCAAAAACTGGTCCATCTGTCGCGCCATCTATCTCCGCCCGTGATCGCAATCACGCACGAACAACACCACGTTGGGGCCATGCGCGACATCGGATAAAGGTCGCGCGCCGCAAAGCGCGCACAACAGCGACACTCACAGAGACACGAGAGAAGGCGCGCCAGACGAAGGACGCCAAACGCCAAACCATGGCCGCGTCCGACTATGCGCTGGCCATGCAAGCCGCGCGCGAGCGGCTGACGGAGGAGCTCGTCGTGGCCATCTTTGGCCGGCAGGTGAGGTCACGGCTGACGACTACCCGAGCGCAGCGCCGACGTCGCGCCGACGATGCCAACGCAAACGCAAAACGCGCAAACGCGCAAACGCTCACACCCTTCCCCAAACAACCAACCAAACAAAAGCAGCTGTCCTCGCCGGACCGCCGGCACGCGACCGAGTCGTGCCTTCAGCACCTCACCCGCGGCGCCGGCAGCGGGACAGCGACCGCCCCCCCGCCGCCCGACGACCCGTGGCGCGCCGCGCGCACGCGGGCGGCGTACGCCGACCTGGCGCGCGCGCTCGAGGAGGGGGAGGGGGCGGGGGGCGCGCGGCAGCCGCGCAAGGCCGCGGCGCTCCGGGCGCTGGTGGAGCGCGCGAGCGGGGCGAGCGACGGCGGCGGTTCAACGGCGGCGCTGGCGGCGCTCCTGGCGCTCGCGGGCCGTCCAGAGTCGTCGGCATTTCGCGCCGAGGCGGCGGGGGCGGAGGCAGACGGCGGCGAGGCGGAAGACGGCGGCGGCGGCGGCGGCGGCGCGTCAGAGGACGACACCCTCGCGGTGGGCCTGATGCGGCGCGGGTGGCAGGAGAGGGGGCGGGCGCGGGAGGCGGGCGCCAAGTTTGAGCGGGCGGCGGGGGGCGCTGCTGCCGCGATCGACGACGGCGACTCCCTCTCCGATTGGGGCTCGGGCGGCGGCCGGCTCTCTGGCGGCAGCAGCGAGCGGGAGGAGGAGGAGGAGCAGGGCGACGACGGCGACGACGACGACGAAACCGACGCCGGCGAGCATCGCAGCGGGGGGCCTTGGCGCCTGGGCGCGCGCCCGTCCACGACCACCGCCACCCCCGCCCCCGCCCCCCTCCTGCGCCCCGTCCCCGAGATGGCGGCCCGCCGGCTGCCGCTCGGCCGCCTCGCGCGCTGCCCGCCGCTCCCGCCCCCGCCGCCCCCCGGCAAGCTCGCGCGCGCGGCCGCCCCGGCGAGCCCGCCCCCCTCCCGCCCGGCCCCGCCCTCCCCCCTCCCATCGGGGCCGAGCGACAACGCGCCTCCGCCCCCGCCCGAGGAGGGCGCCACGCTGCTCGAGGCCCTCATGTCGGCCCGGCTCGCCGCCCGCCCGCACGCCCCGCTGCCCGACGCCGCGCGGTGCCTGGCGCCCTCGGAGCTGGCGCGGCAGGCGCTGCGGGCGGCGCGCGCCGACGTGTTCGGGCCGGATCCCGGGGGTGCATTCCTGCTGGTCTCGTGCCGCGCTGACTGCGGGATGGAGGGGCGGCGGTGGGGGGGGGACGACGCCGCCGAGGCCGACGCCGACGCCGACGCCGATGCCGGCGACGCCGGCGACGCCGACGCCGCCGCCGTCGCGATCGACCGCCGCTGCCTGACGCCGAGCCTCTCGCCGGGCGCCCTGCACGCGCTGCTGGCCGACTTTGCCGAGGCGGGCACGGCCTTCCGCGCGGTGGACGCGGCCGCGCGCCGGCTGTCGTCCCTGCCGCTCCTCTCCGGGGGAAGGGAGCAGTGCGGCTGGTCCGCCTTTTCGGGCGCGGCCGACGCCGCGCGCCCGCCCGCGCTGGCCGGCGCAGCCGAGAACGGCGCGTGGTGGCGGCCGCCGCGCGCAGCCCTGGCGCTGGCCGCCCCCCTGCCCGTGCGCGTGCTGACGCCCTGCCTGAGGGCGTTCGGGGACGCCCTGGGGCAGCAGCTGGACGCGCTCAGGCGGCAGCTCGCGGCTCTGGAGGCCTTGCCGCGGGTGAGGGGGCGGGGCGGCGGCGTGGGCGGCGGCGGCGAGGGGGCGGGGGCGGGCGACGACGACGACGACGACGACGACGACGACGACGACGCAGAGAGCGGCAAAGGCGGCGACGACGACGCTTCTGCCGCGCTCTCGGCCGCGCCCTTGTTGGAGGCGCACCGCCTGGCGCAGGGGCCGATGGCGCGCGTGCGCCTGCTGCACGCGGCCGCCGCGCACGCGCTGCAGCAAGCGGCGGCGGCGGCGGCGGCCGGTGCGCCCGCCGAGGGGGGCGCCGCCTCCGCCTCCGCCTCATGTGCCGCCGCCGTCGCCTCCTCCTCGCGCGCTGCCGCCGCGTCGGCCGCCCTCATCGACGCGCTCGAGTCCCAGCTGCGCCGCGCCGCCTCCGTCACAGGCCCCGAGGGCGAGGGCCGCCGCCGCTGCCTCGCGCATCTGCTGCTGCGGGCGTGCCTGCCGCTGGTCGCCTCGCTCGGGCGGTGGCTGTGGGGCGGCCGCGCGGAGGACGACGCGGCAGCGGCGGCTCTGCTCCCCCGAGGCGGCGGCGGGCGGCGATGGGAGTCGGGCGGCGACTTTTTCGTGGTTTCCATGTCTCCCTTGCCGTCGTCTTCATCCTTGTTCTCGTCGTCGACGGACCCGCGCCTGCTGTGGACGCGTGCGTTTGCGCTGGCGAGAGCGGGGGCGGCGGCGACAACACGAGGGGCCGGCGTCGGCGGTGGGGGCGGCGCCGGCGGCGCCGGCCAGCGCTCCCCGCCCTGCTGCCCCGCCTTCTTAGCCCCCTTGGCCCACGACATCCTGGACGCCGGCAAGAGCCTGCGCCTGTTGCGACACCTGGAGCAGCACCAACACCAGCAGCAGCAGCAGCAGCAGCAGCAGCAGCAGCAGCAGCTGCAGCAGCAGCAGCAGCAGCAGCAGCAGCAGCAGCAGCAGCAGCAGCAGCAGCAGCAGCATCACCAGCAGCAGCACCAGCAGCAGCAGCAGCAGCAGCAGCAGCAGCAGCAGCAGCTGCAGCAGCAGCAGCAGCAGCAGCAGCAGCAGCAGCAGCAGCAGCAGCAGCAGCAGCAGCAGCAGCAGCAGCAGCAGCAGCAGCAGGGCAAGGGACGGGCGGGGCGCGGAATCGGAGGCGGGCGCGGGCGCGACAACGACGACCTCGCCGCCGGCATCGGCGGAGACGGCGCAGACGTGCGAGACGACGAAGACGGCGCGACAGCCGCCGCGAGCCTGCAGCGCGCCTTTGTCGCGTCGGCGCTCGAGGCGCTGGTCGGCGCTCGAGGGGCGCAGGGGCCTGGCGGCGGCGGCGGCGGAGGCGGAGGCGGTGGCGGTGGCGGCCGCTGCGGCGGCGGCTGCGACCCCTCTGTCACCGCTCGCGGCCTGGGCGCCGCCATGGCCGCGGCCGGCCGCCTCGCCGCCGCTTCCGAGCGCTGCTCCGAGGCCGAGGCGGCGGCGGCGCCCGGCCGGCGCGGCATGCGCGAGCTCGCGCTTGAGGACGCGAGCCGGCGAGACGACGACAGGCCGGCGGCGGCAACGGGCGGCGCGACGGAGCCTCCGCCGCCGCCTTATGCACCGCTGCCACCGCCCCCACTGGCGTCGCCCGGCCCCGGCCAGCCGCGCGCGTCGTCATCCCCTTGTCCTCTTCGTCCTCCCCCACCGGGCGCCTGCCCTCCCCTGACCCGGTGGCTGGAGGGCGCCCAGCGCCGCGATCTGCCCGCCCAGCGGGCGGCGTTCGACGCGCGCGAGCGCGGCCGCCTCGCGCCCTCGGCCGCCGCCGGGCGCCCATTCCCCTCCTCGTTCGACGCGGCCGTGCGCGCGACCGCCGCCGGCGCCGCAGCTCGCCACCTGGACGACGTCCTCCTGCTCTCCTCGGCGGCAGAGGCCGCACGGGGGCAAGAGCAGGCCGCCCACGCCCCCGCCGCCGCCGCCGCCGCCGCCGCCGCGCCGTCCGTCCTCCGCCGCTGCCTCGTGCCCCGCGTCCGCCGCCGATGCGAGGCCGTCTGCGCCGCCCTGATGCGCCGCCTCGTCTACGGCGGCACGTCAGGCGGGGGATGGGGCCTCGCGCGCGAGCTCGAGGCCGTGCGCAACGCCTACCTGCTGTCGGCCCCGGCGCTGGCCTCTTGGGCAGACGACGCTCTCCTGCCGGCGCTCGAGGCGGCGGCGGCGAGCGGCGTCGTGTCCGGGCGGCGGCGGCGGCAGGTGTCGGCGGCGCTCCTGCTGCCGCCGCCGCTGGCCCTGGCGCAGGAGGCCGCCTCGCTCTCCTGCCCGAGCGCGCTCGAGCTGCTCGACGTCGGGCTGCTGCAGCGCGCTCTGGACGGGGCGCTGGCTGCCAACGCCGACGCAGGCGGCGGCGGATGGGGCAACGGACGCAGCAGAGGCGGCGGCAGAGGCGTCGCATGGGCGCGCGATCCCTTGCCGCCGCCGGGGTCGCTACAGCTGCACGTGGACCGCGGACTTCTTGCACGCGCGCGTGTGCACCAGGAGCAGGCGCTCGCGCGCGCTGTGGCCGAGCGAAAGGCAGCGAGGGCCGCCGCCGCCGCCGCTGCCGTAGCCGCCGCCGGCTCGTCTGTCCCTGCCGTCGCCGCCGCCGTCGCCGCCGCCCTCCCCCCGCTGCCCCCCCCGCCCATCTCGTCGCTGGAGATCGAGGCGATCTCGTTCCGCCTGATCTGCACGCCAGCAATCGGGACAGCGTCACCCTCGCGCGCCCAGCAGCTGAGCCTCCTGCCCCTCGTCGCCGGCGACGGGGCCGCAGCCTCGTCCGCCGCCCCCTCGTCCGCCGCCGCCTCGTCCGCCGCCGCCGCAGCCTCTGCCGACGCCCCTTGCTCCCCCTCGCGGCTCGACCCCTGCCTGCGCTTCCTGCTGCAGCTGCGCCTCTCCCGCCGGGCCGTGGGCGGCGCGCGCCTGGCGGCCATCAAGCGGCGCGACGCCAGCGACGACCTCGCGCGCCGCGACGCCGTCGAGCGGGCGGGCATGCGCCTGGCCGCCGAGCAAGGGCGCGCCGAGCGCGCGGCGGCGGCGATGGCCGGCCGGGCGGCGGCGGGCGAGGATGACGGCGACGGCGAGGGGCTCGACCCTCCGCTGCTGCAGGTGCGCGACGAGTCGGCCGCGCTGCAGGCGATGGCGCACCTGCTGGCGTCGCTGCACGCGTGCGTGATGGACGGGCTGATGGCGGGCAGCAGCAGCAGCAGCAGCGGCAGTGGTGGCAGCAGCGGCAACGGCGGCGCGGACGAGGACGAGAAGGCAGGCAGCAGCGGCCGCGGCACCCGGCCCTCGGCCGCGCCCGCCGGCCCGCTCAGCGCGTGGGCTGCGCTCGAGCGCGACCTCGGCCGCGCGCGCTCGCTGCCGGACCTGCGCGACGCGCACCGCGCCTTCCTGGACGCCGCGCTTCGCCAGTGCTGCCGCGCTGGCTCCTCGTCCTCGGGCGGCGGCGGCGGCGGCGGAACCGGCGCCGCCGCCGCCGCCTCCGTCGCCGCCGCCGCCTCCTCCTCGTCGGCCTGGCGCCACGTCGCCGCCACGCTCACGCGCCTCTTCGACGCTGCCCTGTCCTTTGCCGCCGTGCACGCCGACCTGCTGGACGCGCGCGCAGAGGCCGACCGCCGCGTGGCCGCCGCCGGACGCGCCCGCGCCCTGTTGCCGCCGGCGGCCGCGGCGCTGCCGCATCCGCCGCCGCGCCGCGCCCTGGGGCTGCGTCCTCGCGCGCGCGGCGGCGCGAGCGGGCGAGATGGGGCGGGCTATGGCGATGACGATGATGACGACGACGACGACGACGACGACCTCGCGCGCGACCGCGGCGGCGGCGGCGGCCCCGACCCCTGCCGGCGCCAGCCCGACGCGCCAGCGTCCGTCGCCGCCGCCGCGCGCTCCGCCGCCTGCGTCTTCCGCGCCCTGCCCGCCGAGCAGGCCGCGGCCGCCGCGCCCGCCGAGGCATGGCGCGCGGTCGGCCGCCACCGCCGCGCGCTCGCGGCCGTCGCGGCGCACTGGCGCGAAGGAATGGCGTACCTTCGCCGCTTGCTGCCGCCCTGCGCCGCGGCGGCGGCGGCGGCGAGCGCGGCCTCGTCCGCCCGGCTCGACGGCCCCGACGGCACCGCCGCCGCCGCGTGGCCGCCGCTCCGCGACCTCTTGCTCGCTATCGGTGCAGGCGCTTCGGCGTCGGCGGCGGCGCGCGCGCCGGCGACGGCGGGCCTTGGATCGTGATTATGCGGGCGGTATGATATATTTTGTTGCGACGACGGGGGCATTTGCGGGGGCCCCGCGCAAACGCGCAAACGCGCTGCGTCCGCGACTCTTTTTTTTGCAACGCAAGCGCCAAAACATGGTTTATTCCTCTCACGGCTCATCCCCTCTTGCCGAGGCCTGGTGGCGCTCCCGGCGCTGCGTCTCCAGCTCCCTCGAGCGCGGGAGCTCGAGCGCCCCCGCCGCGCCGCCGCCGCCCGCCCCCGCCTCGGCCGCCGCCGCCGCCTCCCGCGCCGCCCCCCTCTGCCGCCGCCGCCGCTCCTTCAGCACCTCCTCCGCGGCGGGCGCCTCCCCGTCGTTCACCTGCCCCAGCCAACGCTCGTGCTGCAGCGCCGCGTGCCCGCCCTCCTCGGAAGCCGCCGACAGGAGCGCGGCCGCCTCGTCCGCCGCCAGCGAACCCCTCGGCGGCAGGGTGGCCATCAGGCCCGTGATTTTGAACTTGGTGCCGCGGTCGGGGCTGCCCGTCGTGTTGAGCACGGTGACGGCGACGCGGCAGTCGGCGGCGGGCGAGGGGGAGAAGGGAGCTAAGTAGACGGTCGTCTGCCAGACGTCGTGGTGCCCGTCGAGGACGAGCGTGGCCGGGGGCGGGGGCGGGGGCGGGGCGCCGGTCGGTGGGCCGCCGCCGCCGCCGCCATCGCTGTCGCCTCGCTCATTCGGCGGGGCGGGGGGCGCCGCCGCCGCCCCCGCCCCGCACGTGCACCCGCCGAGGCACTCGACCGACGCCCGGCCCATGTGCTTGTACGACCGCAGGTAGGCCAGCTGCACCGCCACGCCCGCGGGCTCGCCGCCGCCGTCCAAACCAAAGCCACCGCCAACTCCGCTCCCGCCGCCGCCGCCGTCCTCGCCGCCGCCGCCGCTCCCGCCAAAGCCGGCGCCGCTCCTGCTGCCGCCAAGGCTGGCGCCGCTCGTGTCCACGCGAAGCACCAGCCGCGCGCCGGGCTCCCACGCCACGTACCCGACCTTTTGCTTGGGCGCCACGCCCTCGTCGACGAGCTCGAAGCCCTCGGCGGAGACGACGTGCGCGGCGAGCGCGGCGCCGTGCGCGCAGGCGAGGTTGGCGTCGGCGTAGTTGCGCGGGTGCAGCGGCTCGGGCAGCGGCGCGAGCGCCTCGGCGCGGTCGTCGCCGCCGTCGTTATCGTCGTCGATGCCGCCGCCGAAGGAGCCGCCGCCGCCGCTCTCACGCCCTCCCGGCGGCTCCTGTCGCCTGCCGCCCTCGCGGTCGCCGCCGCCGCCCTTAAGAGACAGCGACGGCAAGCCCCCGCCCGACCACGGGCGCAGCGCCAGGCCGAGCGCCACCTCCCCGAGCGCGTGCAGCACCAGGTCCGCCACCGCCCGATGCCCGGGAGCCAGCGGGTGGATGAAATCGTACCGATCGCCGGACGGCGAGTCGTAAAAGTCTGTCCAATTTAGTCCGTGCGCGTGTTCGCGGGCGAGCCGCCACGCCGCCGACCGCAGCGAGACGGCCGGGGCGTCGTAATAAGCGCCAATGGCCGAGAGCGCGTCCTCGACCGTCTGGCCGTACCCCCTGCGCCAGGGGTGCCCCTCGCCCATGGCCATGCCCACGGCGGGCAGCTGCACCAGCACCACCGCGGGGCGGCGCGGCAGCCTCAGCAGCTTGCGCAGCAGGCGCTCGTAGCGGGCGGCGGCGGCGGCGCGCCCCTCCTCCGCCGGCTCGCCCTTTTCGCCCGCGCCCGACTCGTTGACGGCAAACTCGACGAACACGAGGTCCGCGTCGCCCGGGACCAGTTTCTGGAGGCACGCGGACGTGAAGGAGGCGGGCGCGGCGGGCACGCACCCGTTTGTCAGCTCGAACTTTGCGCGGGGGTAGTAATCGCGCAGGCGGCGGGTCACCACGCTCGGCCAGTCCTCGGAGCCGCGCTCGACGGCGCTGCCCCACGACACGCTCCCGCCGACGGCGGCGACGCGCAGGGGGCGCGCCCCGCCCTTACTCCCTCGGGCGGCGCGGTGCAGGAAGCGCCGGAGGCGGTGCGCCGGGCCCAGGTGGGACAGGCCGCGGGCGGCGGCCGAGGGCGACAGCAGGCGCGCGCGGTGCGCGAGCAGGCGGCCGTGCGGCGACGCGAGCAGCGGGACGCCGCCGGCGAGCCGTATTGCGCCGAGCTGGCGCTCGCGGCGGTCCCACTGGCGCGGGAAGCACGCCTGCCAGGGCTCGGCGAGGGCGAGGGCGGCCCGGGCGACGGCGCTCGCGGGGACGGCGCCTGGGGGTGTCGGCGGCGGGGGTTGTGGCACCGCGGCGGCCGCCGCGACGAGCGAGAGGACGGTGGCGACGATCGACGCGAGGCGGGAAAGGGGCGCAGCGTCCCGCGGCCGACGCCGACGCGGCGCCATCGCAGCGCGCGCCTGCGTCAGGTCGCGCGCGCGCGCTCGTTTCTCCCCGTCAACTTGTAGGTTGGTTCGCGCGCTTGCGGGAGAGGGGCAGGAGAGAGGGATGACGGGGAGCGTAACGCCAAAAAGAGGAGAGGGAGACGATCGCGAGAGAAAAGAGAGGACGACTTGGCGTTTAGTCGAGGACAAGTAAAGTAGAGTTTGACACGGGGCTGCGGTGGCCTGGACGCGCCGATTGGGGGGGCGCAGTCGCCAGAGCGACGCGTGGCGCGACGTCGGCACCGAAACCGACGGCGCCGAAACGGCGGAAACCGCGGTTTGCCCGTCCCCATCCGCCGCCGACACGTCCCCGATCAGCGCAACAACAAACCAACCGCGCCCGCGCGTCTACCTCGACGTCCGCGTCGACGGCGAGCCCGCGGGCCGCATCGAGATCGAGCTGCTGCCCGAGTTCGCGCCCGTCGGCGCCGCGCGCTTTGCCGACCTGGCCGAGGAGAAGGGCGGCGTCGGTTACAAGCAGTCCAAGTGGGACGGGATATTTTTAGAAAGGGGGTACGTGCGGTGCGCCGGGGCGCGGTCTTTAAGTTACAGCGCGGGCAGAGGCGGCGGGGGCGGGGACGGCGGAGATGGGCGCAGGAGCGGCGCGCCCGAGCCGGCCGGCCGAAGCGGCGCAGCCGGGCACCTGCAGCTCGGCGTAGTGGTTGCCCGGCCCAGGGAGCAGCAGGCGGACGATGGCTTGTGTTGTTGCTGGCCTCTTGCTTTTGGTTTGTCCACTTGGGTGGCGTTTTTCCAAACGGAAGTGTTTTGTTACTGAAGCCCTCGGGGAACGCCTCCGCCTCTCCTGGGGTGTCCATCTATAGGCGGCGGCGTCTTTCAGACGGGTGTGATGAATTCTCGAGTCGTCGTATGGAAGCAAAAAAAGAACAAGGAGAAAAGGGGGGGTCAAGGGGCGGGGGGGCGGGGGGGGCGGCGGGCGCCCAAGTTCAAATTGTCCCGTCAACAAAACTTCCGAAAACAAGAGGGGTGAGGCGGGGGTCAAGCGGGTGTTTTTGTTCACGAGATCATACTGGCCTTGATCATCATTCGGCGCGCCGCGGCGACGCGACGGGGGGAGGAACTGTGCCGCGCGCGCGGGGCGCCGCGTCTCCGACCGTCTCATTCTTTCGCTCTCTCTCGCTCTCTCTCTCTCTCTTAGGCCAGGCCCGGCATGGCCTTGCGCAGGTTCTCCGCCCACTCGGCGACCTTGGCCGTCTGGTCCGTCACCTTGCGGATCATCACGACCAAAAAGGCCAGCGAAACCAGGTGCGACAGCACCACCACCGCAGAGGCCTGCGCCATGGCCTCGACGGCCAGGTCGCCGCCGCCCGCGGCCCCCGCCGCCCGGCCGACGGCCGAGGACGCCACGCTTCCCACCACCAGGCTCCCGACCTCGGCAAACAGGGCCACGAGGGCGCAGCCCGCGCCGACAAAGTTGAGCGCGGCGTGCTCGAAGAACTGGTTGACCATGCCGAAGCCGCCGAGGACGCCGAGGCCCTCCTTGCGCACCTTCAAGAGGTAGGTGTAGGACTGGTAGACTGTCGTTGGATTGTTGGGGTTTTGGTTCGTGGGTCGTCAGGTTGTTTGGGGGGGCGGCGGCGGCAACGGGGTTTCGAGTGTGTGAGTGCGCGCGCGTGTTTTTTATCCTCCCTGCCCGCCCCCCCCCCTCCACCCCCCTCCCTCACCGGAGTAGGCCGCCACCAGCACCCCGACCAGCAAGATGGCCGTCGGCGGCGACCCCGCGATCGCCTTGGCCGCGCCCTTGCCGCCGAGCAGGGCGACGTGCGAGGTGGCAAACACCGTCGCCCACGAGACGCCCGTGAGCGCGAGCTGCGCGGCAAAGTTGTACGTGACCAGCTGCGTCAGGTCCACTGATACGGTGGGCATCGGCACGCGGATGGGCTGCAGGTCGCCCGACGCCGCCTTTTGCAGCGTCTCCTGCGCCCTGGCCGCCGCCGACTGCGCGGCGGCGACGCCGCGGTTGATGGCGGCAGAGACGTTCTGCTGGCCGCCGCTGGCGCTGCTGCTGCCGCCGGCGGCCTCGGCGCGGACGCGGAGGGCGGGGGACTGTTGTTGATTTGTTTTGGCGTTGGTTTGTGATGAGGGGGGGGGGGGGGGGGGGGGGCAAGGGGGGAAAGGGGGGGGGGCGGGCAGGGGGGGAAAGGAGGGGGGGGCGAAGCG
>Ga0335398_10009070_pt1 | contig 11603 bp, 8 predicted proteins | sample BON03_FD_205742 | JGI IMG/M metagenome (GOLD analysis project Ga0335398, IMG submission 205742) | Freshwater microbial communities from Lake Bonney liftoff mats and glacier meltwater in Antarctica - BON-03 (spades assembly) (version 2) | ecosystem: Environmental > Aquatic > Freshwater > Ice >...
CGCCCCCCCCCCCCCCCCCCCCCCCCCCCCCCCCCCCCCCCCCCCCCCCCCCCCCCCCTCCTCCCCACAAAAACAAAACGCCCCCCCCCCCCCCCCCCCCCCCCCCCCCCCACTACTGCACCCCAAAGTACCGCGCAAAGTCGATGAACTGCTCCCCGCCGACCACGTTGTTGACAAAGCGCACGGCGACCGTGGTCGCCGCCGCCAGCGCGGGCAAGCGCCGCGCGGCCGCCGACTCGCCGACCAGCCTCTCGACGCCAAAGACGGCCTGGTAGCGCAGGTTGGACGACACGCCCATAAAGATGCCCCACACGAGGGCCGTGCCGACGACAGGCGGGAGGGGGGCGTCGAGGGGGTCGCCCGCCGCCGCCTGCGCCGCGTCCTCCCGCCGCCGCCTCTCCTCGTACGCCTTGAGCGCCTTGGGCCCCTGCACGGCGGCGGCGGCCGCCTCGGCCTCGCGCGCGCGGTCGCGCTGCCCGCGCTGCACGCCGCGCTTGACCACGATGAGGCCGTTGGCCGCGGCCTGCCCGATCAGGCCGCACACGATGCCCGCGAGCGAGTACTCGAGGAACTTGACGGCCAGGCACGCCACCCGCGACGCCGGCGTGAAACGCGCGCCGCCCGGCACGCTCGGCGCAAACACGGCCGACGGCACGCGCGCCAGCAAGGCGCGCGCCGCCGCCGCCACCCCTCCCGCCTGCTGCGGATTCTTGCCCGCCTTTCCCAATGCCGCCGCGGCAGCCCCCATCACCCCCTTCCCCCCGACCACCGCCGCGGGCGCCATCAGCGTCACCAGCACCACGTCCAGCACTAGGCCGACGATCAGGTCGGATGCGTAGAGCTCGATCTCGCCCCAAAAGTGCTCGCCGCGCTTGCGCACCTCGGCGACCGTGGCGCACCCCGCGTCGATGGCGCACTCGGCCCACACCTTGAAGAGGAAGCGCTCGTCGGCGAGCAGGCGGTCGCGCACGGCCGGGAAGCGCGCGGCGAGCGCGCCCGTGACGGCGAGGCCCCGCAGCGCGGCGTAGCGGGCGAGCGCCGTCGAGCGGAGGCCGACGGTGCGGGCGGCGAGGGCCATGTCGGGCGGGAGGTCGACCTTGGCCGAGAGGGCGGCGGCCTCGGCCTGCCCCGCGTCGAGGAGGACCTCGTCGTCGTCGTCGTCGTTGTCGCCGTTGCCGCCACCGCCGCCGCCGCCGCCGCCTCCTGCGCCCGTTCCGCCGCCGCCGCCGCCGCCGCCTCCAGCCGCCACCGCCGCCAGGGGCTGGCCGAGAGGGGCCGACGAGGAGGGCGCCGGTGTGCCAGAGGTGATCGTCGGCGCCGGGTAGGGCGTGTTGAGGCCGCTGGTGCCGATGATGCCGCCAGTGCTAGTGCTGGTGCCGGCACGGGCGTCGGCGCCCTCGCTGCCGCTCCCGCACGACGCGGCCGCCGACGCGCGCGGCGCGACGACGACGGCGGCAGCGTGCTTCTATTTTCGTCGTCGTTTTGTGGGGTTTGACGGTTTCGGTGAGCGTGTGATGGCGATGTGGTCGTTCGTGCTGTGCCCGATGGTCCACGGCAGGGAAGAGAGAGACAGACGGAAGGCAGGCGGGCCAAACGGGCGTAAACCCCAGGAAGACAAGATTTTGCGTCCGTTTTTGCCTCACCCGTGCGACCGGGGGCAAGGTCCGCCCCAGCCGCGGCGCGGCCGCGCTGAGACGGCCGCGAGATTGCATTTTTCGCGGCGCCGCAGGGCGGGATCGCGAGGAGGAGGCAGGGGAGATCGCAGAGAGGAAGGGGAACACGGGTTGTGAAGCGTCACTTGACGGTCTGGTGGGTGCGACGGGCGGGGCAATCTGGGGATGCGCAGTGCGCGTGCGGGTCCCGAGTGGGAAAGAATCGTTCACGGGATGACGTTCGTTTCTCCAAGGACGAGAACGTTGCAAGACGTTCATTCGCGACGCGCCACGCCCCTTTCGGAGACGCTTGTTCCATTTCCGGCGGTGTCCGGCGGCGTCAGGCGTTTCGACCAGATGCCAACCGACATCCCCCGGCCCGCCTGGCTTGTCACACGCTCCTCTCCCACCATTTCATCGAGACCACGACTTCCGCGCAGCAGCTGGGCGGCCATCGCCCCTTCCTCCTCCTCCCCACAGCGCCCCCCTCTTTTCTCTATCCCGCGCCCATCGTCACCATGAGTGCTGCGCCGCTCAAGGTGGCGTCGCGCTCCACAGCGGCAGCAGCGGCAACATCAGCATCAGCAGCAGTGCGCACCCCTTCTGCCTTGCTGCCGCTGCTCAGGCGGCGGCCGTGCAACAGCGTCGCCGGCCGCGCGGCGCAGCGGCGAACACGAGGTGGCGGCGGCGACGGCGACAGCGACGAGGCCGACGATGGCGGCGCCCCGCCCGCTCTTGCTCCCCCTCCTCCTCCTGCTCCCTTGTCGCCGCGGCAGCGGCGGCGGGCGCAGGACGCGCCCATCTTCCAGGACCTCCAGAAGGACGGCGACGACGAGCGGCCGCTCGACACGCGGCCGCTCCTCATCAACTTTCAGGAGGAGGAGGAGCAGGAGCGGCAGCAGCAGCGGCAGCGGCAGCAGCAGGAGTCGCTGCTGCTGCTCCCGCGGCCGCCGGGCGGCGGCCGGCGCCGCGTCTCGCGCTCGTCGTCGGCGCAGCAGCGGCGGCTCGAGCAGCAGCAGCAGGCGCAGGAGCTGCAGCGGCAGCAGCAAAAGGCGCAGGAGCAGCGGCGGGCGGTCGCGGCCGCCGCCCTCAGCAGCAGCGGCTTCAGCTCTATGGAGGAGGAGGACGACGAGGACGGCGACGACGGCGGCGGCGGCGGCGGCAACGGCGACGACAAAGAGGCGGCGGCGGCGGCGGCGGCGGCGGCGGCGGCGGCCGGGGGCGGCGCATACGGGCGGCAGCGAAAGATGATGAGCGGGAACGGCAGCAGCGGCAGCATCACTAGCGGCTGGGCGGCGCAGCAGCAGGTGGAGCGGGCGAGGCAGGGGGCGGCGGCGGCGGCGGCGGCAGCAGCGGCAGCGTCGAGGAGAACAGCAGCGGCGGGAACAACGGCAGGCGCGGCAGCGGCGTCGGCAGCGGCTCCGTCGTCGTCGTCGTTGCCGGCGGCGGCGGCCTTGGCAAGGCGAGGCGGGGCAGGAGGCCCTCCGGCGGCGGCGACCCAACGGGCAGCAGCCGCGTCGTCCCAAGTGGGCGGCGGCCTTCCGCCCCCGCCCCCGCCCCCCGCCCCGCCCCCGCTCGCCCCCCCGCCCTGGATCGGGCGCCAGGGCCGTCACAGGTGGTACGGCGGCCTCACCGCGCGCGAGATCGCCGAGGGCGTGCTGAGGCGCGCGGCGGCGGCGGCCAGCGACGGCGGCGGCGGCGGCGGCGGCCACGGCTCGGACAGCGACGGCGGCGGCGCGGGAGCGGGGGCCGGCGGCGGCGGTCATGGCGGCTACGGCGGCAACGGCGGCGGCTACGGCGGCGGCTATGGCGGCGGCGCCCTGGCGCTCGACGAGGACGCGTGGGGCGTCTCCAACGTGCTGCCCATGTCGGCGTCCTTTGGCGGCGGGCCGTACGGCGGGAGCGGCGAAGCGTATGGCGGCGGCGGCGACCCGTACGGTGGCGGCGACGGCGAGGCGCCCGCCCCCTACGATGCGGCGGCGGCGGCGCTGTTCGCGCCCGGCGCGCCGCCCTCGCCGGCACAGGCCACGGCCGACGCCGCGCGCGCCGCCCGCGCCGCCGTCGCCGCGGCCTGGACCGAGGCCGACGCGCGCCGCGCCCTGCGCGCCGCCGTCGCCGTGCGCGGGTGGGCCGCGCGCCGCGGCCGCCTCGACCCGTGGTCGGACCTCGAGGCGCAGGACGCGCGCGAGGCGGCGGCAGCGGGGGCGGGCGCGCGGCGGCAGCGGGGGGCGGACTGGGCGGCGCGGCAGCAGCAATCAGCAACAGGAGGCGGTGGAGGCGGAGATAGGGGAGCAGGCGGCGCTGGCGACATGCCGACCGCCGCTTCTGCTCACGGCAGCGACGGCGACGACAACAACGACGACGATCACGGCGCAAACGCCGCGGCGGCGGCCGTCGCCCAGTTCTCCGACGTCTTTTTCGGCGGGGCGAGGCCAGTGGCGGCGGCGGCTTCGGCGGTGCGCGCAGGCGCGGGAGGAAGGAGCGCGTCGGCCGCCGCCGCCCTCCGACCCCAGCCCCAAACAAGCCCTTCCTCTTCAAGTCAGTCCCGCCGCAACCGCCCCCGGCCCCCGCCCCCCCAGCCCATGGGCCGCGCGCTGGTCGACATGGCCGTGCGCAGCGGCAGCGCCGCGCTGCTGGCAGAGGTGCTCGCAAAGGCCGGCGCGCACGGCGCGCGGCCGCCGCTGCGGCCCGTGCACGCGGCGATGAAGCGCTGGGGGGCGGAGGGGCGGTTCGACGACGTGGCGCGGGTGGCGCGGGCGCTGGCGCGCGGGGGCTTGCTGGGGCGGGCAGGGGGCGGCGGGGCGGGGGGGGGGGGGGGGGGGGGGGGGGGGGGGGGGGGGGGGGGGGGGGGGGGGGGGGGGGGGGGGGGGGGGGGGGGGGGGGGGGGGGGGGGGGGGGGGGGGGGGGGGGGGGCGCGCCAGGAGCCACGGGGCAGGCCGGCGGCGGCGGCGGCGGCGGCGCGGGCACCAGCCGCGCGGCGCACGCGGTCGCGCGCACGGCGCTGCTGACGGGCCGCGCGCGCGAGGGGCTCGAGGTGATCGCCGAGTTGGAGCGCGCGGCGGCGGGGTCCGCGGCGGGGGTGGGTGGGTCGGCCTCGGCCGGGGACGCGGGCCGCGCGGGCGGTGGCGCGAATGGCGGCGGCGGCGGCGGCGGCGGCGTGCGCGCGCTGCTGCTGCGAGAGCTCGAGCGGCAGCAGCGCCAGCAGGGGTCGGCGGCGGGAGCAGGCGGCGGCGGCGGCGGCGGAGGCGGGCTCGTGGACGCCGGCGCATTTGGGGCAGCGGTGGGCGGCGGCGGCGCGGCGCTCGCGTCCGCGCTGCCCTGGACGTCGGAGCCCGAGAAGGAGGATTAGGAGGCATACGCGCCGCGCGCATAACACATCGCGCAAGGGCAAGAAACATTCGTCGGCTTTGAGGGGCCGTTTTTTTGTTTCAGGTGGGGGGCGGAAAAGGACGGGAGCGCCGACCGCGTCCAACTCTAGCGAAACCGACCGACCGCCAGACCAAACCGACCGATCGCGCGCGCACGCATTCACATCGCCCCGCCGCCGCCCATGCCCCCCGCGGCCGCCCCGATCGCCGCCTGCTGCCTCTGCACCAGGATCAGCAGGCCTTGCGGCCCGAGCAGGATCTCGCTCGCGAACGACAGCACCGCCACCCACACAATGGGCGTCACGTCGACGCCGCCGACGGGGGGCACCACGCGGCGCGTCGGCGCGAGGAAGACCTCCGTCGGCGCAAAGGCGAGCGACCAGGGCAGCTTGGTGCCGTCGAGCGCCGGGTACCACGTCATGGGGATGCGCACGATGCACAGGAGGGTGGCGGCCGTGATCAGGGGGCGCAGCACGGCCTCGAGCTGGGCGGCGGGCAAGGCGGACAGCGCGGCGTCGGCGGCGGCCGGGTCGGAGGACGAGGCGGCGAGCGCGGCGAGCGGCAGGGCGTAGGGCAGCAGGAAGGGCAGGAGGGCGGCCGCCGCCGAGGACGCCGCCGCCGCCGCCGCCGCCGCCGTTGTCGTCGTCCTCGTCGTGGGCGATGCCGCTGGCGCTGGAGCGCGCGCCGACGCTCTTGCTGCTGGTGCCGCGCTGGTGCTGGCGCTGGTGCGGCCGGGGCCCAAAGCGGACGAAGCCTTCGGCGCGCGATGGCCGCACGCGCCGCCGGCGAGCGTTCGCGTCGGCGTCGGCGTCGGACGCGAGGCGGCGGCAACGCTGCCCCCCAGGGCGCGCTGTTGGAGGAGCAGCATCGTATGCTCGCGGGCTCGCGAATGTCCACCGGCGGTCAAGGGGGGCTCAGCTGGATCGGTGGCTTGGAGCCGGGAGGAAAGAGGGAGGAAAGGGCGCAACTGTTCGAGTTGTGTGTGGTGGTTTTGGGAGAGGGAACGGGCACCGAGGGTTGGGGGGTCGCGTGAGGATCGACTGAGCGTCGTTTGGGATGTACATGTGTTTCCCGATTGGATTTCTGAGCTTTTGAGCGAGTCCGTGTGGCGTCTTCAATTGCGTCTCCCTCCTTTCTCCCTCCCCCCCTCTCCCAAGCCACAATCGTATTCGACCACTCTTCAATGACGACTCACTCTTGACCATAACAAACCAATGGCCCGACGAGCGATCGGCGCCTGGCTCAGGACGCGAGGATTGGGGGAGCTCTTCCCTACTCCTCCGTTCCGCTGCTCCCCTTCCTTCCGTCACGCGTTTGGCGAGCCCGCGGCTCTGTCGACAGCGTGCGCGCCGAATCCGACCAAGGGGGCGCGCGCGCCCTTGCTTGCGGCTGCCGCGGCAGACCCCTGCGGTCTGCCGCGGCGCTGCCGCGCTCCCTGCCTTTGCGCATCCTTCCGCGCGTCGTCCGCGGCAACGTCGACGGCGGCGTCGGCGGCGGCGTCGTCGCTCGTCCCCTCGTGCTCGTCCTCCTCCTCCTCCGCTTCGGGACGACAAAGAGACCAGCAGCGAAAGCACGAGCTCTTACAGCAGCAGGGCGACCTGCAAGTCGAGCCACTCGAGGCGGAGGACGACGACCACCGCGGCGGTGACACCCCCGCTCTTTCCTTGCCCTCGACGCCGGTCGACGTCGACGACGGCGGCGGCGGCGGCGGCGGCAACAGCAGCGGTGTCGGCAACAGCGGCGGCAGCAGCGTCGGCACCAACAGCAGCGGCGATGCCGGCACTGTCGACAGCAGCAGCGGCGGCCTCACTCACCGCCGCCGCGACATGGCCATCGCATACACGTGCGGAAAGTGCGGTGCGCGCGCGGTCAAGGCCTTCACGCGCGCGGCGTACGAGCAGGGCGTGGTGATCGTGCAGTGCAGCGGGTGTTCAGCGCGGCACCTGATCGCCGACAATCTCGGGTGGTTCCCGCGCGAGGGGGAGGAGGGGGGTGGGGAGGAGGGGGGGCGAGGCGGCGGCGGAGAGGAGCGGGGCGCGGCGGGCCTGAGCAAGGACGGCGCGCGGGGGGGCGGCGGCGGCGGCGGCGACGGAGAAACGGCGGCGGCGGCGACGGCGGCGCCCGGGCGGCGGCACCGGGCGGCCGCCGGCTCGTGGCGGGTCGAGGACTTGGCGGCCGAGGGCCGCGGCGACGTGCGGCGCATGACTCTGGACGAGGCGGTCAGGGAGGAGGCGGGTTTGGCGGCGGCAGCGGAAGCAGCGGCAGCAGCGGCAGCAGCAGCGGCGGCAGAGGCCGAGGCAGCCGAGGCAGCGGCGGCGGATGCGTCGAAATATGGAGGCGGCTGACGGGCTGACGTGGAGCCACGGGCGGCCACCTGTGGGTGATTCTGTGGGGCAGCCCAGTGGACGAGGGCCTTATCGCGGGCGGGTGGGGTGCCGGAGCGCGAGCGACACCCCCCTGGCCGTCGCCGCGCTTGCCGACGCCGCCCTTGCCGCCGCCGCCCTTGCCGCCGACGCCGCCTCGTCCGCCGCTGCTGACCCGCCCGAGGGAGGGCACCACGGCCGCAGACGGCGCCGGTTCATCCGCATGCTGCCTTGAAACTGCTGCTTGAAGGGTGCTACGAATCTGCCTTTTAATCGCTCTGACTCTTTACGGCCTCCTCCCGCTCTCGCTCTCGCTCTCGCTCTCTCTCTCTCGTCTCTCTCTCGTCGTCGTCGCTGCCCGCCGCTGCCGCCCGTCGTCCAGCGCCAACAGCTCCAGCTCCAGCTCCAGCGTCGCGCCGCCGCTCGTCCCTAGCCTCTCTCTCGGCCACACTCAGCTCCTTCACGTCCAGCACCAAGACTGACAAAGGCCGGGCGCGCGCGTCAACAACAACAAACGCGTTTGGCCTTCCTTTTTTTCGACTCGGAGGCAGGCCGCGCGCGCGCGACGCCGCGACGGGGAGCACGGCGGGGTGCATGCTTCTGCAACAGCGGCGGACCAGAGACGATTAGGCGCACACACTCTGAGACCTTGAACCACGCAGCCTCTCGGCAGCCAGATGCAGTCCGACAGCACCGAACAAGAGGAAAAGGTGAAGGGGCGACGCGAACAACCTCCTCGCAATTAAGACCACTCATCTCCGGGGGGGGACGAGACCAAAATGCGAGCGGCGGCCTGACTGACGCCCGCCCCCTGGCCCCCCTTCGAACGCTTCGCCTCCTCACGACCATCTTCGACACGAAACCAACAACACAGGCGGTGGCGCTGAGCATGGACGAAGGAGGAGGCGGAGGAGCGGCGAGTGACGCCGGCGCGGAGGTGTGCTTGTCGGCGACGGCGTCGCGCCCGATCGTGCACCTGGAGCTGCCGCCCACCGTCGACGTCAACCAGTGCAGATTGCTGCAGTCGGCGGCCAACAAGCTCGGCCTCCGCTATTCTTTGCTCGGCGCGGGAACGAAGCGGCGCGTGGTGCTCGGCGACGGCCGCGGCCGCGGCGCTCGCCACCAAGCAGAGACGATCGTCATCCCGGCAGCAGCAGCGGCCGAGGCGGTCGCGCGCGCCGGAAACCTGACCGCGCTGCTGCAGCACCTGGGCCTCGGTGACAACGCCGACTTGCTGGCCGTCGTTGCCAAGCGCCAAGCGCGGCCCGAGGCGACTCCCAAACAGCAGCAGCGGAAAAATTACCTCGCCGTGCCCTGCGCCCCTCGGCCCCCCAAGCCCGCACCCCAGCCCGCGCACAACGCCGAGGCCAACATCACCTCGGCCCAAGCGCACGTTTCGCTCGAGGACTATTGCGAGCGCACGGGCAGGATGCTCAAGATGGAGCGCGCCGCCGAGCTCGCGCAGGCCGGCGCCGACGCTGCCGCCGCCGCCGCGCGCGGGAAGGCCCTGCCGGCACTGCGGCTCGCCATGGAAGAGGGCGGGCTGCTCGGGCGCACGCTGCTGACGCTCGTGGCCAGCGAGGGCTTTGCGCCGGGCGCCCCCCTCGGCAAGGCGCCGCGCCTCCCGCCGCACAAGCTCAAGCCGCACGTCTCGGTGGCGATCACCGCGGGCTCTGCCACTGCCGCCCGCGGCGCGCCTGTGCTCGGCCTGGTCTACCGCGTTCGCGACAACGCCATCGTTGTGGCGGTGGACGACGTGCCGGAGTACGACCTCGACATGCCCTTGCGCCTCGAGGAGGTCGCCGACGACATCACGCACCGCCGCATGTGCGAGACGCTGGAGAGCATGCGCGAGGCCGCGGGCGGCGGGCAGGACAAGCAACTCATCGACGTGTGCTTTGGCAGGCGCAGGCCCCGCTTCACGCCCGCCGGCGAGGGCCCCGCGTGGCGCCCCGTCAGCGGCCCGGCCCTCGACGCGTCGCAGCGCGCGGCCGTCGACCTGGCGCTTCGCGCGCAGGACGTGGCCCTGATCCACGGCCCGCCCGGCACGGGCAAGACGACGGCCGTGGTCGAGCTGATCGTGCAGGAGTTGCTGCGCGGGTCGCGCGTGCTGGCGGCGGCGGCGTCCAACGTGGCCGTCGACAACCTGGTGGAGCGCGTGGTCAAGGCGATCAAGGCCCGGGGCGCGACGGGGGCGGGGGCGGGAGCTGAGGCGGGCGGCGGCGGGCCGCCGTCTACGCCAAACAGCGACGACAGCGGCGAGGAGCACCCGCGGGGGCGGCCCGACGCGCTGCCTGGCACCGTCGCCTCCCTGTGGTGCGTCCGCGTCGTCCGCCTCGGCCACCCGGCCCGCATGCTGCCCCAGGTCCTCGACGCGTCGCTCGAGGCGCACGTCCGCCGGTCAGACGACTCGCTCCTCTCGCGCGAGGGCGCGCGCGAGCGCCAGCGCCTCGCGCAGCTGCTCGCCCGGCTCGAGGCCTCCAAGACCGCCGAGCGCCACGCCGTGCGCACCGAGCTGCGCGACCTGAACGGGGCGGAGCGCAAGCGCCAGGCAGTCGCTGCGGCCAAAGTCGTGCGCTCGGCGCGCGTCGTGTGCGCGACGCTCTCGGGCTGCCTGAGCAAGATCCTTCTCGAACAGGCGTTCGATGTCGTCGTGGTCGACGAGGCGGCTCAGGCGCTCGAGCCCGCGTGCTGGGGCGCGCTGCTGAAGGGGCGGCGGGCCGTGCTGGCCGGCGATCACCTGCAGCTGCCTCCGATGGTGCAGTCGCAGGAGGCGGACGCGCTTGGGTTGGGCGTCACGCTGTTTGAGCGGCTGCAGGTGATGTACGGCGGGGTCGAGGGCCGCCAGGCGCGCAAGAAGCAGCAGCACCAGCAGCAGCAGCGGCGGGACCAGCGGCAGGGCGGCGGCGGCGGCGGCGGCGTTGGCGGCGGCGCAGAGGCGGCGGCAGACGGCGCTGCGTCGTCCTCGTCCATCTCATCGTCCTCCTCCTCCTCCCCCTCCGCCTCCCTCTCGTGCCCCGCCAGCGAGATGCTCACGGTGCAGTACCGCATGCACCGCGATATCATGGACTGGTCGTCCAAGGAGCTGTATGGCGGCAAGCTGACGGCGCACGCGTCGGTTGCGCGACACACGTTGGGCGATCTGGCGCCCGGCGGGACGGCGAGCGTCGAAGGTATCTCGGCGGCGGCGGCGGCGGCGGCAGCTGCGGCGGCGCGCGCCGCCCTGCCCCTCAACGCCCCGCCGCCCCGGCCGCTGTCCGAGGTGCCCGTGCTCCTCCTCTTTGACACCGCCGGCTGCGGGTTTCGGGAGTCGCGCGACACGCACGGCGCCAACGCCAAGTCATGGCGCAACCACGGCGAGGCGAGGCGGGCGCTCGCGTTTGCCGAGGAGCTTATTGCGTCAGGCCTGCCTCCCCAGGGCATCGGCATCATCACGCCGTACAGCGCGCAGGTCGCGCTGCTGCGGTCGATGCGCCCGGAGCGCCTCTCTTACTCGCTCGACATCGCGACGGTGGACGGCTTTCAGGGCCGCGAGAAGGAGGCCATCATTATTTCGTGCGTGCGGTCTTCGCCCAAGGGCGGCTTCAGCGGCGGCCTCGGTTTTTTGCGCGACACGCGGCGCGCCAACGTGTCGATCACGCGCGCGCGGAGGCACTACGCGCTCGTGGGCGACTCGGAGACGCTGCGCCGCGACCCTTTCCTGGCGCGGCTGCTCGACCACTTTAGTGAGCGGGGCGAGTGCGTGTCGGCGCAAGCGCTGGGGGCGCCCCCAGCGGGAGGAGGAGGAGCACCCGGGCGATAGGCGGGCTGAGGACTGTGGGGCGGCGCGCGGCAGGCGGCGAGGCGGCCCTTTTCTGTAGGGGCGGGGGAGAACGTTTGGCGCACTCAAGGTAAAATCGTCATTTGCAAGGAAACGGTCCCTGTCCGCCCTAGACACGTGGCAGCCACGTGGCAATACCCGCAGCACCTTTAACTGTCTCCCCCGTAGAAAGATACCCGATAGAGTCGGTATATAAATCCCGAATACTTTAGGGTTTAGGGTTTAGGGTTTAGGGTTCAGGGTTTAGGGTTTAGGGTTTAGGGTTTAGGGTTTAGGGTTTAGGGTTTAGGGTTTAGGGTTCAGGGTTTAGGGTTTAGGGTTTAGGGTTTAGGGTTTAGGGTTTAGGGTTTAGGGTTTAGGGTTTAGGGTTTAGGGTTTAGGGTTTAGGGTTTAGGGTTTA
>Ga0335398_10009071_pt1 | contig 11603 bp, 8 predicted proteins | sample BON03_FD_205742 | JGI IMG/M metagenome (GOLD analysis project Ga0335398, IMG submission 205742) | Freshwater microbial communities from Lake Bonney liftoff mats and glacier meltwater in Antarctica - BON-03 (spades assembly) (version 2) | ecosystem: Environmental > Aquatic > Freshwater > Ice >...
GGCTTAGGACCAAAGGTCAATCCGCCGGTTACCCTCAAGCCCAAATTGGAATCACTTCCAATTCTTTCCAGCGTCGAGCACCTTAGTGAGCTCTAGCCTTGCAGTCCTACTCGAAGTAAAGACAACACACTCCAGCGCTGTTCTAAGTTTACACTTGTCCCAGTGTTTTACCCCTCCGCTAAAATCCATTCCTGCGTCCTTCTTTCCTCACGCCCAGATCTTTTTTGGGATTTTTGAGAATAAAATCCTCGGAACAGGATTTTGAATATTTGTACTGAACGATAAGTAAAATACTTTACTGACTCCTCTAAAAAAACGAAAGGCCACGAACCCCGATTTAGAGACACTACAATCGATTACTCAGTGCAGCTCAAGACAAGAGTGCAGCTCAAGAGGTAAAGTCGGGAGAGTTTTGGCGACGTTTCGCAATTTCCAACGTTTCGCGATGTCGGATTCAAGCAGAGCATTCCTTGAGTATGAGCGCTCTGCCCTCTCATCCCGCACACACAAACACAACCTAGACCTGCCTGCTCCACCGACGTGTGGGCGGTCGTCACCGGAAATGCGACCAGCATATTGGTCATCGCACGGACACATCCGATTCCGGCGTGATACTGTTGACGATCCATCGTGGCGCCGCGAACAGGTTGATCTGCGTTGACATTTCTTTCAGACAGCCATGTTTGTGAATTAAAAAGGCTGACACCGTGGGGTGGCAAGTTTCCTGCAGAGAAGTTGGCGCCACAGCGCACACGTGCGCCGTGGGGTGTTCCGGATGAAGCCCTTCTGCAGCAGAAGGTTGGCGGATGGACAGCCCGCAGGTAGAATGTAACACAATGTTTGCGAATGTAACACAATACACTCCTTTGTTGAGACTGGCTTAACACAACCTGCTATTTTGCATATTTCGTCCTTCTTTGACTCCAGTTTGTCGTGTGCAGAGGCTACCTCACGTCTGTCATCTTGGGTACTGCGCCGGCGTCGCCCTGCGCTTATCCACCAGGCAGGAGGAGGACAACGGGGCTGAAAGTGACTGGCTCAGCAAGAGACCCAGTGGACGAGGCAGCCGTGCGGCTGGCCTTTCTTGGGTATCCCTGGCAGTATGCCTATTACGGAATCGATTCTCAGGACCGCCCTTCTAGTCCCACAGAACGACAGGAAAATAAAATGCTCAACAGGACTTTCCACGGGCCCTACCGGAAGGAGTACGACCAAGCTTCCCACACGTGGAAGACAATCTACACACGACAAGAGGACCTGGTATACAAGTGGGTAGATCCGGAGGATGCTGACAAGCCCCAAGCAGCCTATTCGATTGCGCCGGGTATGCGAAGGAGGCAAGAAAAGGTGATACATCCAGATGAGGGCAAACGAAATGGAGGTAATGTCTGTGCTCGCAAGAAGGCGTGGTCGTCGAACGATGCCCGCGAGGATGTGTGGGGAGGCACGGAGATGGGACCGCGGCTTCCGATTGATGCGGCCCAGAGTGCAGGGAGAAACATGTTCATTGATCGTTCGCGCCATTTTGCTATTATCATGCAGCGTCTAGACGAGTTGGAAAGGCTAGCACGCATCACACCCATTGAGGGTCGGGAATTGCGCGCCTTATGTATGAGCGAAAACGACGAGTTGCTCGTGCTGCACCGCTCTTATGAGGATTCTGTCCAGGATGGTATTTTTGGTAAGAATACCAGCATGCAAATCTCTGTTGGACCAAACTCAGCACATCAATTGTTATTTGTATTCTGTGCTAAAACGATCCAGCTAGTTACATCGCCCCTTTTAACCGTTTCTTGAAATTCCGCATGACTTCTTGAAATCTCTTTCTTTCCCTGCCTTTTTTTTGCAACTTGGCAGTTCTGCGGTGTCGGGAGCTTATGGAGGACTTGATGCCAGTCATTTTTGGGTGCGGATCACGCAACGGCGAGGTGCAGCGTATTGAAGCACACAACAATATTGTTCGACGCCACCAGGACTTGCGCTATCGTGGAGTCGGGCACTGAGACTCTGTTAGGCGCGTGGTGGCGGAGGGCTGCTTCAAAATGGCAGCAGTGGGGGGAAAACAAACGTACTATAGACCGGCCAAAGGTTAATTAATGAATTAATTATTCAAAAGAAAAAGATTCTGAACTGTCATTTGTGAAATATAAATCACATACTATATCAATAGGACAGAGTAACCATTGGGACTTGGTCAAAAAATCTGGCCTGCGGCGTATTTTATTTGACAGGTCTTGCCTGCGGTGCATTTTGTTTGGCAGTTCGAGCCAAGCCACGGTAAATTCTAATGATGATTTTGTGCCCTTTTTATTTTCTGCAATCCTGAGTCAAGTAAACACCCGTCAATGAGGATTTAGACAAAAATAGATGAGCAGGACAAGCATGTTTGTGTAAAATGTCCGGAGGAAACACATTTGTACTTCGAGAGGCCTGAGAATCGAGTCTCAAGTACGTACGAAAAGAATCGAGAAATCTGGAGGTTGTGTTTTTACTGCTGGGCTTCGTCTTTCAAGTTCTAGGGGCACGCGGAATCCAGGATGATCACTCGGAAACGCAGTACATATTTTGTTGGAGGAACGACATAGACACCGTATGAGAGCTTGCTTTCCGTCACAAATTGAGCCCAAACCCGAACGAAATCCAGAAATCTCCCTAAACGAGAGGTAGTTGCTCTGTTAGATTTGAATGTGTTCGAGAATCGGCGGCGTCGGGGCTCGTCGTCGCCGCGCGCCCCGACTGCCAGAATCCCACACACGTTTTGGTCCCAATCCTGCATCTCCTCCTTGTGCAGGACCATTTAATTACATCAGAAATCATTATGGTCGTAATTATTTCGATCAAGAGCCTCCGTGGAGTAGTCAAGTTGCTACCTCCTATCACTGCGAATCATGAATATGGGGTAGTTTGAAAGTTCGCTTCGCATTCACTATCAATTCAAAGCTGCAAGATCGAATACAAGGCACTGGCAAATGTAATTTTTTAGTATTCAAGCCTTCGCTCTGAGATCAAATACGAATCAAATGGAATTCTTTGAAAAAACACTACGCGTAATCGCAAATGAACACAATCGTAAAAGAACACTGTTCAACGGTTTCCGGGCTCAAAACAGAATACTCGGATTTTGAAGGAGAGTTCTATGTTTGGTTTTCAATTCGAGTACTCAGTTTGGTTTGCAAACGTTTTGGTATCATGACTTTTTATTTTATTTCTTACTCTATATAGAAGGAAGGCAGAAGGTTGACAGGTTGCCTCTTTGCTTGAACAAAGTCGATCCGTGCCATGACTACTGCAACAAACATTGCAACACACTCTTCCACTGCAACACAGACAGTCGCTCAGACTGCAAAACACAATCATGCAATACACACTGCAACACACTGCAGCACACTGCAACATACTGCAACATACTGCAACACACTACCTCACATTGCAGTACACGCAAAAAGTGAATCCAAGAGATGCGCACCGATGATCCGCGCCATGGAGCCGTGACTCTCGGATTTACTTTGTGTGTTGCAGTGTGTTGCAGTGTGTGTTGCAGTGTGTGTTGCAGTGTGTGTTGCAGTGTGTGTTGCGGTGTGTGTTGCAATGTGCGGTACGCGTCTTGCAGATTCGCTGATGATCTGTGCCATAGGACCATGACTCTGGAATAACTTGAGATTGCTCTTTAGCAACGGAAAAAACGGCTGGTCCCGGGAAAAAAATTTTATTCCTCAAAAAGCCAAATTTACCCTTACTTACTGTGACGGTACCAGAGCTCTCTGTTAGAGACCGCCCAAGAATGCGTCAACTGCACTCTTTTCGGCTGAGGTCCGTCCAATGTGTATTAAAAAACTTGAACTTTTGTCCGTCCAATGTGTAGTAAAAATCTTGAACTTTTCGGCGAGTACAAATCATCATGTACCATTTGCACCTCAGACGCCTGAAGTAAGACTTTCTCAGAGTAATCTTTCCATCCGCCATTTTGATATAGTAGACTAATTTATTTGTACCAGAATTGTCTTTTGCCTTGCGTTTAGTACCATAACAATACTAATGACAAGGCAAAAGATCAGTTCGTGGCGTTTGGAGTGCGATTTCTCCATTCTTGGGCGGGTGCGAGGGGACTGCAATAACTTGATAAAAAGTGGTGAAAACAAACGTACTGTAGGCCAGCCGAAGGTTAATTAATTGATTGATGATTGCTTTTATTACTTGTAATAGTAATTCAGTACGCTTACTTGAGGGTCTATGTAGCTCAAATTCATGTAGAGTTAAGTGCTCGTTTTGGAAAGTTTTTGCCGGAATCGAAACGACGACTTCGGGATTTATAGTCCCGCGTTCTGACCAATTGAGTTAGTTTTACATCGTCTGTGATGAAAATTCATTCATGAATGCATGCATGAATTAATTCTTTAGATGAAAAGATTCTGAGCTGTGATATGTGAAAATGAATTTCATACTATATCAATAGGACAGACAACCCATCAGGATTCAGTCAAAAAATCTGACCTGCAGTGCATCTTGTTTGATCAGTCTTGCCTATGGCGCAATTTTAGTAAATAGAAATTCTTGCCTGCGGCGCATTTTTTTCATGAAAAATCTTCTTTTAATCATTCTGTAGTGCATTTGATTTCAATTTTGTTTTTCTGTATTCCAATTCATTGGTGGTGTAAGTGATTCGAACTCCAATACTTAGTGATTACAAAGACATGATTTGTACCAAACAGTAATGAAAAAAGTGTCAAATACCATACCCTTTGTCAAATCAGACCTCGTGAGACACAAATTGCAGAACACCCATTCAATTCCCAAACAGTTTATAAAAAAAACAACGCACGTCAACACACGTAACTTAAATATCACAATTACTAGACTTGTCTATATCCGCATGGCTCGACGCTTTGACGACACCAGTTGACAAGAAGTGGGTGAATTCTTGTGTACTAAAACGCCTCTTTTTTTTTGGAGTGAGTGCAGCAACCAAAAAAACCGCCGTAGAAACCCGGAAATGCTCATTCCGACGTGCTACTGATGTCACGTTTTCAAAACTTCAAAATCCTACCGCACAGTTTTGTGGAACCGTGGGTTTTAATTGATTAATGTCAAATTAAGGCAGGGTTGGGTTTTGTTCGAAACGAACGTGCGTATTCAGTGGAATCCAGTTTACCAGGCATTTAATCGAATTCGTTGTTGTGGAAACGAAACAAATTGTCAGTAGTAATTCAAACGTGATCTTGACGCGGCAAACCTGCGGCCAGCGCTCAGGCATGGCGGCAGCAAGCAGAGCGCTAGCATTTTATACTTCCGGGGAAATTTGCTATGAGTTCCACAAATCGAAATGTAGATTTGAATCGGATCTATGTCTGTGCATGGGTTCGGTACTTGCAAAAAAAATGCCGCTGCGAAGTGCCGACTTGCGATTTGTAAACGTGTTTGGCCGCAAGATTTGTCGGAAGTCGGCACTGTGCAGCGGCATTCTCTTTGCAAGCACCGAACTCATGCACAGACCTACATCTGACTCTCCTCTACATTTCAATATTAAGAACACATAGCAAATTCGAGTCGAAAAAAAAATTGAGTCGAGCCGGCTCAACCCAATTTTTTTGAAAATTTCGGGTTGAGCCGGCTCAACTCGACGTTTTCAAACGGCCCAAAATTGCCCCAAAATCCCCATTTCGGGTTTTTTTCCAAATTTGGGTTGAACCGGCTCACCCACATTTACGAAACTTGGGTTGGCCTGGACTGATGGACTGGCTCAACTCAAAAAAAATGTTGAAAAAGTGGGTTTTGGGTGACTGTCCATATGGGCACTGGCTGACTATGAGTGGCGCCCGGCGGCTCCGGGGCTAAAGCCCCTCCGCTTGCCGCGCGCCCCAGAAAAATGAAATGCTGGCGCTCGGCGTTTGCATCCCGCAGCCATGCCCGAGCGCTGGCCGCAGGTTTGCCGCGTCAAGATCACGTTTGAATCACTACTGAACAATTGATTCGTTTCCACAAAAACGGACTCGATGAAATGCTTTGTAATCTGAATTTTGCTAGATGTGCACGTGCGCTTGAACCACACCCAACCCTATCTTAATGCATAATTTAATTTATGGATTAAATCATTAATTACCGAATTAGTTCGGGGCCAAACATTCTCAGAAGTTTTTTTCTTCACTGTTGATTCGGGCTCTATGGAGGCCTAAGCTGAGCGCATTTTATGTGATAGCAAAGCCAATCTTTGAGCGCTTGATGTTGGTCCAGGAGTTGAATTGCAAAAAAAGAAAAATTTGATTGAATGTTGCTTCGATTTTTCACATTTTCGGTGTGGTTCATCCTCCAGCACCCTCCTGACTGGGTATTTTTGGGGGCGTTGGGGTGTGTTCGAGTCATTGTGAGGGTGTTTGGTAATCTGAGACTGAAAAATATGGTTGACACACTGAACATTCCCAAATCCGTAAGTGTTTTGGAGCCTCGCGGGCAGAAAACCGAGTGGCGGCGGAGGGAAAATTTTCCACATTTCTCCCAAAACCCACTTAAGAAAAATATACCCATACCCACTATCAATAAAAACTCTGCTCTAAAGAAAGGAATTCGGGCAAAGTTCGTGGGGTCGGAGTTGAATTGCAAAAGGGCAAACTGTGACTCACGCTTCAACATCATCTGATTCGTTCTCGGCCGCCTCGCTCGCGACCATCACCAGACCTGCTTTTTAGCCTCAACACTATCTGCAGTGTGTTGCAGTGAGTTGTGTGTTGCAGTGTGTTGCAGTGTGTTGCAGTGTGTTGCAGTGCGTCGCAGTGTGTTGGCACTCTCCACTCAACACACCCATTTCTTAGCCTCAACATTACGTTTGATTTTCAAGACTTCCCTGCTGTTCCTGAGAAAGGGGTGTCGGTTATCAGGCGGCGATTGCCAGTCACGCACGAGTTTGATGTACCAAAATCGCGGTGTCGCCGGTGCCACTGCGCGCCACTTGGGTACAACCGCAATCAAATCGCATCACTTCGAGCAAGCTTGAAGAGCCCTGGCTGGTTCAAGTGCCACGAATTTTGAGGCATTCCAGTGGTTGGCGTTGGGGGCGTCCAGTCGATTTTTTGGTCCGAAAACAGCGTCCCGACATAATTTTTTGAAAAAAGATGGTCCCCCAAGATCACTGAGGCCCAGGTTTTTCCCGGGGTTCGCGCAGTTCGTTTCGCGCTTTTTCCCGTCATCATGATCCTGGTACTTTTTCCAGGCGTCCCAGCCTCCTCTTCCCACCAGCCGAAGTTTCCGCCGTGGCTTTATGGTGAGATTCTGGCCCATTTTTCCCTGTTTTCGGTGCGTGCCGATTCGGACACAAGAAACAAAAACATCAATCGTTCCGATTTACTGTAGTTGCATCAGAACGCCAAAAATGGAAACAAAACGATGATGGAACCGTGACGCCGTGAAAATAGTTGAAAATGAGGCGTAAGACTCTTGAAACATACCGTTTGGTGGTTCGTGGGTGTTTTGGCGTTGCTGAATATGGTGAGGGGTTTGTTTTGAAATTGACAAATACAGTTTTCCTCATCAATATACCAGCCAGGTCGCATTTGATGGCTCTCCGCTGCTTGCTCTAAGCCAAGTTTCAATGTAGTTCACCGCGATTGGTTTCGGCTTAGTTTCAGTTTTAGTTCACTCAGGGTGACAAAACTTGTTTTCGCCCTTCGCCGCCGCACGCCCCAGCAAATAGGTATATCAATCACAGCATCTTCATGTGCAAACACCCAATTGAGCTAAATTATTTTTGGCGCACATGACTCAGCATGTCGGGTGCGATCCCAGAGAGTCTTGTGTCGTCTACGTCACGCAGCAGGTTAAGCTCAACTACTAGCGGACGAGCTTTGAGAGCCTCGACCTCTTGAGACCTCATGCCGTCGGGCATGCTTTGCATATCCTCTCAACAGGTGTACACGAGCACACAATGAGTGTAAGCGAGCAAGAATAAGTGACAAAAGTGCAAAACCTTCATTTACTCACTACATCTTTCATCACGACGAAATCTTTCAAGATTTCGATTCGTCACGTTTGATCCTCCCGAAAGAGAATATTTGGAAACATTTCACACATGTATTTGCACGCGCACGTGCACATCTGTGAACACACATGCGAACATGTGTGCATAGACTTCTTATCTTAGGCATCGTCTCTGAGAACATGCCCGCCATCATAATATAAATAAATACATCTGTACACATGCAGACACATACACACACGCACGGGTACTGGATCAACACACAAAGCATCATCCGATAAACATCGTTGCACGCGTAGCGAAAATATTTTCGAACGCGTCGCAACATCCAGGCTACATCACCAGTGGTTTTCACACTCATTCTCATAGTTGCGACTAGTGCCCACGCATCAAGCAATACGCCCACCCCTTTTTATGGCCCTTGCATTTTTTGCACGCCGCCGTTCGGACTTTCTTCGCCCTTTTTGCTACCGCCCCCCACCCCCCCCCACCTCCCTCCACTGCCTCTTGTAACTCGTGACCCGTGGGCAACATGGCATTTTGTAATGTTTGCGGTGCATCGTACAAAGGCATTTGTAGGTCGGATTGCATGTGCGCTTGCGTTGCTTTACGTTCGGATCCCACCATATCCACCTTTCCAACATTCATACACGTATGCGCATCATCCATATGCATTAAATCGTGCCACCCATGCACCTTTTCAACCACACCAAACCCGCTCTCCTCCATTGCCGCCTTCGTGTATGTATCCGGGCGTGCGTACGTTTGTGTGTTTGTGGGGAGCGTTTGTGTGGTCGTCGCTGACGAATCTTCCGCATCCATTGACTCCTCACCTATGCACCTGGGTTCTACTTCGAATCCATTTGAATCAATCCGCGTCAGCTCCACTGCCTCCTCCACCTGTGCCTCCTTGCACACATTCCCGTCAGTCACTCCCCGAAACCCCCACCCCTCCTCCCCATTTTTCTCGACTGGCTCGGCTGCTGCGCGTATAAACGGGCTAGCCACATTCGGTGCGACCTCGGCAACATCCAACAACACACCACACGCTCCTCCTGCGATGCCGTCCTTGTATTCCTCAACTTTCAACATTTCGCCCGGCAATGCACTAATGGGAGAGACAGATTTGGTTGCAGATTTGGAAGCTGATGTGGGGATCAAGGTCCAATCTGACGTTTCGACGTTGGTTGTGGCTGATATAGTAGCTGAGGGAGCAGAGCAAGCGTGGAGACGATGTCGATCGCGAGGTATGACTGAGTTGAAATGTTCGCCGCCAGAGTACTCGTGCATGTGATAGCTGAGCCGTAGTGGTGCTCCATTGTATGGTTGGTGGGTGTTTGGATCAGGAAATCTGTCACAATTTTCGTGCGTGTGTATGTATATATACAGAGAGTGAGTGAAGGCAGCATCGAGGTCTCACGGGATCTATTTGCATCACTGTAGGCAAGAAAGAAAAAACGATTAAAACGCAAACGAGCAATCACACAGAATCTCAGTATCGATAATCCATACCTTTTGTGTCAACACCTGTCTTGTTTGAAAGGATATTTTTGAATCTCATAATCAAGAACTTCTCTTTTCGCAAAGTAGAGTGTCTCGTTTTCAGAAAGTGCGTTCAGTTTTCGAAAAGAGGCAGAGCGCTACTAGTTTGTGGTCATAGGAGATAATTTGGAATGAGCGTAGAATTAGTCGTGGGTCGTGATGATGACAATAATACTGATAATTTTGCTACTGGTTTGTGATAATCATAACAATTCAAGAGGGGTATGGGTAGTGGTAAATAGTTGTGGGTCGTGATAATAGTAACAGTGCTACTAGGTTGTCTACGGGAGGCAATATGGAATAAGTGTAGAACTATGCGTGAGTCATGATAATGATACTGTGATACTGATGATACTACAATACCGTTGCGACGACATGTCATGCCGGAAAACATGAATATTCCTCTTGAGACAGTGGCTGAGGGCAATGAGCTCATGCTGACCACCCCACATATTGCCACGCCCAATGCGGCTACAGTAACCTTCAAAAGTGTCTCTTTCGAACGACAGAAAGTTTCTGAAATGGTCTTTGTTTTTCAGCATATACGACGCAGCACACCGTCGCAGACTCCGATATGTGTGCACCTCCCGATTGCTCACCTCCTCTGTGCTGTGTGCTCTCACGCTGTGTACTTCGTGCAATACCCCCCCCCCCCCCCCCCCCCCCCACCCACCACACCCGCGCGCGCCTCCTCCCCCCCCCCTGGGTTCTTCGTGCAATCCCCCCCCCCCCCCCTCACCGCCATCTTGACCACAGCTGGAGGCGTTTGCTACGCTCTGAGTAATTGCAGATTTGGCACTTTCAGCGCTGGGATTCCGGCGCAATTGGTCACTAATAGCTGCAAATAAACAATGTCCGTCGGGTGCTATCTCGACCAGACGCAAGCCTTCCTGCGCGAGTTGCGCTGCAAGTCCGCGCCGTTCACCTTCTTTCTTCAGACGCACCGTACCGGGGGCTTTGCTCTTCGTGTCGGTCTCTGCCCTTTTTCGTACTGACTCGCTAATGTGCGCACTCGCCGCCCTGTTGTTCGATTGTTTTGAGCTCGCGGCGTTGCTTTCGAAATCCGTGATTACCTTTTTGCCTCTTTTTTGCTGCTCGTCCGCAGCGCTCTGTGCTGCGCCTGCTCCGCGGCGCTTCTGCCGGGCCTGCAGGCTTGTCCATTCGTTCACAGCGTGCCGCACTAGCTGCAAGTGGATCCAGTCAACGCGCGCCACATGCGCATCAAACAGCGCGCAAGTCAAGCTCTCCTCTCCTCTTTTCTCTTCATCCAATTCATCTTCGTTTTGTCGCCGCTCTTGCGGATCCGGGAGTGGAAGGGCACGCAAAATTGCTTGCTGCACATGGGGCGCAAGCACATTGGCGTTGTTGGCAACATGCTCAATCGTCTTCACCATTTGCGCAATTTTGTCCTTGAGATCTCTGCCCGTGCGCCGCGCGAGAATGGCTCCGTGGCGCGACAGAAGAATTGCCTTCCACTTGCCGCGCCCCTGCTCAAGCACCCCTTGCTGCAGTGCACGAGTCTCTTCATCCGACCATCGATTCATCCACAGGGACTGCCGAATATTTTCCTTCGAATCCGCACTTCCCTTTTCCTCTTCTTTGGCTTGACCCCCTGCGACAAGCCGAAAGTTGCTCGCTGAAAACAGATCAGGGTCAGCGGGGGCTTTCAAGTCGCCGGCGCATACCGGCAAAGACTTTAGCTGCGCTTGCTCCCATTTCGCCCCAAGCACTGCAAGAGTCTCTGCATACTGGCGTGGTATAATCGTCGCTCGGTTGGTATACCCGTGACATTCTTTCCCCCACCCCTTTTGTCTGGGACTTGTACGGCCACTGCCACTAGAAAGACGCCTTGGCTGGTTCTTGGTGCGTGAGTATAGCCCAGGACCCGTTTTGCTCGAGGCAGTCTCCACCAGCTGCAACAGCAAGCTCACTGACGGTACTTTCTTTTCCTTCAACACAAATCTTCCTTCATGTACCGTGTTGGCCCGTGACAATGGCGAGGACTTGAAAATGGTCACAGCTGCGATGGCAGACGATCTGCGCGCTTTTGCGGCTGCATGTCGATGCTTGCATTCTCTGCATGCCTTTTTCCTTCTTT
>Ga0335398_10009073_pt1 | contig 11600 bp, 8 predicted proteins | sample BON03_FD_205742 | JGI IMG/M metagenome (GOLD analysis project Ga0335398, IMG submission 205742) | Freshwater microbial communities from Lake Bonney liftoff mats and glacier meltwater in Antarctica - BON-03 (spades assembly) (version 2) | ecosystem: Environmental > Aquatic > Freshwater > Ice >...
ACACACACCCACACACACACACACACACACACACACACACACACACACACACACACACACACACACACACACACACACACGCACACACACACACACACGCACACCCAACACACAAACACACGCACTGTCTCTCTCTCTCTTTTCCTCTCTCCCTTTCTCTCCCTTTTTCTCTCGTTTTTTCTTTCTCTCTTTCTCTCCCTTTCTCCCTCTCTCTCCCTCTCTTTTTTTCTGTACCTCTCTCTCTCTCCTTCTCTCTCTTTTCCTCTCTTTTTCCCTCTCTCTCTGTCTCTTTTTTTCCCCTCTCTCTCTCGCTCCCCCTCTCGCTGCCCCTCTCCCTCTCCCTCTCCCTCTCCCTCCCCCCCCCTCCTTCCCACGCACACACACACACACACACACGCACACACAATCACCTCACACACGCACACACACACACACACCCAACAACACACACGCAAACCAGGGGAATGGAGGGGCAGAGGCACCAGGTGTGCTTTGAGGGCAGCGATGTTGCCAATACAGCACCACTCGAGAAAGTATGCTCTTACTTGCACGTGGCGCGGTGTCACTACTGCGTGCGAGTAGGAGAGACTCTCAAGTACGTTGCCGAACAGTATAATTTTGATACCAACTGGCTGCGCTTGTGGAATTACAACTACCAGCTCACAGACCCGGTGCGTGTTTTTGTTTTGTTTGTGCGTCACCTTGTCTCATATGTGTATTGCTATTTGTGTGTCCATACATATATACATATATATGTACAGATATAAATGTACAAAGATGTAGAACCCAACTGTGTCGCCTCTATACTTGCTTGCTACCTACACACACTGCCGCCCCCCCCACACAAGCACTCTCTCACACACATGCACACACACAAACTTCAGGACACGATTCTGCGGTCATTCTTGCCAATTGTAATAGGGTCAACATACAAGGTTCAACCCGGAGACACATTAGCACGCATCGCTGCACGGCTACGGACAACAGTGAAGAAGATTCTTGAAGTGAATCCTGATATGCATTCGCCAGAAATTGAGCCCAATCAGGTGTGTACATTGCTGCTATACCGTCAGCGCATCTGTCGAAGTTGTCGAGTATATGTATGGTGCGGCAACGATAGGTTTCTATATATGTATATATACATATATGTATATATATCTCTCTCCCAATTATCAATCCTCTTTTTCTGAAAAGTCCTATTTTTTGTAGGCCGATTCAAAATAAAATAAATCATGTATGGCCTACGAATATCAGCCACCCTATCGTATATTGTGTATGTTTTCGTTCGCAACTTTGTTGACGTCCGCATCAAATTAAAGTGTCTTGTTTTGTTTCTGCCTTGCTATTAAGTTTTCTCTTTCTGCGTCATGCATGCTTTCTTCGGAAGAGATACATACTTGTACGTCTTGTCAGTGCAGTATGCTCTGTTAGGTAGGTTCATAAACGAAGAGATACATACTTGTACGTCTTGTCAGTGCAGTATGCTCTCTTAGGTAGGTTCATAAACTAGTGAGCATTAGTACTTGCGACTAAGATTGACGTGGTGTATGGGTTGTGTGGAGCAGGAGCTGTGTGTGATGCCGTGCACACTAGAGGCATACAAGGATACGCCCTTCAATCCCTACACTGGCGCAGCTGTGAATGGGGTCGGCCCTTCTTTTGTGGAGAAAGTGCCTCGATTGAGCAAGGATCCCTCCTTCGTATCATGAGAAATCAATAAATAACCTTCATCAAGTGTGGGTGGGAAGCCGCAAAAAGACTAAAGCACAAGTTTGTGTGGCGCACTATCAATTTGCTCTGCGTCGGCGTATGATGCGTTACAGCATGGATCTTAATTTTCATTTGCAGAAAGGACTAGTCCGATAGGCACAGAAAAGAACACACCACAGCGCCTCCACTAGCACAGATCAAAGCACACGACGAGCATGCACACAATACGCTCATACATGTACCAACGCACCTTGACCACGCTCATACACGACACACAAAATTCTCATTTAATTTTACTTGATTAACAAACTTGGATTGATCGCAAAATCTTCACACTTCTAATTTCAAAAAATTCATAACTTTACAGCCGCATCACTGCTATTCTCGAGCGTGGCGGTCGTGCAGTAGACACCTTGCTCCTCACCCCCTCGCCGCCATCCTGCTGATGTCTCTCCACTTCCCCCAGCCCTGCAACAGTGACCTCATGAAACATGTTGCGAGTCTGACTGATTGGAGACAGTGGCATCTTTGAACTCAGATCTCCCACTGCACGGTGTCCCGGCATGCACTGGCGAGGGACTGAGCTCTGTCGTCCTTGCGACCACATGATACGTCTACACAGATCCTGATCCAAAACCGCTGTTACCATGATGCCAAGGATGGCGTGTGGGGCAAATTGCTCGTAGCCAACATCGAGATGCCGTTCAAGCGTGTCGTAATCCCAACCTGCAGCCAACTGCTCGACAGGCACAGCACTTCGCATGTTACTGGTCTTTGTGCTGCCTGCAGGTCTAGGACTGTCTCCCTGTCGAGAACTAAGTGCACTGCCGCCAAACTTGCCAGGAGGAAGATGGGAATGTCGAATGGCGTACTTGTGCTTGTGGCTGGGGATGGGCGAGTGCGTCGAGTGTATGTCGTCCGTGCTTTCCATCTTGGTGTCGGGAGGTGGAGATGACAACGATGCCGTCTCTGATGTGCAAAAATCATGTTCGTGCGACCTCTTGCAAAATGTGCATGGTTTCGACACAGATTCTTTGCACTTGGGTGATGCCTTTTTGGCGTTTTCTACACTGCACATGCTTGTTTTCGCACACTCATTTTGAGGCGAACGAAGTTCATGAGCGCGCTTCAGGGGGTCAGCAGTGTTGCGAAATTGAGAGTCAGCGTACTTTTCACTGTCAGGGCGTAATTGAATATGTGCTTTGACTTTTTCTATTATTCGTTTCTGATTTTGTTTGGCGCGGTCGCTTGCTTCGCGGTAGTGCTCGTTGTAGAGCAAGAGCCCTTTGCCATTAGACACAAGCTGGTCGTTCCACTGGAAGAGCCGGGCAAATTGGAACTCTCCAATTTCTGGTTCGCGTGTACCATATTTGAGCTGTACGTCCCTACATAGCGCAAAGATTGATTCCACATCCACGCCAAGGATGCGCAGATTCTTGAGGCCAATATCTAATTCGGAAATGCTTACTACCTGTCGCCGGTCGAGATCGAACCAGGCAAAAGCCTCTGCAACGTTTGCAAAGACGCTGCGTGAAAGCTCGTCTCGAATGTATCCAAGCGCCTCATACCCCACAACAGCTTCGGCCTGTCGTGTGCCCTGCGCCAGTGCATTTGTCTCGAGTCGTTGACGTTGATTAGGCGGAAATAGTCGAGTATATTCTGGAGACGGCACAGCAGTAGTTGCCGAAAACGGCCGCTGCCCAGATATTGGCCGACCAGAAACTGGTCTGCCGATATCAGATCTCGACGAACCTGGTCGCACCCTCTTGGCCAGTGGTGAAACATACTGACCCTGTGCCAACGGGGGCGGTTGGCGCGGATTTTCTGGTGCAGACCACGGCAGCACAGCACGTGATGATTGTGCTGTTTGGATGCTGCCAAAGCTCCACGTCGCATGCTTTTTCCAGCCATTGTCATAACGATACTTGAGTGAGCAATCGTTGGTAGCAGCATCAGCCTCGTCTTTGAGCGTCTCTTGATGTATCATATCCTGCCAAACCCGCCAACACGTCTCGACAAAACTGTGCAAGATCAAGAGCCTCAGCGCCACTGTATCATAGCTCCCAGATCCCAATGCCTGCGATGCCCTACCACCTCGCCCGAGACCGCTCGTTACTTCGTAAGATGCAGACACGAGTGTTTGAAGAGGTGTGCCGAATCCGCAGCGTGACATACAGTCGTGATTGATGGGATTCTGCCCATGCCTTTCTAAAACCCAAGAAAACGCTTCCTCACGCACGAACATCTGTGCCTGTGCCCCCACTCCGTGCGACTTGGCAGCATCCTCGACAAACCTATTTTGTACCTGCCACACATATTTCAGATGTTAACACTCATCAGGTTTCACTGTAGTTTGAATCACATTAGTGTGGTGCAAGCTGTATGCATTGTGAAGGGTCTCACCTGGAGCCAAACATCTTCGCCCATCATGTTGACAAACCCGACAAAACACCTGAGCCGTGGTTTCTCAACAAACGTGCGCGAAAACGACTTCAATTCATCGGTAGTAAGCCCAAAACCGGCACTAAACTTCGAAATAAGCCGCCATGCAAGCTCAGACGGTGCAGCTAATCGATGTGAAGCTAATCGATGCTCACTTTGATGTTTGCCTTGGAGAAAACCGTCAATAGACGGCGAGGCAGCAGCTTTCCGATACCGAGAGCCCCCTGGACTTCGCGCAGCTTCTTGGTTTGTCCACGTTGTCTCAAACAAGATTCCTAGCTCGTTTTGCTCGCCGTCATCGTTGTCGTCGGCAATCACACCCACCTCTCTATCCATTGCATCAAATCCCTGAAAACGGACGGGAGAAGAGGGTCGAGATCCTCCCAAATCTTGATGAGACCCCGGACGAGACATCACCTTAGGCTTTTCGAGAGAAGACGATCGTGACCAGGCACTTGCTGGTCGTTTCTCCAATGAGGCAGTCCTGCTCAACAACGGTGTGTGATTTGTGCTCAAAGCTGCAAAAGAGGGTGTGTTGCTTCCATTCAAGTCTTCCCCCTCATGTCTCGCCTGTTTGTCGGGCCAAGTTTCATTCAATTCTTCCTTCTCACTTCTGTTTTCTTTGGCTGGCGAGATTTCCGGTGAGATTTGCATCAAAGTGGGTCTGTTGTGTTCACTCAAGTCTTCCCTTACACTTCTGTCTTGTTTGTCCGGCGAGGTTTGCACGGCCGATGTTTTGCTTGATTCACACTTTTGCTCGATGAACCCTACAGCGACCTCCACACTATGCACCTCGGTTGCTGCTGGTTCCTTAGGTGCATCTATGGCAGCGCTAGACAGCTGTTTTCCAGGATCCATACATTCCGATTTCACAGAAAGGTCTTGTAACTGTTGATCTGTTGTGTCATGCACAGTTTGAGCTTGTCCGCTCTCCTCAGATTTGGTGGGCGATTGGCTGATCTCTTCTTTTGTTCCATCCATGGCAGTCGGATCACTGCTACCGGCTGGCTTGCTAGCTTCGCTCAAATCATATTTTGAATCGATCGACGATTTGACCAAAAATTCTGCACGATCTAAGGCCTCTATATTCTTGACAATGTCATTGCAGAGAATTGCCAGCACTTGTGCAGCAGCAGCTGTCACCACTGCCACGAGCATCCTGTCCTCGTTTCCAGGGTGTCCTGTTTCATGTGCAGAAACTACACTTCTGACGGTGGTTCGATCTCCTGTGCCGGTTGGTGTTGTTGTGGTAGCTGTGGTGGTAGTTGTTGTGAGAGTTGTCGCTGCTGCTGGAGGGGCACTTGTCCTTGGGGGGCGGACAATGTCATGATCAGGGAACATGCGTCTGTTGAGAACCATTTCAACAGGAGGTGTTGGCAATGCATTTTCAACTACATTGTTGACATCGTTCCCGAAATTGCATCCTTGTACAAGGCTTGGTGAGCATTGAAGATCATCGATACTGCAATCCATTGTATTGTATGCGCTGACTCTTCCTGCTGAAGCATGCGATGCGACACTGCGCGGCAGCGGACGGAGACGCATTGACCTTGGTGATAGACCAAACATATTTGCACGTTGAGTTGGCTTGGGATAGTATGGCGAGCCTGGTCGATCTGATAGCCCATTCAGGGTATATTCGCTCATGACGGCTACTTTGTATCCCAAGTTATTATTGTGCAGTTCTGGGAGCGTTTGAGAAATCGCTTCTGGGAGATATATATTTGAAGGCTCTTGCTGTTTAGCGGCACTGTTTGTTGCCCAGCGAGACACATTGGTCGACCATTCTGGACTGGTATACCCAGTAATATGTGGCCGGGCAGAGCGAACGAGTTGGTAGTTGCTATGTAGCAACGATTCGTCTAGTAGCGGTGGATTTGGATCAGCCGCCGTTTGCAAGTCGTGCTCAACTGCCGACGACCGTCTGCAATACCAATTCGCTCATATTTCAGAATTCACAGACGATTACTGTCTGCGGTATCAAGAGAAGCAAAATCAAGCACAGACACAAAATGTAGCATTGCAAACATGATCTGGACATGCCTCACCTCATATATGGAGTAGTAGATATAGGCGCATTGTCTGGCTTGACTTGCACACAAAGCTTGCCTGCTGCGCTCATCAGCTCACGCATTTGCATGTCACCTATTACGTCTGCAGTGTCCACCTCCACCGTCGCAGTCGATTCCCCTAGTAAGAGTGCAACCAATGCATTCGGACTGGCACACGATGAATCTACATCTGTACCACCCACGTCGTCAGCAGGCACAGACTCCCCGAGCAGCATTGCAATTGCAGCATTTAAATCATCCTCGCTGAACCCATTACAATCCCCTTCCTCTTCCGACAGAAAAATTCCTAAATCGTCGGACGTGCCCAGAATGCCATATTGCACATCTTCAGGCATCTTTTCACCGTTTTGCAACTTTTGCAGCACTCCCCGCGCGCCATCTGTTTCCGTGTGTGTGTGCACGTGCAAGTGCATGTGTGGGTGAGTGTCTGTCTGTGTGTGCGTGAGAGAGAGAGCAAGTGTGTATGTGGGTGGGTGGACAAGTCGTATACACACAGACATGCATACGCAAACAACGACTGCCGCACCTCTCTCTGTTTCTGCCTCGGATTCTTTCAAGTCCGCAGTGTGGGCAGTGAGTGTTGATTGCAGGCTCTGTAGGGTATCTGGTAGGGATGATGCAGGCGAGGCAGACACAGACGCCAATCCATCTTCCGCCAACTTGACTCGCAGCCCTCCCTGTGCCCCCCCCTGCCATATTTCATGTTACACACTCCCTAACTCCAGGATATTGTGTGCGTCAGATTTCCAGCAAATCAGACATGCAAGTGCGCTTGTTTTGGAATCTAGACCTGCCCAATTCTAATCTAACCCGACATGCAAAGTCATTTTTTTTTGAAATCCTGACACGTTCCATTTGCCCAACCCGACATGAACGTTCCCGTTTTTTGCAATCCTACACACCCAATTTCCAGCACATCAGACTTGCATTTTCGCCTTTGTTGGAATCCGTACGTGCCCAATTTCCATCAAACCCGGCATGCAATTTTGCTTTTTTTTTCGCGCCAGGCCGGCGCGAAACAAAAAGCAAAAAAAGGAAATTGCGCACAGATTCTGGTGGATTTCGAGTGGCACGCGGCGGCTCCGGGGCTAAAGCCCCTGCGCTTGCCGCGCGCCCGAATGCGTCAGGGATGTGAGCGTGTGCGTGTGTGTGAGAGAAAAACAGGCGAGAGAGAGAGAAGGCCCCACTTGCAGAGCATGTCGACGTGGGGCGGAGCCGGGCCGCATGCCTGACACCTCAGAGCAAGCGCTGTCTTGGGACCCATGAGTCGTGTGGGCCGTGACAGGCCTCTGCCGAGATCCCAATGGTGTGTTTCTTCGGGTTGGATTAGGTGAATATGGCAAGGGTGGCAGACCACTGCCTCCTATTAGCCGCACACCACCAGCAGACACGGGTCGCATTTTTTGCACCTTCCCTTTCGATTCCCAGTGCGTGGGACCCAAAGTACCGCTTGGAGTGCCTGAGCCGTCAGAGTTGTCAGCAATGCTGACAGTGCGTGTGGTACTTGCTAATGGTGGGATTGGAGATCTGCCAGTAAATTCAAGTCCGACAAAGGGGCTGGGGCTTCGACTCGCAATCACATGTTTGGCCAGCTGAGTGGCATTCACTGACATACTCCAAGCAAGATCTTGTGCCTCAGTACATGCACCCTTAGCAAACATGACTGCCACTTCCACTTTTTGCTTGGTAGCAGCAATAGTCGACAAAGGCTTGTTTGGCCTCCTATGCACTTCACCTTTCTCAGCCTGTGCAGGAATTAACTTGTTCTGCCCATCGGGATGTAGCTCTGTTACGTAAACGAGTCCATGCATCTGGCCATGCTCCCACTGCCCAGAATATGACATCTCAGGGCTGACAGCAAACTCACCGTAGCCATGACGAGCATTGTTTTTGAACCCACCAACATAAAACGAACCGTTTGGGTATTTTTCGAGACCAAACCCGTTTGATTGATCCTCGTTCCACTCCCCCGAGTACTTTGAGCCGTCCACCCACGTCAAAACGCCCTTCCCACAGCGCTTCCCCCCGATGGTTTGTCCGATAAATGCTTTGCGCCCCTGCTGATCCTGCAGTTCGTAGGTAATGTATACGCAATGTGGCTCATCAAGAGGCCTGGCGTGTGCGGCAAACTGCCCTTGCTCTCGTGCACGTACCATTTCTCGTTGCTGTTCCTTCTCTCTCTGCCGCTTCCAATATTCCCTACTTTCCTTCGAGCACGTTGGGTCGCCGATCCCCACTTCTGACATCAAAACATTGCTCATTTTGCTAATTTCATTCGTTTGACCTCCCATATCCCACTTTCTTCTACCGTCACTTCCATTTTGCGATTCTTCCACTGGCGTCACCTGGCTCACGTCCGGCCGCTTATCTGCACTGACGCTGTGCCCACTGGTTTGTTCGTACTTCTGAAAATCGTGTTTTGTCTTATCATTCAGCACCTGGCGGGCCTTCCGTTGCACTTCCTCGCTGGGTTGCTCATTTTGAGAGACCATGACTGTGCTCATATCGTTTCGCCTCTTTTCAAATACTCTTCTTCCCTCAAGCCAGTTTGGGCTTACTGCCAGGTCGAGAAGAGAAGTTTGCTTTTCCTCTTCTTCCCCTTCCCTTTGTCCCTCCCGACTTTCCAGCCGGACTAAAGCGGATGAAGCTCGGCTCGAAGCCCGTCTCTCAAAATCATCATCCAAGGTGTCGAAATCACTCAAAACTTTCTGCACAGCAGCTTGAACCATGAAAATCGTGTCTCTCATTTTCGACTCCTCCCGCTGGTCTAAGAAGCGGCGATTGATCTTGCGCTGCTCCAGTTTGCGGTGTCGTTCGTCCATTTCCTTCTGCAGCCAAGCCACGTTTGCATCGAGATCTGGCAGATGGGGAGGGGGCTCATCCTTTGTTCTTTTCCGAGCCCTCGTCTCTTCCCTGTTCTGCTCAACACCGCTCTCCGCTCCTCCGCTCGATACTCCAGACACAACACACTCTGTGTCACCAAGCACTCTTCTCCTGGAAGATGACCGCGATGGGGCAGCCAGGACGGTGGGCATGAACTCAGCTGAGTTGTTCGGGCTGTGCACTCCAAGAGGGGAAGAAGGCGAGAAGGCTTTCGAAAACGCTGCACGCTGCAGTTCCGTGCTGTCATACTGCAACAATGACCAGAAACCGTTTGCATCGACAGGCGTGTTTGTGTGTGTGTGTTGTGAGTGCTGGCGTCAGATGTTGATTCCAGGCGGATGCAATACATATGGAGTTGAGACAACACAAACGCACTTACGTTGACGGTGTATGCCGACAACTTTATGCCGTAGATAGCCATCCACATGTTAATGCTCATTTCGGCCTTGCACAAGTCTGCGGCTCGCTCGCTTCCTTCCGGCCCACAAATGGCAGCCGCATGAAAGTCTGAGCAATCACCAACGGCAGCTGGGGCGCTCTGATCATCCATGTCCATCCACCGCAATGGTGCCGGCGATGCCACACGGGCAGGATGACCCTTACCAGCTCAAGATGCGAGTTCACGGTGACCGTTGGGAAACTAGGGAATTTCCAACTGCCAATGTCTTTGTTGCGGTGGTAAATGCATGTGCACATGCAGGTACAAACACTTTACACACGTACATGCATGTGCATGTTTGTGCTGGTATATGCATGTGCCCATGCATGTGTAAGCACTTACACACGTTCATGCATATTATGTACATACGTCATTGTTTGTGGGTCTGCTGCGCCCTTCACTCCCACTCTCAACTAATTCGGTTCATGTGAACTTCATGTGAACGTCACAGAATGGGTCGTAATCTCACAGAAGTGTGCTGTGCTGAAAGCAAGTCGATGGCCGAATTTTCGCCTCCCGGGATCTCACTGCTTCAAGGTGCGTGTCCGACGGCGCTCGAGGAGGACTTCGTGTCGCACTCTTTCCGGTACCGAGGTGTTGAGGAACAGGCAGATGCTGCCTCAGGTACACAGTATATAGTGTTTATGCTGAACAAAGACAGCGACACACCACACACTCTCGACACGCCTGAACCCTTTCGAATCCTGAAAACGTCTCTCCGCGCGCAGTATCCTTCTCTTCTTCGCTGTATCGAGAATATTCAAAATCGCCGGCAGACGAGCTGGCAACACGCTTGGTCGGCAAATTCAGCACTGGATTTACTCTTGATGAGCAGGTCTCCTGTCACGCACACGTGCACGCACTCGCCCCCGCCCCCCCCAAAATATGCTACTATTTTCTCAGCAAATCCCACGAACGTCTGGGAAATATTCTTGTGTTGCAAAGTTTGATAATGCGTGCGAACACCATCAACATTCATCTGTGTTTTGTCGATCACTTTAGTCGCAGTCGTAATATTTCATAATGAGTTTCAGAGACGAGTTTCAGAGACATGTATTCTGCATGGGAATATTGATTTCGAGCTTCAGAAATGAGCAGGAGACAAACCAAAATTTGGCGTAGTGTACCACGATGATTTTTCCTCTATACACACACACGCACACACACACAAACACACACACACATACACAACCAATTTCACACTCTCACTCACACTCACACTCACACTCACACTCACACAAGTGCGCGCGCGCACACACATACATACAGCAAACATGACGTCATTCTTGCCTCATCGTTTTCACATCTCACTACTGCTACGCATTTTCATATTCATGTATGTAGGAGCGTGTTCTCTTCTCACAAACACTGGGACAAGGCGACAAGTTGAGCTGTTTTACATCCTTTTTCAGCTCGATGAGTGCGCCACACTACCTCCGTGTCAAATCTTCTTTTCTTGCAGCGTCCGAACAGCACTTGGGCTGCGGGCTTGCTTCTCATTTTGTGCGCGAACAGGTTTCACTTTTGATTCTTGTTGTTATAATTATTACCTCATCTCTTGTGAATGCATGGTCTTGTCACACACAGACACACACATGCCCAGACACGCAAAAACACTTCCAAAAATATACGCGCACACGCCTGCACACTCGCACAAACACACGTATGCAAACGCATGCACAGATACACACGCTCACACACACACACACATACGTGATGTTCGTATGGTGTATTTGTGCCTATATTTGTGTCTGTGTCTGTGTCTGTGCCTGTGTCTGTGTCTGTGTCTGTGTCTGTGTATGCGTGTGTGTGTTTGTGTGTGTGTGTGTGCGTATATGTATTCACATCCTCTCTCTACCACAAGCAGCAGAGTGCTTGAGGCACCTGCACACAACAAATCGAGCACTCCTATATGTCTTGCCTAGGGCAGGATGATACACATGTATGTACATTCATACATGCATGTATAAAATATGTAAATGTACATATGTACATATATAAATATATGTGTATATATATATATATACATGTATAAATATGTATATATATATATA
>Ga0335398_10009078_pt1 | contig 11589 bp, 9 predicted proteins | sample BON03_FD_205742 | JGI IMG/M metagenome (GOLD analysis project Ga0335398, IMG submission 205742) | Freshwater microbial communities from Lake Bonney liftoff mats and glacier meltwater in Antarctica - BON-03 (spades assembly) (version 2) | ecosystem: Environmental > Aquatic > Freshwater > Ice >...
TGAGGCTAATCATAATCGAAAAAAACGAGTTGCCGCAGAAGCGTGCGATATTGCCGAAGATCTTGAGCATCAATTATGGTCTGCAAAATTCGCCAAATAATACAGGGGGGTCTGAACACTTACTTTTTTAGAGTATCTTTGACGCCATCCATACTGACAGGCGTAGACAAAGCACTCTGACAATAAAGTCCTAAAAGAGCATATAACACCGTAGATACTGCAACCTGCTTTTTTTTTTGATGGAAAAAATCATCACCCACATCCTTTGTGTTAAGAAAATTCTTAACATAACAATACAAAGAAAATAACTAATACACAAGCAGTAATTTAAATTACACATTTATCTTAAAATCCCTAAGAAGCCTTATTAAATCCAGCATTTAAATAGGAACATCTAATATTATTCGATCTGCAACAGGATTGTTTTTTAAAAACGTTTGTAAATAACCCAGTGAAACAGGTGATTGAATCTTCTCAGATTGATGTGATGAATAAGGATCTTCTGTTGAGATAACAAGTTTAGATTTGGGATCGCTGTGCATTAACGTCCAACGCGGCAAAGACGCTATTTTTCTTATCATGAGTTCACCGGTATCTATGAAAATATTGATTATTTTTAATGTATACTTTCTTTTATCAAAAATTTTTCCATTAGATTCGTCTCGCTCATCAAATAAGGCAATGGATTTGTTATCTGCTTTAGGTAAGTCGTGAATATATTCGAAAGGGCTGGCGTAAGACCATAAAAGCTGTTTGCCATACTTACCACCATAAATGTCTTTTCTAACAATCAAGCCCATAATGGCATAACCATTATAAAATTTGATTAAGCTTCCAAGATTAGCCGTGGCGACATGTTTTTCAATAGAATGATCTTTAAACTTAAAATTGGCTAATTCGTCATTTTCCGGGGCATGATTAATGAGGTCAAGCACCCCTCCTATCTTATCTGGATCAATAAAACCAACGATATCCCTTTTATGAGAATCTAAATCATGAAGGGCTGAACAATGCACCTTTGTTTCCAATTCGGTTTGAGTTGGATTAAGTTTAATCATGCCAGTCGAAGGTATAAACGTACCTTCAGGTAATTTTTTTCCAGGTGCCACAAAGACACCTTTTCCTACGTGATTATTTTCCATGTCACAGATCGCGGTATTTTTTTCAATATCGGTTATCCATTTGAAGAAATCAGGTTCACTAAAATCGGTTTTATAGCTGTTATCTGAGTTTTGATAACGCTTTATTTGAGGCAAATCTTTTTCCATCACATATAAAGCTTCTATCCATATCTGTCTATTAAGATCATTCAAAATAGATTCCATGGATATATTTGCTATTTTACCGCCATTGCAAGGAAGTTTATCGCCGACTAATAGGGATTTTGGTGAAGTTGATAATGGAAGAAGTGAAACCGCCGCATCGTCTAATTTTCTGCTCATGATCTCATCCAATTTTTTTCGCAGGTAACGCTGTCAGATACACATCAAACCGTACCGTCTTGCCTTCGACCGCATAATCAGGTTTGAGTAGCGCTGGGAGGCGAGCAGGCCATTTGACCACCACGCGACCGCATGTTCTCGCCTGTGCTATTTCAAGCAAGCTCAAGGCATCATCATCAGCTCCGAGCAGCGCTTGCAGCGCATATAAATCTTTTTTAACTTTTGCGCTTTTCTCACGCGCGGGATGCATCGGATCTAAATAAATCACATCTGGATATGCTGCTGGGGCAAGTGCTTTTAAATAGGTCCGTGCATCAGAGCCGAGCAATTCTAAATTTAAAGACATGTGCTGATTGCCATGTAAGCGTTTTAAGCCATCTTCAAGTAACGCCGCGAGTACAGGCTCCCGTTCGAGCATAAGCACCTCCGCCCCCGATGACGCTAAAACAGCGGCATCTCGCCCCCAGCCAGCTGTTGCGTCAATCACGCGCATGCCAGGCTTTAATTTACAAGCACGCAAAAGCCCTGTTTTTTTTTCTTCAGGGCGACATCGTTTCGCTACAATCTCTTGGAAATCAACGCGAATAGGTGAACAGTTTGGCATACACAACGCAAGCCCTAAGGGGCTTAGCTCAAGGCGTGGCAAAAACTGATTATCCAAAGGAAGTTCGAGTTTTTCTGCCCAAGCTTGCGCTTGTTCGCGTAGGGCTTCTGTCGTGCAACCTACGCTTCGTACGTTTGACATACAGGCATCAAAATTTCATCCACGCACGCGGCCAATGACTTAAATTGCGGTACATCTGAAAAATTGACCAGTTGCGTATGATTCGTCATAGGAGACAACACCAGCATTGGACGAACACCGGCTGCTTTTGCTACTAAAATATCGGTCATACGATCACCGACCATAATAGCATGACGCAGGCTCTGCCCTAGCTTTTTTGAAATCATGTGTAACATACCAGGTTGAGGCTTACGGCATGCACACCCGGCGTCTGGCATATGAGGGCAATGCGCCGTTACTGCAATATCACCACCGGCAGCTTCAATATGACGATGCATTTTGTCATGAATAGCCGCAAGTATATCCTCATCATACAAACCGCGTGCAATGCCTGATTGATTTGTCGCCACAGCCACGGTGTATCCGGCTTGATTTAAACGTACGATGGCTTGAATGCTCCCAGGCAAAAACAAAAATTCATCCGGCGATTTAATGTATTCAAGTGAGTCCTGATTAATTACGCCATCACGATCGAGAATAATGAGTTTATTCATAGCACCTACTTATAGTTATAGCACCTGCGGTAAAAGCGACATATCAGCCACGCATTGCAATAAAGCTTGTAAACGGGCCAACAAGCGCAAACGATTTTCTTTAACGGCGGCATCTTCCACCATCACCATCACATGTTCAAAAAAAGCATCCACGGGCTCACGTAACGACGTAAGCGCCACCAAAATATCACCATACAACGCGTTCATATAGAGATCAGCAACCACCGCTTCCAGTTGAGTAATGCGTATAAACAACGCGCGCTCAGGGGCATCTTGGAATAGCGCTTCATCGACCGGCTGCATATCATCTTGTGTTACCGACACATGCTTTAAAAGCTTATTCACGCGCTTACACGCAGCTGCCAATATTTTGGCATCGGGCTGTTGCATAAAGCCTTCCAGTGCGACAATACGTGCATCTAAATCACGTAAACAATCCGATTGCTTGGCAAGCGCGGCATTCACCAATTCAACCGCATTGCTGACCGTATGATAAAACGCAGGCAGACGCCCTAATACAAACGTTTGTATCGCTGGCAAGAGCTCTTCATCGGATAAAAAACGTGTGCCGTAAGCGCATCGTGCCGCATTTAATAACGCGTTCAGCCCAACAGACACCGGTAATGCACCCAACAAACGAACGATGGCTAAAGCATGCCTACGCAATTTAAACGGATCGTTTTCGCCTGTAGGTTTTAAACCAATCGCAAAGGTACCTACGAGTGTATCCACACGATCAGCTAGCGACAGGGCTATACTTAACGATGATTTAGGTAATCCATCAGAAGAAAACCGTGGTAAATATTGTTCTTGCAAAGCCGAGGCTACAGCGGGCGTTTCACCATCAATTTTCGCATAATAATACCCCATGGTGCCTTGTAACTCAGGAAACTCACCGACCATTCCTGTCAGTAAATCACATTTAGACAATAAAGCGGCACGTGAAGCATCCGCCGCATCTAAAGCCAAAGGCTCTACCAAATGACTCATGATGGCTTCGATACGTGCGGTTTTATCACGTAAACTTCCCAGTTGAGCTTGAAACACCACATTTTCAGTTGCTTTAACGCGATCATGCAACGATTGTTTTTGATCTTCCGCAAAGAAAAATTCAGCGTCACTGAGACGCGCTTTCATCACGGTCTCGTTACCTTTGATGACATGCTGAGGTGAAGTGCTTTGAATATTCGACACGGTCACAAAATAAGGCAACAAAGCACCGTGTTTATCTCGAACAGCAAAACATTTTTGATGAGATTGCATCGATTCAATTAAAACTTCGGATGGAATATCAAGAAATTTAGATTCAAATTTGACAAGCAGTGCTGTTGGCCATTCAACAATCGACGCCACTTCATCCAACAATGCTTCGGGCATCACAGCCTCTGCATCAATCGGCAAAAGCGCGTCAATGATTGATTCAGTGATTGCGTCACGTCGTGTTTTAAAATCAACCATCACCAAAGCGTCTTGAAGGCATGCCTCGTAATCTTTCGGGTGATGAATTTTAATGGATGCTGGATGATGGTAACGATGTCCAAAACTTAAATTACTGGTCTCGCATCCCAATAATTCAAGCTTAACAACGTCTTCACCAAACAAAAGAATTGCCCAATGCACAGGTCGAACAAACGCTTGGCTTCCACTCCCCCAACGCATGGGTTTAGGTATAGGTAATCCCATGACGGCATCATTCACAATCGCAGGTAAAAGTTGCGTGGTTGGAACCGCAGCTGTCATCGCATGATAGGCAAAACGACGGCCTTTGGGTGTATCCGTCACCACCAAATCATCCACAGCTACATCACACGAGCGTGCAAAACCCAGTAACGCTTTTGACGGCGTACCATCCGCTTGAAGACCCGCGTCTTCACGTGGGCCAAGACGTTCTATCGCATGACTGGCTTGTTCTGATTGAACATCATGAATCAGTACAGCCAAACGACGTGGCGTTGAAAAAGCATGCACCATGCCATGCATTAAGCGCGCGTCAGCTAAACCGGCCGTAATGCGTTTGGCCAAAGCTTCAGCCAACGAAAAAACAGAGCCGGACGGTAACTCTTCGGTTCCCAATTCAAATAAAAAATCTTGTGACATCAATCCACCTTCATTGGAAATCCAAGCGCTTCTCGCGCATGATAATAAGCTTCAGTTACCGCTCGAGATAATTGACGTACACGTAAAATATAACGCTGTCGCTCGGTAACTGAAAGCGCGTGACGTGCATCCAAAACATTAAAGACATGAGAGGCTTGCATAACCATTTCATAAGCGGGAATTGAAAGCCCACGCTCGGCTAATTGTGCCGCTTCTTCTTCACACATATCAAATTGTTTAAACAGCCAATCAACGTTAGCCAACTCAAAATGATACGTCGACATCTCAACTTCTTGCTGATGAAACACGTCACCATACGTGATGGTTTTTCCCGCGTTCACACACCACGGCAAATCATACACATTGTCTACATTTAGAATCGACATGGCGAGGCGTTCAAGTCCATACGTCAATTCACCGGTTACCGGATGACACGGACGTCCACCGACTTGTTGAAAATAAGTAAACTGCGACACTTCCATACCGTTTTGCCACACTTCCCAACCCAAACCCCAAGCACCCAGCGTGGGTGACTCCCAGTTATCTTCAACAAAACGTATGTCATCTAATAAAGGGTCAACACCGAGAGCGCGTAACGAATCCAAATATTTTTCTTGGATATCCAACGGCGAAGGCTTTAAAACCACTTGGAACTGATAATAATGCTGAAGACGATTTGGATTTTCACCATAACGACCGTCTGTCGGTCGTCTAGATGGCTGAACATACGCCGCATTCCAAGGCTCAGGACCTGTTGCTCGTAAAAATGTTGCGGGATGAAACGTTCCCGCACCTACTTGCATATCAAGCGGCTGAAGAATAATACATCCTTCAGCAGCCCAAAAGTTTTGTAGTGTCAGGATCACATCCTGAAACGTGGATGGTTTACTCATTATGATGCTGATTTTCCTGCTTGATCAACCAAATCTTGCAAGGCTTCAACCGTTGCAGCACCTGGAATAAAGTTAGGCTCGTAGTTTGCATTAAACTCACCGTTAGGTGTTGATGCCACAATAAATGCCGGCGTACCCATGAGGTTCAAGTTATCTGCAAGCTTATGATTTGCCGCAAGCTCATCATCAATGGCTTTGCTTTTCATATCTTGTTTTAGTTTAGCCATGTCCAAACCGATGGATTCAGCTGTCGATAACACCAAAGCATCATCAAGACGTTTTTCTATTTTCAGTAAGGCGGCTTGCATCGCTGCGTACTTGCCTTGCTTAGCTGCAGCTAAGGCTGCTCGTGACGCAGTTTCTGAGCGCTTTCCAAAGATAGGAAGTTCTTTATAAATCACGCGTACATTTGCATTATTCTTAGATACTTCACTGATAACCGGCTTCATACGCTTACAATGAACGCATTGATAGTCAAAAAATTCAACCACGGTTACAGCACCTTTAGGATTACCGGTGACTGCACCGTCTTTTTGAAATTTAAACAACTGATCCGCATATTTAGATATCGCTGATTTTGCAACTTGTTGTGCTTCATCTTGTTGCTTTTTTTGAAGCGCTTGTGAAGCCTCAAGCAAAACCTCAGGATGCGTGACCAAGTAATTATGAACGACTTGTTCCACTTGCTGTTTCTGAACCGCTGGCATAGCACTTTCAGCAGCTGTAGCTATCCCACCACAAACAAGCATACTCGCTACTGCGGCCGTTCGTGCGATGAACCTATATTTTAATTTCACGCCTTTCTCCTTATGTCGCATTTAAAACAAGTTGATTTCCTACGAAACAGAAACTAGCATTTGTTTCTTAGAAATTCAAGTTAAGTTCGCGTAAGCCGCAACCAACCACTTGCTTCCGTGTGTTTTAAAGTTTACTTGAACCCGTGTGTGGGCACCACTGCCTTCAAGCGCAAGCACCACACCTGAGCCAAATTTAGCATGTTGAACGACTTGACCCAAACGAAACCCTCCAGGCGCATCGTCTTCGTAAAAACGTACCGGTTTATTTGAACCTAAGCCACTGGTTCCAGGTTTAGGTGCGTACGCCTTCTGTTTTATTTTAATTTCTTCAAGCAAATGCTCTGGCAGCTCTTTTAAAAAACGCGAAGGCTTATGATATTCTTCACGCCCATACTGTCTGCGAATTTCAGCATGTGAAATAATAAGTTTTTTCATCGCGCGTGTCACGCCGACGTAACATAAGCGTCGCTCTTCTTCCATGCGTGCTTCGTCTTCCATCGATTGTCGTCCAGGAAATAAACCTTCTTCCATACCGACTAAAAATACCTGTGGAAACTCCAGACCTTTGGCCGCATGCAACGTCATTAAATGCACATGGGGCACACTATCATCGGCTTGTCGTTCGCCGCCTTCAAGCGACGCATGCGCTAAAAATTCGCTTAGAATTTCTGTGATTTCTTCATCTTGCTCTTCTTGATACTGACGAGCCGCATGAATCAACTCTTCTAAATTTTCTCGCTTACCTTCGGCACGTTCGCCTTTCATCGTTGCAAAATGGTGGTGCAGGCCACTGGTTTCAATCACACCTTTCACTTGCTCTTCTAACGCTTCAGCGGCCAAATCACCTTGAAGCTTTTGAATGAGTTTCACAAACCCTGCAAGTGCATTACCTGCACGCGCCGAAAAAATACCGGCTTCGAGCTGAGCAACAGCCGTACGCCAAAGAGAAATACTTTGTTCACGCGCCGCAATACGTATGGTCTCGACTGTTTTTTCGCCGATCCCGCGTGTTGGAAAATTCACGACGCGCTCAAAGGCAACATCATCTTCCACATTGGCCACAAGGCGTAAATACGCAAGCGCGTCTTTAATTTCAGCACGCTCAAAAAAGCGAACCCCGCCATGAATATGATACGCAATATTGCTTCGCAACAGCGCTTCCTCAAGCACCCTTGATTGGGCATTGGAGCGATATAAAATAGCCATATCATTGGGTGAACGACCGGCATCCATCGCCATAGAAATACGCTCGGCGACAAAACGCGCCTCATCTAATTCGTTAAGTGCACCGTACACCGTAATTTTTTCGCCTGCATGACCATCGGTCCACAAAGCTTTGCCAAGCCGTCCCGTATTATGGGTAATTAAACCATTGGCTGCCTCTAGAATCGTCCCGGTTGAACGATAATTTTGTTCAAGCCGAACCACACTACTGTTTTTAAAATCTTCAGAAAAACGCTGAATATTCTCTACTTTTGCGCCACGCCATCCATATATCGACTGATCGTCATCTCCGACAGCCATCACAGCTGTATCAACACCGGCTAACAAACGAATCCAAGCATATTGAACCGTATTCGTATCTTGAAACTCGTCAACCAAGATCACTTTAAAGCGCGTTTGATAATGCAGAAGCAGCTCAGCATTATCGCGTAGCATTTCGTGACATCGTAATAATAATTCAGCGAAATCAATCACGCCTGCAACCTGGCATGCTTTTTCATACGCTTGATACACAGCAAGCCATGTTCGACCTGGGCCATACGACGCTACTTGAACATGCGCCGGTCGCAGCCCTTCGTCTTTACGTCCATTAATAAAGGCTTGTGCCTGCTTAGGTGGCCATTGATCACCTTCTAAATTCATAGCAGCCATCACACGCTTGATCAACCGCAACTGATCATCACTGTCTAAAATTTGAAAGTGTTCCGACAATCCTGCAAATTCATGGTGTTGACGTAATAAGCGATGGCAGAGACCATGAAACGTACCAACCCAAAGCCCTTGTGTTCCCTGGTTAAGCATGGTGTTCAAACGCGCGCGCATTTCACCGGCGGCTTTATTCGTAAACGTCACCGCTAAAATAGCATGAGGTGATAAATCATGTTCTGAAATCAACCAAACCACACGACTGACAAGAACACGTGTTTTTCCGCTGCCCGCACCCGCCAAAACCAAAACATGACCCATTGGCGCTGTCACCGCGGCACGTTGCCGCTCATTCAAACCCATCAAACTCACTTCATCCAAAACCATACTCCACATACAAATTCTTAATTGCCGTCTATTCTACACTGAACTCCTCTTCACACCTACACCCAATTCTGTTCTACTATGAGTATGTGTTTTTTAGAATAAAATCATCATGCGCTTTATTGCTTGCTATTCAAACCGACGTCTTGTACTTAAACCGCTACTCGGTTTCTGCATGCTGTTTTTATCCGGCTGCGTTACAGTAGGGCCTAATCTAGACGATCCCTATGAAAAAATTAATCGAAAAATTTACAGCTTCAATTCTGTTTTTGATAAATATATTTTAAAACCACCCGCTAAACTTTATGCTTTTGCCGTTCCTGCACCTGTCCGTGCGGGCGTTAATAATGTGTATAACAATATTAATATGTTTCCTACGGTTGCCAACGACCTACTGCAAGCTGAATTTCAACAAGCTATTTTAGACACCTGGCGTTTTATTATTAATTCGAGCATGGGTATTGCAGGTATTTTTGACGTCGCAAGCTTATGTCAGCTACCGTTACATGAAAACGATCTAGGTATTACGTTTGCTAAATGGGGTGATAAACACTCCCCCTATATTATCATTCCGTTTCTAGGGCCCAGCACAATACGTGATGGCTTTGGCTTAATGTTTGATTACACCTTTTTTACGCCCTACCCTTACATTCATGAAGATTATATTATTGAAAGCGTGTTAGCACTTCGTTACATCGACTTGCGGTCACGCATGTTTGATACAGATAAATTGATTTCTCAAGCACCGGATCCTTACGCCTTTATGCGTGAAGCCTACCTTCAACACCGTAATTTTTTAATTAACGGTGAGCAATCGATAATACCTGGCGAGCTTTACGTCGATGAAGCAGAAGGTGAAATCGAGCCTGTACTGTCGAATACGCCTCCCGATGAAAAGAAAGCATCTGAATTTCCGATTACCACCAATTAACCAGTTTTGTTACCGGATGGATGCCCCGGTTCACTATCGCTGATGCTGATATCGTCATCTGAGTGTTTAGTAGCCGTAAAAATTGATTGTTGAGAAAACGTGCCATCCTTCGGTGTATCCGCCGTCTTGTACTGTATATCTTGACGGGATAATAAATAATCTTTGATTTTTTCTAGAATAACCAAGAGCCAACTTAAGGTGCTGGACGGCTGTTTCGCTTTTTGCGATAAAATATATTCAGCATTATCAGAAAATGGCACACCCCTTTCTTTCAGCAGTAATAAGACAGGGAGTGTTATCTGTTCCATAACCTTAAGCGGAATATGTACTGATTTTAATTGTTCTTCTGGAATAATCTTGATTATTTTATCCACTATTCGATGATTATTTGAAACAACAGCCTTGGATAAATAATTCAATAATTTTTTCTCAGTAAAATCAGCATACTTTTTATCCAGCAACTTTTGCAACACATATGCTAAGCACTCAGCACTACCTCCCTTAATCGCCGCAACGATCAGATCGTTTTTATCCATGATGTCTTCGAGCGTACTGGAAGAATAACTGTCAATATAGAGGCCAAATATTTTAGATAACATGGAAGCATTACCGCTTCTTGCCGCGTAATCCAATAATTGCTCATAAGGCCATTCTTCACCATAGATCACATCAAGGTAACCTTCAGTTTTAAATTTATCGAATAGCGCCTCAGGCCCATATTCAATAACTTTGGATACGCACCTTTGTAGCGAAAACCTTAATTTTAGCTCTCGATCCAGTATATCCTTTGTCTCTAGCAATTCCTTCTTCTCCGCATCTCCCTCTGCGAGCGGCTTTTGTAAGGCACGAACTTCTTCGTTCTCTGGCTCATCTTCATGATATACATCAGGTTCTCGTTGGAGCTTTTTAAGTTCACTCTTTATAAAATACAAAATAATATCATCTGAAACATTACCGCCAATCATCATCCCGAAAAACAGATACTGATCAATTGCACTTTCAGCACCCAGTGAAATCGCCCACTCGATATCAGCCAGCGTAATTTCACTACTTTGGAGCATCATATCCAATATCGAGAAATCAACATTATGAAGGATCTTGGTTTTCATATTGATATTATCTTGAGTCAGAAATTGTCCATATAATACCCTAGCATTAAACGGTAAACTTCTCTTTTTTTGAGGATGTTGCAAGACAGACAGAGTAAGAGCTAGTGGACCATGCGCATCGAAACTAGCGCACTCCCGAAGCGCACTGATTAATTCAGCTTCTATTTTGATATGTTGTGGTTTCGTCAGATTATTAGGATCATAAAGCAGATATCCATCTTCTTCTTTAGAAACACACACAGTGTGACGCTTCCCTATTACTACAATGGCCTCATTATCTTGTAGCTCAATGTCTTTAAATATTGCTTTCCAATTGACTCCATCCCTAATCATGGCAACGCTCAGCGCACAATGTAATGGCTCCCCCTCAATAAACAATGCTTGATGAGCCGTGTTTTGGTTTAATTCTTGATTAAAGGATTGAGGGGCATGGCTTACAAATATTTCAACTACAAATTGGCTAACTTCGGTTGAAAACGCTTCAACTGGGTTTTCACTGATATATTTAAGTAAATCAAAAAACTCGTCTTTTCTACCCTCTAAGCAATATTTTGCATAGAGGTGAGATAACGCATTGCAGATACCGGTCGCATTAATGTTTAGCGACGATGGATGCTCCTGAACGTAAGCATCTAATTTTCTTATAATTTTAGCTTGATTGATATTGGACTTTGGACAAAAATACCCAAATAGCCCATCCATTTAAAAGATAGTAACCAATTTGAAACACATCATTTTTTTTGAAAAAAAAAACTTTATAAGGGCACAAAACAGCAGTACAATCCAATT
>Ga0335398_10009079_pt1 | contig 11589 bp, 5 predicted proteins | sample BON03_FD_205742 | JGI IMG/M metagenome (GOLD analysis project Ga0335398, IMG submission 205742) | Freshwater microbial communities from Lake Bonney liftoff mats and glacier meltwater in Antarctica - BON-03 (spades assembly) (version 2) | ecosystem: Environmental > Aquatic > Freshwater > Ice >...
GACGACGTCATTACTTTCCTTTAAATTACGCAATCCAGGAAAGTACACACCCTTTACTTCTTGTTCACATATATATACCAGACTCGGTGTAGAAGGTATCTACCAGACTCGGTGTATAGAACCAACACCTTTTTACTAGTTTTTAGTAAAAAACATTGTATACAGCTGTATGTATACATAATTGGGTTATCGAATTTTCAAAACTAAAACAGAGTGTTAGGGGTAGAAACGCTAGAAGATGTCGATTTTTGAAATTGGAAAAATTTCGTGCCAGGAAGTCGATCATCGTCAAGGTACCCTGCCTTTTTTAAACCTTCAATTTGAACACCAATTATTCCATCTCTCCAATCAATTCGTTAAATTCTCGTAATACATCCGCGAACTTTTCCCCTATGAGTCCATCCGGTTGAACAACGTCAGCCAAGCCATGCATATTCTTGAGTTTGAAATCGTCTGGAAATGAAAACACCACAATGAGCTTTGCATCTCCACCATCATTCCAAGTGACTGCGCCTTGAACGAGCATGGAAGTTATTCGGTTTGCGGTACTGGCTTGTACGTCCGTGTGCTCGGTTGTTGTGGTGGAGAGTGCTAGAACATGGGCATTCACTCTTGAATGTTCGCACTTAAGACGCTTGGCAGATGGTTTCTCAATATAGTCCATGAGGCCATTTGGTTCAAAAACTGCAGTACATAAATCTGGAGAACACAAGGTGGACAATGGGAGTTCTTTCTCCCGGCGATTACATATTACAACCCAGTCCTGCCTTTGCTTAGTTTTTCGAAATTCAAAATGTTGTGAACTTACCTTGTCAGTGGCGTTCTCCCACTTTTCTCGAAAATATACCATCTTCGTGTCTTTGTTGGGCATGTCATCCGCCAATTGGGAGAGCTCGATGTCTTTGAATCCGTAGAGCCGTTGCTGAATGTCCATGCTACTAAATGAATTCCATAGAAAATCTGAGACTGTTGATGCATCAAAGCCTGGAAAAGTAATATCAACCCGAATATTCAGTCGTTGTTGTGACGTTGCGCCGTATTCTGCGATGTACTTGTAATAAAATTGCAGATCTTGGTACGGCAGATCGGTCTCTCCAAATCGTCCCTGGCTCCAATTATCAGCCAGACTTTGAGATATTAATCCAAGAACATGAGACTGAGCGGCATCCGATCCCTACCCAAATATAAGGTTGAAGTTTTCAAAATGCATTCCACGTACCTGTTTATACACCAAGTGGCGCGCACTCACGGTTGTCGGAGCACCATCACAAAGATGCTTAAAGCAGGCAACGAACCGCTTATGTTCTTCAAGCTGGGCTCGTAGAAGAGCATTCTCCACCCGCATATCCGAAGAACCGCGTTCTCGCATGGATTCAACTTTAACTTGCAACTCCCCAATCTAAAAGTTATGTTCAATATTCACAAAAGCTCACCTCTAAAAACTCACCTTGGAGAGGAAAGAATTCCTTTCGTCTCGTAGCTTCGTATTATCCTCCCTCAGCTCTTCCAATTCATATTTTCTCCTTGCTCTCGATGCCCTGCTCGCAGCTGCTATTTGTTTCCTTCTCTTAGCTTTTTTATCTGCGTCGTCAACTGCATCCTTCGTAGTGATGCCGCTTCTAGCTCCGAGTCTGTTGCGAGGGGATATATCATCCTCTTCACCGGACCACGACGAACATTTGCTGGGCAGATCCTCCTCCAGAAGTGAACCGCTGATGTCCAACACGGGAGCGCTCAAGAGCATGTCAAAATCCTCGAGACCTTTAACGTCAAAGTCGAATGTCGAATCGGCATCATCCATTTATTGGTATTTCAATCAATAGCTAGCTCAATTAACTACTTGTCCTACCCACAACGACCTCCAAATTGATAATAACAAAAAAAAAGTAGCAACCTACAGTTCCACAATTAATTTGCAAAATTGTAATTACTAAAAATTAGCAACGTCATCCAAATTGGACAAAATACTTTTAGTGGTTACACCATTTTGCGTTAACTTTATGGCTGGCTTGTAGGGGCATAAGGCACTGGTTCGACTCCCAAGTGCACTTCGCTTGAACGTCATGCTCCTCAAGGATAGATAACGGAGGAGGATGTTCCTCGCTGCGTTAATGTCTCGATCTGCCTCATAGTGACAATGAGCAGACGAAGGTTTTATTTTTTCCAAGGTTGTGGTGAAGTTCTCCACATGATCCACACGTCTTGCTGGTGTAGTGCTCATCACAAATAGTGACCTGGCAACTAGAGCTGAGAGCGGCCTTGTTTATTAGCATCTTTCTGAATCTATAGTGTCCCCAATTCATCATCTTTCGAGCAGTGACAGCTGATATGTTACGATCTGCGTTTTTTACCATCCTTGAAGTTCCAAACTTTGGTAGCAACACAGTGCGTACATTTCGACATAGCTTCGTGTGAGCTTCGTCGATTATGTAACGACAGGCAAGTTGATTTTGTTTTATGTAGTGGAATTGGGAAGCAATGGATATTGTTTAATCTCATTACACTGGGGAGTGAAAGGAATAACTGTCACCGGAATCTTGTCGTTCGGTTTGGTAAATATTTCGTACTTCGCACAAAAGATAAACGTGGGTTACCTCGAAGACAAATATACCAAAACATCCAATTTGAAAACTGTTGATTTCAGAAAATAAACATCACCACCATCGTAAAGCGATCGCTATTTGGGAGATTTTGTTAATTTTGCCAATTTCAGGTCCTGCTTGAATTCGAAATGAAACTTCGACGAAGAGGTATAATTGGATTCACAGGATGAAGGGAGCCAGCGATGGTCATTATATGCGATTTTTGAATAGTACCTGGCAATTCAAATTAGAAAATGTGAATAAGATAGCATCGAATCTCTATTCGTCGCGAGTAGCTTGACAGGGGACCGGCTACTCTATTGAGAAGCTTAGAAAGGAGCGAGTATATATACAATATACCAACCAAATTCAAATTGAATAGGAAGAAATGAAATTTATTATTTCGAAGGATAACTACTCGCCAGTTTTGATTTAATAGTTCTCGATTAAGGATGTTGATTTTCTTCTTTTTCTTGAGGAATACTTTTGGGCACTTTGGGCGCAGGCTGATTTTCTTCCTTTTCCACTATTGTCTGTCGGTAGAAATTAGAAATTGTGATTGAATAAAAAATGGAAAGTGCACTTCCATAATACCAGACAATACCAGTTCGAAAAAAGGGGTACGGTGGGTTAGGATAAACTCTAGGCGTAAAGGTGTGCACTGACATCAACTGTTTTACGATCAGGTAGAAGGATCAAAACCCAAACCAGGATACACAAGCCGACCGAATATACAAAACAATGTCGTTTGCACAAGGAAGTTATGTATTCATACCCGACGAGGATGAGTGCTACTTAGCAGCAAAGGTGGAAAGCGCCTTCGATGCAGGGAAGCCAGGAGCTGTCAAGTTGGTGGAGAGTGGACGTCGCGCCAAATTGAGTGGCAGCGATACTGCCGGCGTGAAGGTTATGGACGTTCAATGCCTGGATCCTATCGACGATATGGTTCAGTTGAAGCAGTTGGAAGAAGCATCCATCTTGCATAATCTTCGGCTTCGGTATACAACCGATAACATTTACAGCAACATCGGCACCATCTTGATAGCAGTGAATCCGTTTCAAATGTTGCCTATTTATAGTCCCCAAGTGGTGGATGAATACGTTCAGGCTGGTGCGAGGAACATGCCTCCCCACATTTTTGGAGTCGCCGATAACGCGTTTACTTCGTTAGTCCAAGGTAATAAGAGTCAATCTTGCATCGTGTCAGGTGAAAGTGGAGCTGGAAAAACTGAAACTACAAAATTGTTTTTGCAATATATTGGAGAAAAGTCGAATTCTGGATCGAAGAACTCATCCCAAGAAGGGGAACCTCGAGAAAAAATTCTGGAAGCGAATCCTTTAATGGAGGCATTTGGAAATGCCAAAACTGTGAGGAATGACAATAGTTCTCGTTTTGGAAAGTTGATCGAAGTTCACATGGACAGCAAGTTGGGGAAGATTGTGGGAGGTTCCATTACACAATATCTTCTAGAGAAAAGTAGACTGGTGCAACAAGCAGAGAACGAAAGAAACTACCACGTTTTTTATCAGATCTGTGCTGCTGCTTCTCAAGATCCTAGTATTGCTGACAAGTATGATTTGATGGAAGCCGATCAGTACTACTATTTAAATCAAAGTGAAGGAGAGGCTGCGACGGTGATTAACGGTGTTAATGACGCTCACGAATGGAATGTTACGGTTTCTGCTATGGAGATTTTGGGTTTAAGTACATCGCAACAAGATGAGATTGTTCGTGTTTTGGCGTCGATTTTGCATCTTGGAAATGTCATTATTGAAGGTACCGATGAGAAAAGTCACGTGGCAAATCCAGAAATGCTTGCTCGGGCTGCAGACCAGCTAGGTGCAACACCTGCAGATTTGGAAAAGTCCATTTGCATGCGCAACCGAGGAAATGCTCGTGAAAGTGTGTACTCCAACCAAAGTACCACTGCAGCTCGAAATGCAAGAGACGCTCTAGCGAAAGCTATCTACAGTAGCTTGTTTGATTGGTTGATTTTGAAGATTAACAGTTCTCTAGGGAGTGGAGGAGCCAAAACTACCCCAACTGTCATTGGCGTATTGGATATTTTTGGATTCGAAAGTTTCGAGAAGAACTCATACGAGCAATTGTGCATTAACTTTTGCAACGAGAAATTACAAGGTCACTTCAACGAGCACATCTTCAAATTGGAGCAGGAGGAATACAAACGTGAAGGTGTAGATGTGTCACAGATCGATTTCGTTGACAATCAAGCAGTTTTGGACACGTTGTCTAAGAAAGGAGCGGGTGTTTTTGAAATCCTTGATGAAGAGAACAAGCTTCCCAAAGGATCTGATGATGGATTTCTATCCAAGGTGCTTAAGCATGAGGGGGCTATCGTGAAAAAACCATCTGGAAAGAAGAACAAGAACCTTCTTGGGTTTACTATCGTACATTATGCTGGTGAAGTTACCTATGATGTGAATGGATTCTTGGAAAAGAATTTGGATAGTTTGCTAACTGATTTGGCTGCAATTGGTAGCAAGTCCAAGTTCTCATTTCTTGCGTCGTTATTCAAGGGAACAGACTCCAACAAGAAGACGATTGGATTCCAATTCAAGGATCAGTTGAATCAATTGATGAGTAATCTTAACAAGACAGAACCTCATTACGTACGATGCATCAAACCGAACTCGGACAAGGTGGCTCGTGTATTCAATGGTCCTATGGCTCTCGATCAGTTGCGATACGCAGGGTTGCTTGAAGTTTGTCGTATCAGACAAACGGGATACCCGGTAAGAAGAGATTTTAAGGAGTTTTTACAACGATATCGACCCCTTGGTGCAGGTAGCACGCATGCGGCTCTATGTGAAGATCTCGAGAAAAAAGGGCTGCTTGCGAAGGGTCAATGGCAAATCGGCAAATCTAAAATTTTTCTTCGCACGGATCAGTTTAATGATTTGGAAAGCATGCGCGATAGTGCAGTCAAGGATAAGGTTTGCAAGATCCAGAAGATTGGAAGAGGGTTTGTGGCCAGGCGAAGGTACAAGGGCATCAAATCATTCTTCAAGAACTTGGACAAGGCGATCAAGAGCAGAGATGCGAGTCAATTGGACAATGCCCTACTTGGTGCTGGAGCTCTACCGCATCAAGGTCGTCACTTAAAGCAAGTTATCGAAGCAAAAAGGTTACTTGATGTAATCCACGAAGAAAACCGAGTTACAGAGATGCTTGATCAGGCAGTAAAAGCTCGTGATTTGAAAGCTATTGAGAAATCTCTCGAAGCAGCGAGTCATTTGGGTCTTAAGGGTAAGCACATTGACAATGGTAAGAAGGTTCTTCAACAGGTGGAGCAAGAAAAGGCTGTCAAGAAGGTTCTTCGAGCTGCTGTTGACAAACGTGATGCCAAGGAACTTGGAAGCGCAATAGAAAAGGCAAAGAAAGTAGGCGGCATGGAAACAACTGCTGACTTCCAAGATGCTGTGGCGCTCAAGAGCTCTCTAGAGGAACAAGCTACTTGTATTGCGGCTCTTGGCAAAGCCATTTCTTCGAAGAATGTGAATGACATCAAGAAATACTTGTCCAAAATGGCGGAACTTGGACTTGAAGACCATGCTTCAGTGGCTCAAGGAAAACAGGTTGCCAACTCTGAGGCCAAGAGATCTGAAGCGAATGAGAACCAGATGAAAGCCATCGAAGCCCAGTTGATTGCTGCGATTGATCGTGAAGATTTGGAGACTATTGAGAAGATCTCAGTGGAAGCTATCGAGCTTGGATTGAAGGGCGCTGTGATAGATGAAGCAAATCGATTAAGAAAGTCTCTTCAAGGCAAGGCCGAGTTGGTTTCGAACTTGTCTGCAATTGTGAAAGCGCTGGAAATTCGTGCTTCCTCCCATGGTGGTGTTACTGCTGACGATATTAAACCATTGACCAATGCTCTCCGAGAAGCGACTATAGGAGGGCTGTCAGCCAAAGAAGAGGAGATGCAAGAAGCGGTTTTGTTTGAGGAGCGTATGCACAAGCAGATGGCATTGCAAAAAGAAGTTGCAAGTGCTCTCAAACTCAATAGTGGTTCCGAATTGCAAAGCCTTGTACCACGCATTCAAGCGCTTGGATTGCAAACTGGCGATGCAAAGAAACTACTAGATGAAGTGAAGGGGAGAGGACAGGCGAAAAATGCTAATGAGCGTGAAGCAGCAATTCAAAAACGCCTCGCAAACAAGAAGCAGCTCAAGGTTGCATCTGCTGAAGAAAAGTCCAAGGAGTCATTGGATCGAATCACCAAAGCTAGCAGCAGCGCTCACTCTGATCGTATTAAGATGGCCAGTGACAACTTTTTGTTTTCTCTTCACAAGTTTTTCAAGATACGAAGTGATGAGGATTTCACTGAATTTACTGCTGCTGAAGTCAAACTCAGTGCTGCTGGAAATAAATTGCGTTTTCAATCCAAGCCTATCCAGAAGAGTATCTTGGATATTGATGCAGATCTGTCTAAGGTTGCTATCCAGAATCATCGCGCTATTTTGCAATACTGTGGTGAGCTAAGCAATAGTTTCCCGAGTGCCATGGCTGGATATGTGCTGGTACGAGGACAAGAGACTCCAGAATTGGCTGATGAGATCTACGTGCAGCTAATCAAGCAAATGACAGAGAATCCAAAGCCGAAGAGCGAAGATCGAGCGTGGTGTCTCATGTGTATGTGCTCCCGAGCATTTCCACCTTCCCTCGAGTTTGAACCGTTCTTGCTCAACTTCCTCATCAACCACAAATCCAAGGCTGGTTTGGTAGGAAATTATGCGAGATTATCCATCGTTCTCTTGGACGCATCGATTGAAATGGGACCCAGTGGTTACCTTCCTGACATGAGCACTATTGAAGCCTATTCTTCAAGACCTCCTATTTTAGCGCATATTAGTAAACCGGACGGAACCTCCATGAGTATACCTGTTGCTCCTGATGAAACAGTTGGAGAGATCATGAATGTGTGCAACCAATCTGCGAATGTACCAGCCTCGGATACGCTGTTGTACTCCATCTTCGTTATCGACGGTCGTCCAGCACCAAAAGTGGATCTCCGCACCAGGTTACTTCGATTCTATCGCAAGTATAATCCTAGTAAGATTCCATTTGTTGACTACTTTGCTACCCAATGGAGTGGAAATGAGGAAGCATTGTTCGCTACCTTGGCAAAGAAGTACGGCCCAGAACCATCCCCTGACGAAGAAATTGTTACTGGTAGTGGTGTTGCAGCTGCTCTTCAGAAGAAGGAGAAAAGTCGAGGGCTATTACGTCTACCAGTCACTGCAGCGAAGAATGCAGCTAAAATGCTCGGAATTTCCGGTGATTCTGGAGCTCCACCATCTCCTGAAATTTCTTGGCCGCTTCCATGGTGGGCTTTTCTAGGAGATGTGTATTCCCGAATGGCGAAGCAAGACCGTGAGCCTATTTTCACTCATAAGCGATTTGTTTTATTCCGAGATGAGAAAACCACTCCGTTGATATTTGAGCAAGCGAGAGAAGCAGTGAGAGAAGGCGAATATACAATCAGTGATCACCATGAACTTGCTCGCTTGGTAGCAATAGACTTGGCCATCCAGAATGAAGGTAAGAAGCTGACTAAAATGAAGGGCAAATCAGTTCAAGATGCTATTGTTGAGATTTTGCCATTGTCAGCGCTTCGAGATAAACCGCCTTCGTATTGGGAGCCTCTGGTTCTCGAAGCAAGTGCAGATGTGCCTCGATCGGTGCCCAAGCTTCAAAGTGAATACTGTGACATTGCCAGCCGAAGTCCGGTTTACGGTATGAGTTTCTTCTTTGCTCAGGAGTATCAGACCGCTAATGCAATGGTTCTAGGAGTGGACACGCAAGGTGTTCACATTCTCGCCCCTTCGAGAGACAAGATCGTCAACACATTCTCCTTCAAGATCATTAAGAAGTTTGGTGCATCTGGAACTTTCTTCTGGATGGTTGTAGTTCATAACTCGGTAGAAAAGACCATCCATTTCAAAACTCTTACTCCTTGGTCGTTGTATGGAATGGTATATAGCACCACACATCATGCTATGGATGCCGAAGGAAAAATCAAGAGAAAATCAAAGAGATAATTATTTCTATGATCGAAAGCAATTCATTCATTCCTATTACCTTGGTATATATAAATTAAAAAATAGTTATTCAAAGCAAGCAACCGATCTATCCATAGAACTTGCCCATAGACAACCGGCATTGGCACCAAACACGAGACCTGTAATCGGCTTCTTATTGTCGTGAAATGTTGTTACAATATCCCATTCCACGTTGGCTTTGATCTTCTCAGGCTTTACTGTAATGGCAATTCCACCAAGACTGTCACCCACCGCTATAAAACTACCAGCTTCGTCAAAAGCCACACTGGTAGCAGATGATTTCTCCCTCGAAGTTTTAATGGTAGCAATAACGTCGAGCTTTCTGAGATCCCACAACTTGACCAGTCCATCGACTCCTGCAGATGCAAGAATATATCCGTTTTGAGAGAACGCGAGGGCCCGAATCTCGGATCCATGGCTGAGTGGATCAGTAACAGGACCTTTAGATGGATCAGCAGTAATATTAAACACTTTAATAGAATCTGCGCAAGCAAGAGCATACAGTGAACCATCGGGATGGAACCTGGATGTTTGAATGGAAGTACCCCTGGATGAAAGCACTACTTGACCATTCGCTAAGTCACTTAGAGCCCAAGACCCGTCAACATCAGTGCTGCCAAATAGTGATGATCCTGGATGCAGAGGACAACTAGTTACTGCTGAAGAATGGTGCGAAAGATCGTGAACACAATCCCAAGAACTTGTACTCCACACCGTCACACGCTTGTCCTTGCCACATGCTACGACTACATCCTTGTTAAGGGACACATCAGCTATCGATCCAGTGTGTTTGCTAAGCGTGGCTTCTATCTGCTCCTTCGATGGATCCAGCACTTTCAAGTTGCCGTCCGCCCCTCCAGCTACCAGTCTTCTATCTTCCTGCGCGATGTTTCGAATATCCATAGTTTCCATTGACAGACATGTGGCTCCTGGTTTCTTAGTAGAATGAGGAGTCATCTTCTTCCCTCGTTTCCACAGCCGGACTTTTTCTACATGCCCCACATAATAATTGTTCTGGACCTTGAAGTGCGATTTTCGGTGTGCTTGCAGTTCCGAGGCTGTCTTCTCAACGGCGACTTGGAATGCAATAGGAACTTGTGCTCCGTTTTCAAGCTGAGTTTTCAGAGACTTATTCTCTAATAAAAGTTTCCCAATGACTACAGTGGCCGCTTCTCTTTCGTACAAGGATGCAGCTAATTCTTGTCTCGTTTCAGTGAGTTGGCGACGCAATACGACTTGCTCCAACAAAAGGGAGTCCCACTCACTCTGTAACGAAGACAACAATGACGGGAAGGAATTGCTACTTGGAGGCCGAGGCAGCACCATACCGGACGACTTGACCACGAGGACATCATCTTTAGAGAGGGTAGTGTCTGTTACCGGACATCGGCCAGAGGATGTCTCCAGAGCTTTAAGGAGGAGAGATCGCTCGTACACCAAGCCCGTTTGAGCAACATACACTGGTTCTTGTGGGACTTGTCCTGAGATAGCACAAAACATTCTCCTTAGCCTGTGATACGTACTAAGGGGGGCGTTACGCAAATATTTGAAATCCCGGATTATTATTCTATTCCATTTTATAGGAGCAATATAATGTGAATTCAGTGATTCCACATCTTGTTGGTGTTTCTTGACTACCTCACGGATTGTCATCCAGCTCTTTTCTTTCAACAAGGTACTTTCACTTTTTAATAAGAAATTTGATGGCTTCTATCCACTACCTTGTGGAGCTTTAAAAAATCGATTTGTGTTGTTTATCTAAAGAAAAGACAAAATGTGCAGGAAATACCATTATTTATTTGAAGCTATAAGTTCTCAAGCAAGATGTTTTTCCAAATCATCACTTCCTCCAATCAATTTTCCATCGATGAATATCTGAGGTACGGTGGCTTTGTTGGCAACAGCAGAAAGTGCAGAACTTGACACATCTCTTCCAACAACGACTTCTTCATACGCCATTCCCTTTTGAGTGAGAAGCGCCTTTGCTTTGGCACAGAATGGACAACCAGACTTGGTGAATAACAAGGTGCTTGAAGGAACAGATCCCCCTAAGAAACGAAGCATCGTATCAGCATCACTCACTTCAAATGGATCACCTTCCTTGTTAGGCTCCGAAAATACTTTTTTCACTTTGCCATCTTCAATCAACATCGAGTATCGCCACGATCTCGGACCGAATCCTACGGCACTTTTGTCGCATAACATTCCCATGCCATCAGTGAAGGTACCATTACCATCAGGGAGAAGATCTATGTTGGCAATTCGTTGATCCTTTCCCCATGACTCCATGACGAAACCATCGTTCACACTGACGCAAGCAATTCTGTCGACTCCTGCGTTTTTGAAGGCCGCGGAGAGCTGCTCGTATCGAGGAAGGTGACTGGTTGAGCAAGTAGGCGTGAACGCTCCTGGCAGAGAGAACACAACACTCTTACCCTTCGCGAAATAGGCCTGGGTATTGATGTCGACCCAATCCCCTCCCTTGCGAGATTTTAGGATGGCCTGAGGGACATTTTCTCCCTCCATGTTCTTCGTAGGCATCGTAGTCATCGTTCTGGCTTTTTTCACTTCGTGGGTCATACGGTTAAAGGATTGTTTTGCTAAAACTCGAGTTTGCAACATAAAGATAATTTGCCTGTGTCGATTAATCAGTTTTCTGGAAGAATAACAATCATTTTTTATGGACGGATTTTAATCAAAAATCGGTTATTTTAATTTTTATCGATTTTTTTAAAACTACTTTTAATCAAAGCACTACAGTATGGCATCTAAAGACTCTAAAAAATTAACGCGACCAAAAAAAAAAATCCCTCTTTTTTATTATGAGCGTTAGGCAGACCCTGTTTTACCGGGTCTTTTTCAGTGCACACACAGTCACTGCAGCAGTTAGACAGATAGATTCTGTTGGAGCACTGCAGCTTCT
>Ga0335398_10009080_pt1 | contig 11589 bp, 11 predicted proteins | sample BON03_FD_205742 | JGI IMG/M metagenome (GOLD analysis project Ga0335398, IMG submission 205742) | Freshwater microbial communities from Lake Bonney liftoff mats and glacier meltwater in Antarctica - BON-03 (spades assembly) (version 2) | ecosystem: Environmental > Aquatic > Freshwater > Ice >...
GAAAACCTGCCATGGCCTACGACGCTGCATAAACAGCGTTTGTTTCGTAATCTATGTCAGGGAAGTGAACGCCAGAGGCAGAAGACCGTGCAGAATTCGCACCCCCCCCCTATCGAGCCCTGTTAACGCTCTAGGCTCACCACCCATATCCTGCCCTTAGGGCTTTAAAGGATACCACCATGATACCACTGATAACTTGAAGTTCTCCAATTTCCGATTCGTTGCCAGTCCAAGCTACAGCATCTTTTCTTGCCAGTTCGTACCTATAGTTGTTGAGACCCGGAACACAAAATACCTTCCATGTGTCCGAACAGGGTAAATCTTCTGGTAATTCAACATCCCAAGCTGACAAAGTTAAATCGGCCGAACTTTCTTCATCGTAACCCCAAGAACTGTCCAAGGTGACTGGCAACCCGTAGACTCGGTAACCCAGTTTTTCAAAAATCTGCTTTAACTGCAAGTCCACCCCCTTGAAACAACCTGAAGCCAAGGCTGCTAGTGGATACATATGTTCCAGAAAAAATCCAGGATGAATACCGTGGGAGATACAGTCTTGTAGCTCTTCAGCGACCTTAACCAGCTTGCGGTTCAAAACGGTTTGTGTAAGAGAGGAGGTAAGCTTAGTCTCTGAAGAGAAGTCATCCTGGATAAGCCTCGAGACAAATGTTTCGTCATCGTTATCGTCCTTGTCTTCGTTCTTGCCTTCGTCAGGGGCTTGATGAATATACCAGGCTTGCGGGAAAGGTACCTCCTCCTTGCTCTCTTGATCGTGAAGATAAATTTCAAATTGAACCACGACTCGATGTCCTTCAGTCACTGGTAAAACTTGATGGGGCAAGTCTGTGTAAAAAGCTATCCAAGCTACTTCGTGGGGGTTGGGTCCAGGTAGGACTTTTTGAGAGTCGTAATCCCAATATCGGTCGTCTACCTTCCACGTGATTTTCAAATCCTCCGATCCCGAAATTTCCAAGGCCCCGCCCTTATGAAAAAGAGGCAACCGAAGGAGTAAGGTTCCTATGTGGTGAGGATCATGGAGTGTGTCGGTATGAGCTTGAAAATGACCACCAGTGGCGTAGGCTTGGAGTTTGTACGGTATCAACGAAAAGGCCAAACCCGGTAACATTTTTTTCTCCAAAGATACCGAGATATCTTTTAACAGGGGTTTCCAATCCGAAGCTTGAAGGCGAGTCTGCTTAATCTCCCAAGCGTCTCTCACCGAAGTATCAAACTTTGTTTCACTCCCATGACCAAAACTGGCTGGTTTAGACAACGCTAGAAGTTTAGCAGGGTCTACGGCATGAAAAGCTCCCAAAGACTGATGGTCGACGGTCAAGGTAGCACCCTGACAAGAAACGGTGCCTTTCACTACTGCTTGGTTGGTGAGTAAAGGTTTTAGAGCGGTGGCCAGGTTGGAAGATTTCTTCTCGAGAGCTACCTCGAAAGAGCCTTTCATACGTTGTAAAGTATTTTCGTGAGCCTCGATGACATCCATGATAGCGTATGATAATGTGAATGGGAAAGTGATCGTGTTAGTCTTTCTCGTTAGTCTTTCTCAGTTCGTGAATTACAGCCATTTAAAGACTACTTTTGGGTTAGGATCATCATACTTTTTCAAAAAAAAATCAGTTCCTTCCTTGAAGAAACACTCATGGGTTCTGGTTCGTCTGCCGACACTTGCGGGTTTCAAGAATTTCCAGGATACACGGATGAAAAACAACCCTCATGCATGCCGGAAGGTTGGATTGTAAACGCTGATCCTCCCGAAGCACAGGCTATAACACCAGCCTTGCAAGAAGCCTTTGGACACTCTCTGGCACTGGCTCACAAGGCCTGGTACCCCAAAGGAGCCTCGGCCAAGGAAGGAGTAGAGGCCACGGAAAAGGCGTGGTGGCTTCTACGCTGGATTTATTTTGATCGGGATGGTAATGCTAAAGATGTGCAGGCTCGCCTAGAGTTTTTACATCGATATCTTGATGAACCAGACTTTCAGGGGTTCCTGTCTCATGAAAACGCGTGGGCGATAGCCCGCGCACATCCCGGTAGAGTGGTAATTTACATGGACGACACGGTGCCCGGCAATCTTAATTTTAATTATATGCTCAAGAAGCAGCCCTTTTCCAGTATGTACAACATTGATGAAAAATGGTTAGAACACAAAGTCAACCTTAAGACCCTCAGCGAAGACCAATTTCAGAAGCCGGTACGCTTGTATTCTCACACCAAGAAAAAGTCTAGGAAATCAAAATAAAGCTTGTATGTAATCGTTATCATTTGTTTGGCCCAAGGCGCATAGAGTCTTTGAGGGCTTCTTCCTGCGCTTCAGTGTAGAGCTGGTGACAATGGTCACGCATCGGCAGTCCTTTTCTGGTAAAAATATTATCTTCGTGTACCCAATGCTCCGTGCTGACGACGGGCCACAATACACGACTGTCCACCACACTCTTCCATGTGAGCTGCAGCGATATTATTATTGACTGGCGGTACCGGAATAGACGGGGCAAAATCTCGGGCTTGAGATTTTCGATCAAGATTAGCCTCAAAGACTTCAAAACGTTCCAAATACTTGTCTGGTGCCTTGCTGCACTTTTGGGAAAATCGCCCCTCTCGAATGGCAAAGTTGAACAAGTCGTTGCGGTTCGGCTCGTATGCGTGCGCCCAGCGCAAGCCCATACTCTTGATTTTGCGACGGACAAAATCCATCCCCGTTACTTTGCCAATAAAGCTCCACTTGTCCCAGGTGGAGTTGTCTCGAAATACGTAGAACAGACGGGGGTCGACGGGTACTTGGTTATCGTTCCCTTCATAAACCTTGAACCAATGGTCAAACTTGTGAAGATACGAGGTGTTGGGAATGAAATAACGGTACTCTCCCGGGCGGTCCGGGTTGTTAAAATCGTACACCAAATTTTTCTTGAGACAGTACCCGTGTGACCACCGTTCCTTGCGGGCAGCGGCTATCAAGTCCGGTACACCCGAGACAAGGCCGACAAAATCCATAAAGTTACAGTTGGCGTCGTCGCGGAAAAAATAAAAAGTCATTTCTTCCAACTCTTCTTTCACCAGTTCCACACGGGCCTTGTTTTCCAAAGTGCGTCGGGTCTTTTTGGACACCACGGTAGACCAGCCTTCATCGTCAAGTTCGTCAAGAATATCCGAGACAATAGGTTTCGGCGAGCTGTTTTCCACTGCGTCCTCAGACACACACAGTTTTATCTCTGTCAAAGGATTGGAGGCCTCGAAATAATCAGCTTCTTCCAGATCGTCGAAAGCGTTTCGGGTTTGAACCCCACTGGACGGAGCAGGAACATGTACCTTTTCGCGATCGACCCGTCGATCCTTGAGATTACGTTTAATAGCGGCCTCTCTCAACTCGTGCTCTCCCAGTCTGGCTCGATTGAGAAGAGAAGGTTTCGCCGCAGGACTGTCGTCCGACACTGGTTCAAACTCGTCTGACTGATATTCTTCTTCGTCCTCTTCTTCGTCGTCCTCTTCCTCTGCCTCGTCTGCTTGGTCACGATCCTCCCCATCAGAATGATCGGAATCCGATTCACGGGCTTTGATACGAGATACCGACACGATCAAATGATTTCGAAACATCATATCTACAAAGGTGTCGTCGACTTGGTAATGATACGCGGTCTTTCCCGAGTCCAAATCCAGTTCACAGCGACCCACCAAATCGTGAATACACCGGGCAAATTCCTCCAAAGACAAGTGAGATTTGCTCCAGAGCTGGTCAAGGTCTTCGACCTCATCCTCGTCGTCGGTGGCATCTCCCCACGACCGCACCTTTTGAGGTTGGAGATTCTTCCAGAGCCTATCCGTCATGGTCCTGGTTTCTTAGGTTATCAAACGGTAAACATCAGATTACAAACGCAATAAAAATAAGCCGGACAACTATCGTGACTTACGACGCACAATCATCGATAAAGACTCGATACACTAAAATGTCGTTCACGTCTGAACACGGTCGAACCCCCATAGCGCAAAAGGTCTGTTGCACCAGCTTATTGTCCCACTTTTTCGGTATTTTTGTAGTAAGCCGTTCGTCGAGAAACACGTTAGCGGTCAAAAAAGTGCGTTCCACCAAATGTCTCAGGTCCAAAAAAGTGAGAAATTTGCGTGAAAACATATGAGATTGTTCCCAGCCACAGCTCTTTTGGATGGTCACCGCAAACAATTCTCGGTTTTCGACTAATTGTTGTGTAAACCGCTCTCGGTACGAAGCCGGAGGTTGTGTAAACCTCTCTCGGCACGAAGCCGGCGGTTGTGTAAACCGCTCTCGGCACGAAGCCGGCGACTGTTCCATCTCGGGATGCTTATGAACGATGACTTGTTTTTCCTCGCTAGACATGTTTATTGTAACTTGAGCCGTGAAAAGAAATCAGACTCGACTAGAGCGTCAGGCCTTTAGGACTCGACTAGAGCAAAAAAAAGCCAATAAGATAATAAACTGGCATGGAAGGGAAAACGTGGTGCGAGAGAGTCTCCTCACCCTGGTCGGGAGAAGTGGTGGATTTCAGCGTTCCCGCCTCGACCTGGATTGACTTTCAAATTAGTCCTAAAAAAGCCTGGAATCTGTTTGAGAAAGCGGTGTGGCGCATAGTTGCACCGCTAGCCCGTAAACGAGTAAAGCGAAGTGCACTCTTGGCCCAGGCTGAGTTCCTAGGTTTACTGAAACGTACTCGCAAGGGCGGGTTTGACGCCAGCAGGTTGCGAACCTTATTTCAGAAAGCTCGATTGCCCTCCTACGACTCCCTCTTGAAAGGTTTGCTGCGACGAGTGAAGCAAATAGAACCTTTGGTGCGGGTGGTTCAAGTGGCATGCTCTGTCGGTGTAGACTGGACCTTTCATGACGATCAACCCTGTGAAACAATACGCCAGGCCTTGGACTATGCGTGGTTTCTTCAGGTGTTGACGGAAACCTTAGGGGAAGAGAAGGACGGTCCCGGTTCCCTGTTGGCTCAAGTTCACACACTGCTACGCACTCATCATCAAGAGTTGGGTGCGACAGGTGAAAAGTCGACACTATTCGAGCGCATAAAGCTAGCGTCGGTCGAAAAGATTATGCTGAGCTGGGTGAAGGAGAAACAGACTCCGCGCGATAACCGAACCCTAAGTCAACGTTGCGGTCATCGTCGAGGAGATCGTATTTGGCTCAATGTCATGGAAGCCATGACCACAGATGTGGCGAGCGGGTTAGAGGACAATGCCGAGGCCGGATACGTTTTGGCACTGGACAATGGGAATACCGGACAGAGGAATCTTTCATACCAGGGCGATAAATCGGCCCATCAAGGCGATCACTCTATGGCAAATCAAACCTATACCCGTAATCATAGTCTAGTGACGTGCTACACACCCTTTCCTCTACAGTGGGATGAACTGTATCTCACTTGGAATTTATGTTTCGTTTTGGGCCAGTTCGATCTGGCACTGCACGTAGGAGCCAAATTACTCATACCTTATGTCTTGAATTTTAACACAGAGCCCGATCTGTTTTTATACAAGCGTGTGTTGGCGCTCTACGTGACACTGTACTGGATCAGAACAGAAAAACAAGGGAGAACAGACGACACGCCTCAGGTGAGTTGGAAAGATCCTCGTTTGGCCCGTATTTGGGGAGCCGTCAACTTGAAATATGCCCAAGCTTACCAACGTAGCCTTTCGCCCAGTATAGCTGGACATGCGGTCGGCACGTTGCATCGGGGCTGGTGGTTAGCACTCAAGCAAACTTTACGAGCGAAATACGCCCTCAGTAAGTGAGGGCCGTCAGACTCGCATCCAGCGCCGTTCCCTGTCAATAGTGTCATAAATCACGCAGTTGTGCGACCGAGCTTGTTGGGTGTAAAACTGCATGGAAAGTGTTTCCAGTGGTATGGGTGGTTGATGCCAGACCTTGGGATAAATACACACGCCCTGTCGACCATCGAAGCGATAGAATTTGATGTCAGCGGCATCTGCCGACGGTGGTGCCAAAAACATACCATACATTTTCTCGGAAAAGGGTACGAAATGTTGAGAACTGTCCGGATGGTGATTGATTTCTCGAGTTACAAAGGTGATCTGGGTTTTCTCGTCTGCCATCTCAGCTGTCACTTCGGCAGGCACCTTAAGTGCCACTTCGGCAGGCACCTTAAGTGCCACTTCGGCAGGCACCTTAAGTGCCACTTCGGCAGGCACCTTAAGTGCCACTTCGTACGGTTCAGATTCCACAGCGTGGTTTTTGCACCGCAAAATTAGATCGTCCCATTCGCAACGGAACGTACCTCCCACTACGGTCGGATCAATGCTCACAAGCTGTCCGTCGGATAGGGTAAGCGGTACAATCACGGTCTCGCAGTCCTCATCCTTGTCAAACAAAAACCCGATGCCCTCAGACCTCAACAAGGCGTCAGTAGCCGTACAACAAGGGACAGGCTTCAGATGGTCTTCGTTGGTCACAGGAAACTGCTCCAAGGCTTTGCGATAATCTGCGTAACCGCTCATTTACTTAGCGCGTTTATGATTTGTTCGAGTCTTACAACTCACTCGAGTTCATGTAACAAAAAAACCCGACATGGATGATTGGTACACTGAATATATTGAGGCTTGCAAACAAGCTGTGTCAGATGAGAAGGTGTTTGCGCAGTTCAAACAACACCGGGACTACCAGTACGTGCTGGAACATCTCAGCCAAACCCAGGGGTCGCAATACGCTAGCGAAATAGGTTTAATGTGCGCGGAACACAAGGCACAAATCAACTGGAACCAACTGATGCGTAACGATACACTGGGAAAACCGACCACTTTTATCTATCACGTACCAGGCGCGGGAAAGATGCGAATTTCTCCCACCACCCTACGCTATGTCTGTCTAGGCATGAAAGCCTTGAGCCACATGCGGAAATGTCAGATGAGAACGGTCCATATGGTAGAAGTGGGAGGTGGCTACGGAGGCCAATGCTACATGATGCACCGTCTGGCAGCCGCCTACAACATTCAGATTCAGAGCTACACCATCTTTGATTTACCGGAAGTTTCGGCCTTGCAGCAAAAGTATCTCACCAATTTGCTGGGCGACGAGATTCATCACGTTCGTTTCTTCAATCCGTGGCAGAAACACATTCGACTGGAGGAACCGGGTTTTTTGTTCAGTTCGTATGCGCTGGGAGAGCTGTCGGTGAAAAACCAAGAATTGTACCACACGATTTTTACCGGACACATCGAACACGGGTACGTGATTTGGAACTCGGACCACGCCCCGACCCAAAATTTCTACAAGGTGACCAACGGCGAGGATCGAGTACAAGTCATCGAGGAAAGACCCAAAACCTTTCACTGGAACAAGGTGTATCTCTTCTGATAAATTAGAAGGCCATCTTTTCTAATCGTTTTCTAACCTATCTCTAATTTCGTTTATGCTGCATCGCCCTGTTCTGTTGCATTTTACACAAACGCGAGGGCTATCACGTACAAAACCAGCAACACCACGGCCGTCACAAAGATAATCCAGACGTACACAGGGATTTTGTTGCTGTCTTCGATGGTTACCGAGGGTAGTGGACCTGGCGGAGTCACTTGTGGAATGGGAAATTGAACAAAACTGCCTTCGCACTTGACCTGTCCAGCCGGACTAGCCCGAGCCTGCATTTCCGGACTCTGCTCTACCACTTGTGCACATTCGGCAAAAGAGCAACAGTTTTTCAACATGGCACCCGTCTTGTAGGCCTCTGTGTTGAAACTGCAGGCTTGGGTAATGTCGTCGGGATTTTTCCCATCAAAACCGAAGCAACAGACCGGCACGTCAATGGCCTCACCAAACTGGTTGTCTAAGGCTTGTTGTTGGGTAAAACAAGCACAGAGCTCCTTATATGGGGACATTTCCACGTTGCTGATGTTGCACAAATTGGTGACAAACGTGTCGCAGCCGTCGGCCTGGGGTTTCCACACCTTATTTAGAGAGTTGAGGTCTGTCCCCAACACGATTTGCCGGTTGTTGACACACATTTCACGAATCATATCTGAAAAATCCTGGGTTTTGACAATGACGAAATACGGAGCACGATGTTCAACGCCGGGACATACGCTATTAATGACATCCTTACTTTTGGTGGCAGTCCCACACAAGCTGCTGACCGCCCACGGGTTCATAGGGGTGGTACACGCACAGTTGGCCAACAAACAGTCCGGAAGGGCGGGGTAGAAGTTCGGTTTACCGTCGTAATACTTGAGAAAGGTGCCGCCTGTGCTAATGGCCCCCGACGTGGCATCTCTCTTGTTGAGGAAGATACCACTTAGGCACGCATCGACAATAAGCTCGCCGGCACCCACCTCGAGGAACCCCACAGAAGCAGCGTCGGCCATAGTCATGGTCATGGGGTTGCCCGCATAGAAAATCATCTTGTACTGCGGCGGCACATACCACGAATACAAGCGGTCGTCTGTGTTAAAAAAGATATTGTTGGCGGCCGTCGTACCATCCTGTTGAAAGCCGCCCGGCAACACGTTGACTTGTGTAGGATCCAGCTTAACATCAGCAAAAGGATTAAAATCCCCATTAAAATCGTTAATCACTCGCAAACAATTGTTTTGAGGGGGTGGTACACCCTCTGTCGATTGCTTACTAGGGTCGGTGTTGCAGTTGATGGGGAAAAAATAGAGCGGGAAATTAGACCCAGCACCACCCGTAAGTCCCCCGTTGCACTGTCCGGTAGAAAAGAAAATTGGGTACGGTGGCACCGGATTTTTGGTTTGCGAAGCCAAGGCCGCTTGATCCGCCAACAGAAATTCGTTACAAGGGGTCGGGTCCAAGCTTATGTTTGACATAATTTGTCACCGGTTTGTTTAACCGAGGATTTCTTTGCCAGAACCTGCAAGCTTTCTAAACCACAAATTTTTTATTACTCTGATTCAGCCTCCAGACTGGCCCAATCCACAATTTCTTGAGTGGCAAGGCTAAAACTCGCACACTCGTTGGCCCCGTCGATAATGCGCTTCAACAGGAGGACCGCATCGGGATCCGGAGAGAGCTCCTTGAGCCATGTCCAAGCATGCGGGCGAAACTTGAACGAACCCGGTGAAAAGAGGTTCCAAGAAAAGTACAACATACGGTCGGTGACGTCGTCGAACCTCATTTGCCCGTCAACCTTGTGTATCAGACTAAGGGAATCGGGCAACATTTCGTCAGCATTGGCCTCGTAGATCCAAGCAGTACTCTCGAACGGGAAGGGATCGTCCAAGTGATCCAGAGCAAAGGGGATGTAAAACTTGTCGCCGTGGTAGTTGACAAGACTCACAATCAAATGCGTAGCATCCTCTGGCAAACCCTCGAGGCCCGCCAATACGTCGCCCAATTTGCAAATCACCTTTTGGTTAGCCTCGCACAATGACCGATAAAGAGGTACCACGTGGAAGGATAGGTCCTTGAGTTTATCCTTGGTGTTGAGCTTGACTTTCATAGTATCCAAGTCAAAATAAATGTTTTGGGATGGGTCATCGGAAGTAAAGTCGTCAGGTTGACGCTCGGTCTGTTCTTTTTCCTCCTTGTCAGACCCACTATCGTCCTTGTCAGACCCCCTATCGTCCTCGTCAGACTCACTGATGTCGTCCTCGCTAGCGTTAGCCTCGTCATTCCCACTCACATGACTCCAGGATGTGTCGCTAGAGGACGGAGGACCTTCATCGCCAGAACAGTTGCTTGACAAATCTTCACACAACATTTCAGTGCTTGCAGCTGCAGCCACTTCTTCTGGCGTGAGATCGGAGCGGGCTGAGACAGAACGGCATTCATCTTCTCTTTGTTGCTCTACAGTCAACACAATAATTTGATCCGCGTCTGGGCGTTTTCGACACCAGTGGCGCAAGGCGGAAACAAGTTGACCCATGGCGTCTTTTGTTTAGAAAAAAAAACTGCGTCCCCGTGAACCACGAGCCTCAGACGCAGGTTTTTCTACAACTTGAATAAATGAGTTCCTCTTTTCAGAATACCTCTGTAAAGGTGTACGATAATTTAGGGACAGCCCAGAAAAAAGTGGATGTGTACGCGCCACCTGAAAATCAAGCGTTCCCACTCCAGGGTTATCCGGTCGTTTTTTATGTTCATGGGGGGGCTTGGCATGTTGGCGACAAACAAAATGCGCAACAAACCTGTCAAGCGTTAGCTCAAGAGGGATATGTCTCGGTGGCCGCGTCGTACTCACTGAGCTGCATGTCCAATCCGCAAATGGAAGCCATCCTGGGCGTGGTTATCATTGTCATGCTGGCTTTGGCACTCACCTCCAGATCGGTGACCCAAATGATGTTGGTTTTCGTGCTGATGGTGATTATTGTTTTCTTCTTTGTGATTCTCTGGATGTTTTTACCGAGAGAGCACGTTGAACATCCCGACCATATTTTGGATGTGGCACAAGCGTTTCGGTGGACGGTGGACCATATTGAGGAATACGGAGGAGATCCCAACAAGATTTATGTCGTAGGACACAGTGCCGGAGGACATTTGGCAGCCTTACTGAGCACGAATTTTCATTATTTGGACTCGGTAGGCGTAACACCGGATAAGGTCCGGGCCTGTGTGGCCATTAGCGGAGTCTATTCGGACAAGCGCATGCAGCAGACTCGATTGGGAACGCAACTCTTGTTAAACGCCTTTGGCCATCGGAAGCACTATTATGATGCTTTTCCAGTGTACAACGTGACCAAAGACACGCCACCCTTTTTACTGATAAATGCTGGGATGGACATTTCACTCAAACGACACACGCTGGATTTGCACTACGTGTTGCGACAATCGGGTGTTTTTGTCGAGACTGAATATTTCGAAAACAAATCCCATTGGAACATTATGCACGGGTGGAAGAGAGACAATGCTGTGTTAAGCAAAATTCAAAACTTTATCGAAGAAGTCGAAGAATATTATCACGAGCGTGCCTTAGCCGGCTATCATGACACATCGACTCACGACACGTCGACGCCAGAGGTGTCGGCAACCGCTTCACCGGCTTAATAAATTCCCATCTTAGAGTTAAAAGCAGTGTCAAAGTCGCTGGTTTGTGCCGCACTAGCCGTCATAAATCCAGACCCCAAAGATCTGCCGCTGGGCAGTCGTTCTTCCATGGGCCTCACTCGCAGAGTCTCAGAATTTTCCTCGTTTATGGTATAAAGGTTGTGTCCGCCAGTTGTCGCAATCGATCCAATAGATCCAGTTTGTTCAACCCCAGAAGTTTCCATCTTGAAGAGACGCCTGACTCCGTGATTAAAAGGAGGATAACCAAACCATAAGCCTATAAACACGATAAAAAGGGTAAACAAAGTCCCTGCCACTGCAATCAAAATGATGTCGCGAGTTGCTAAGGCCATGATTCTTTATTTCCCTGAACAAGATTTCCACGTTAGACCATGGATCCTTCCGAAGCACCGGTTTGCATTTCCTGAAGATAAGCGTCTGCATCATTGTTGACATAATCGGGCATCATTTCGTCATCCTCGCCGGACGCTGTGTCGGGCTGCACAAAGGCCGGCATGGACCCGTAAGTATGGTCGTTGTAGGACGTTCCAGTCCCGTTGTAGGACGTTCCAGTCCCGTTGTAGGACGTTCCAGTCCCGTTGTAG
>Ga0335398_10009083_pt1 | contig 11587 bp, 12 predicted proteins | sample BON03_FD_205742 | JGI IMG/M metagenome (GOLD analysis project Ga0335398, IMG submission 205742) | Freshwater microbial communities from Lake Bonney liftoff mats and glacier meltwater in Antarctica - BON-03 (spades assembly) (version 2) | ecosystem: Environmental > Aquatic > Freshwater > Ice >...
TGTTAATTACACCTAAGGGTGCTGAGCCACCAGGCAGTCGTCGTATAGGAGTAATAGGTGCGCTGGTTCTTATCCTTCCATCCGAGACCGTCTAGGACAAACTTTCCTCTCCCTAGCCGGCCCGGTGGCGCACTGAGACATTGAGAAGTAGCCGATTGCCCTGAGGTAGCGGACTCCGTCGATGCCAGAGCCTGCCCACAAAAGACATCTGATATCGACGATTTGCGCTACTCCCCTCATGACCCCCATTACGGTCCTGGGCCTGTCCATACGTCTCTCTATGTCCAAGTTGCGTGAGACAGGTGACTGGGACATCTTCCTAGATCCCCCGGAACGGGCGAGGGCGGAGACTGGTGGAGCTGACCAATGGGTGTTAAAGCGGAGGGAATGCTCAGGGTTTGCACTTGGACTTTTGCCAGAGCAAATGAGGTGGGCTGGGAGAGGAAACCTGGGTGGCAGTTCATTTCGAGCATTTCAAAGAAGGGTGCGTGGCCGACATTGACGACATTTTTCACGTACATTCGGATGTAAATGGCCTTGAAGGGGCGGCAGTTGTTGTCTGGAATGGCTTCGTCGTAGAGCATAAATCGCATCACCCAGGGCATATTGTAATAGATGGTAGAAAACGTATTGTTGATGACCTGTAGTTGTGAATACAAGGTGTTTTCTTCCACTTGACGCAAATGCACGTCATGTTTGCGTGAAAAATGTGCCAGCACACACAGACACTCCCAGGTAGCGGAAGCAAAATTCGCAAAACAATCTGCAGAGAGATCCACGCCCTGGTTACCTCCGAAACGACAGATAGGGCACTTGAATCCGCTCGTCATGAAGGTGTAGATGAGCGGCACCGCGCAGAAGCTATGCCCGCATCCACATATACGGACGCACCCGATATTTGGAAGAGACTGAACGGCCGCACACAAATCCCCCCAGCGGTTCCGCTCGTTTTGTCCGTGTACAAACAAGAGTCCTGCCAGCGCAAATTGTTGTTCCAATCGTCGTATATTTTCGTTGAAGAATGCACGATCGTCATGGTCCCACGGAGAGCTCATGGTGAGAGCACAGTGGTCGAAAGTTTGCTTCTGCTCTGTAGTAGGCAACACGACCAGTTGCAAACTTTCAGGGCATAGTGTCTCAGCACTGCGAGAATTGCCGCGACCGTCATGATTATGAGCACCACGAGAATCGCGGTCAACTGTATCAATATCATCGTGCTTTGATACACATGGAAGACTGAAAAATTGTGGCATTCAGCGCTTCACGCGTTATCACGCTTCACGCGTTATCTCGCTTCACGCGTTATCACGCGTGTGAGAGATAATGTTGTTTATTGGAAAACCAAAAGGAAGATCAATGATGATCACGCATGTGTTTGAGTGTATGTGCGAAGTGATATTCTTATAGCCTGTAGTCACTCGATGATTCATTATACAGCACTGCAAAATTTCCTCACATAACAACGGATTCATTGAATTCATTTTGATTTGCTTTTATTACCGGAAATGTCAGTTTTAGAACACTTGCTTGGGGTCTATTTGCTCAAATCCATGTGAATCTGAGTTGACGTGTTTTCCCTAAAGCCAAAGCCGACACGTAGAGAAAAATTGTCATTGTCGCAAATGAAAATCACATAGCATCTGGGAATCGCTGAGATTTTGCACCACATGTTGTATATCAGGTGTACATTTTTCCATGTATGTTTGAGAGACTTGCTGCATACAATTGAGTCCAATCAACATTAAACTGTCAGTGAGGTGAAAATTGCTTTTATTATTGCTCAGAAACAAATAATGTAGTGGTTTTATTTTCAACTCTGCAGGTGCGGTCTTTTATTCTCATTGAAGTGAGTGACTGTGCTTGTTTGATTCATGTTGCTTTTATTACTTCCTAAGAAATAATTTAGTAGCTTTGCTCGAAGCTCTATTTGATTGTCGTCACAACTTCATCTTTTCTAAAATTCACTGACAACACTATTGTGAGAGAGGGTCTTGAACCTCTTCAATGTCACGGACAACAAAATTTCTTCTTTTTTTCTTCCGAAGCGCCTTTCGCATCAACTCTTGCTGCTGCAACTCGTATTTTTCTTACTTCTCCAACTCGTCGATTTCTTTCTCACATTCTCGAATCTTGTCAAATATGACATTGGCCTCCTTGAGCGCTGTGCCAACAATTTGAGACTTGCCCAGCTTCAAAAACTCTCTTTTATATGCTTTTTGATAGTCGTATATACTCATTTCACAAAAAACGACTTCTTGATTGTTTTTCTGTACAAGAAGCATACAGCAAGATTTTTGATTTTCGTAATCGTGCGTCTTTGCCATTCCCACAGCAAGCGTTTCCAAACTAATGAAAAAATTTGTGGTTTCTTTTTGTTTTTTGTAAATGATGTCTTGAAACGTATCTATCTTCATTTGAAATGGCGCTTTCACTTTGAGTTCCCACTCTAAGTATTGATGCAAAATTTTGAACTTAATGACCCATTTTTTGAATTCTGCAGAACAGTGAACAGCTTTCTCGTCCGAAATTGTTTTTCGTATCCTCAAAAGAAAAGTATCGTACGAATCAAGAGTATCCATCTTGTCTATTGACAGTAGAATACAATCTGATAGCACAACTACAAAAACAATCAATGCAGCGCTTGCTCTATTCTTTTGATATTGTAATCTAGCTGCATATATATACTTTTGCTGTGTCACCTCTGTGTCCCCGAAGCTTAATATGCATACATGGCGCCAATGTTCGCATTTTTTCTATTTTGGCATCATTTTTTCCTCTAGTGTCCCTTGCCCACTCTCCCATGAGAAAACTTTTGTGAGTAAGCCCTGCCATTTTGTCGGAAAGTCTCAGATCCTTGGACAACAAAAATATTTTGAAATCCTGCACTACTCTTCTGTCACAAAAACCACAAAACTCATAAAACATCCAATTTTCGGTCAGAATATCCAATATATGAGCAAATCTTGTCATGTAATGGGTGATTTTGAGATTCTGCACAGCTCTTATTTTCTCACACCAATCACACAAAACTCAAAAATCGCAAATTTTGGTCGAAAATCGCCAAATATACCCATTTTCCGCCACATAATGGATGTTTTGAGAGTTTTCACAGCTTTCGTTTCCTCACACCAATCACACCAAACTCAAAAATCGCAAATTTTGGTCAAATTTCGCCAAAATACATGCAATTCCTCCACGTAATGAGTGTTTTCAGGATTATATGTATTTTGTGAATGCCTTGGAGCAGAATTTTTTTTGACAAGTCTCAGATTCTTTGACGACAAAAATATTTTGAGATTCTGCAGAGCCTCGTACGTGCAGACCGGAAACTTCAAAGTTTGAAAACGTCATTATATTCTTGAACGAATTAGCAAATGTGTCAATTTTTGCGACATAACATGCGATTTAATGGATCTTCACGTTGTCCATGAGACAAGTGTTTTCGTGTGCAGCATAAATCTTTTTGACGAGTCTTAGATTTTATGTCCAAAAAAACATATTCAGAAGCAACAGAGCTTGTTACTTGTTACTTGTATTTTACACAATTGTAAATGCAGAAGAATGCTGATTGATGTTGCTTTTATTACTTTCTAAGAAATAGTTTAGTAGCTTTGCTTGAAGCTCTATTTGCTCTGACTTTGTCACAGAAAAATGGGAATAGTCTTGCACAGGAGCTGGGAGGCGGCAGGTTGCCAGCAGGCATGAACCCACAAATAGTGATTGTGGTGTACGCCTCTATTTATAGGAGGGGTATATCAAGACGGAATTGTGGAAAAAAGTTGGCACGATGTTTTTCCCGACAACGTGCAGGTATAGCACGTGGTTCGTACACGGTGACTTGTCTGGTAAAATGGTCTCCCGCAGCCTCATTTGCACAGATATGCCAGGATTTACGCAAGTTCACGTATGGCCAAGAGCAGTGCTGGAGTGATTTGAATATCGCACAAGATAAGTTTTCTCATTCTAGACAGAGCCGAGGCACCAAGCTGATCTACATTCACACGAACCCGTCTGTGAATCGGGAGACGGGAGTTTCGCAAGCGGCTCAGCTGAACGTTGAGCGATTACGAAAATATGTAGAGGGCGAGCTGAACTTGCGGTACGGCTGTGCCATGTCGGTAAACGAGGTGACCAAGAACCATACAGAGAGGTTTGCGTTGCTTTTTATACATGACACGCATGTCAAGGAGAACATGATTGCCGCGGCATTTGGACCATTCCTTTCTCCTGCCGAGCAGGAGGAGGAGAAAAAGGGAACGACACGCTCTTTTATCAACATGTTGAACGAGAGCAAGACGTTTGTGAATTTCAACAGCTTTCGACAGGTGAAGACTGTGATGGCAGCTTGCAAGAGAAATGAGCTTTCTGTGGGAGACGCGCCAATCTTCTTGCATAATATCTCGTTGGTGCAGAATTCCGAGAGAATGCAGAATTTCGAAATTTTCCTGGAGGAAGAGGGGTATTTGTCAGTGAAGAACGCGCTGCCGTTGTCTGTGATTGAAGGATTTGTGACGAGGATATTTGACACCAAAAAAACCAACGAGACGCAGAGGTTGAATATGATTGTCATGTTGCGTTCTTACTTGAGTGACGAGCTCGGCTACCCGTTTGATTCCGAGAAAGACGTGTACTACACTGGGTGTGCGGCGACTATTCTGCCTGTGAAGGAAGGTGTCGGCTGTCTTTTCAATGGCAATGCAGATTGTGCGGCAGATTTTTGTGTGCCTGATCAGTGCAATGAAGACTCTCACTCAGCAAAGCCACAGTCTGCATCACTGCATGTCCCGTGGTATGGCAGGGAGTGTCCAATCATGCACACCCAGCTGTTGAAGCTTCCGACCCCGATGCGCATGAAAATGCTCAAGATGTGGTGCGCACACAACCAAAATTGCAACAACCCTTTCTGAGAAATCTTGTCTGGTGTTCTCTGCAGGAACACACATGGCCCGAAAAATCTCGGACGATACACATGCTTAGTGCAAGCAAGTAGTCTTTTGTAAAAAAAAATTCATTGTATTCTCCTCCGAGACACTCTTGTACCATTAAAAAGTGAATAAATTCCGTTACACCAAAACTGTGTCTTCATCTACATCGCTGGTATCTTTCCTCGCGTCTTCCGCTGCGATCGGATCAATGATTTCATATTCGTCGTCGCTCAATGCCATGCTCTTGCTGGTCTCTTTCCTCGCCTTTTCCTGTTTGTGTGTTTTTTTGTTTGGGATAGACAGCTTCGGAGCTTGAAATTCGCGATGAACACGTTTGGAAAAGTCGTCACGGAACGCTGGCTTAAATACCATGTATGGGTTGATAACCCGGAAAAACATCTGTTATTTACAGGATGGGCCTTGATTTGGCGTCATACTTTGTGCATTATATATATTTTTGTGCGCTGTGGAAAAGTCCACTCAACTTGTATCGCCCGGGACATGTAGGGCCCATAGATGATGATGATCATCATCTATCGTGTCATGGTGATGATTTTTGTAGTCTTGAGTTCTGGAGACATTCGTATTTCTGCATCAATAGGAAGAGCTCATGGTTTTGTTGTGTGACGAGGCGTGTTCGCGTTTTATTGGCATCTGTTTCCATGTATTGTTTCTCATAGAATTCCACGATGCTCTTGACGTGCTGTGTAACACTCGCGTCTCTCGACATGCTTGCACACAGTTCTGCGCTTCGCTGTCGATTTTTGGCGGCCCTGTTTTTCTTGCGTTTAATTACCAGGCGCAGAAATGACAGGTAAATAAAGTGTGCTGCTGTATCACACGCTTCTGTGTATAGCAAGGAGGATGCACTGGCTTCGCATTCATTACTCGCAGGAACATGTGTGTGGCGGCATGGGGTTTTGTGTGGTAAAATCTCACAGAATTCATTGTTGATGTTCACATGCTCACCAACAAGTCCTTGATTGTGCATGAGACTCAAGATGGTGTTCAATTTCTGTGCCAATAGCATGTTTTTGTTCTGGATCTCCCGCATCTGACACTGCGAACAGTGCGATGGGTCGTGCGTGCGGGCGTCAAAAGACAATTTTTGCTCTATTCGAGGAATAGTCTCCGAGGCTTTCTCTTCATCTTGGTCCGTGTCTTCGCTAGATTCACATTCACTAACTGAATCCGATCGAGCATCTTCCGAGGCACTGCTGAAGTCTCCTACGGGATTGTGTGTGGTGGTTTCAGAGTCATCACTCACAACACTCGTAAGATTTTTTTGCAGGTTTCTACCAGCATCGGAAATGAAGTGAATGTAATCATTGTCTTTGCACTTCAGGGTGGCAGGAGCCGGCTCAGGCAAGGAACATTCTGATTTTGAATGCACCGTACACTGTATTGTAAGAGTGTGTTGAGAATTCTGTCAGTAACTTATTGTATATGTGTTTTTGAAATGTTATTTTCACTAAATCATGCGAAATAAGACGGTTTTCCAATAAATTCTATTGGTCATATTCAAATCCCGAACAATATACCAAACCCACTCCAAATACGTGATTTTGCAATGCCAAATCTGGTTCTCACGAGTGCTATTTAACTTTGCCTGCATGCGGTTCGAATATCATATTGCATAATATGTCTTGTTATATATAAAAATACACACCGTCTAAACCATTGGCGTATGTTTTTATTTTTCTGTATAGATTCACAATTTCTGCGAAAAACGCACACACTTATGCCGAATTGCGGTGATTTCAGCGCTCTAGCTTTCAAAAGTCGCTCATTACAAGTGTCTGACCTCTGCAGGGTGTAAATAGAGAGAGGAGCGTATACATGACAGTAGGTCAATGCAGCCAAGAATTAGGAACGCCCACCTTCGAATCACACATGTATTGGACTCGTGTGTGAAGTGAAACTCCTGGCTGTGTTGCATATATCAAATGCACAGGGTCGATCCACAGACCGTATCTCTGCAGGGTCTTCATAGAGAGTATGGAACACAAATAATACTTTTCAAAATAGCTTCATTGTGCCGGGGGTTTTCCCCTGTGATTTTTCGTTCTATTTTGGGAAATTTCGACAAAATTGTCTATAAACTGCACCCCACCGTAAAATACAATCACGCGCACGCGCACACAATCGGGTGTGTCGAATTTAGTGCGGTCAAAGAACATGAAGAAGCAGTTGAACCTCAGTGTTGTCGTGCGACAGAACACCAGCACTGCAGCAGTGTGTTCCTGTGGAATTCCGAGGTGCATATCCACTTTCAACGTTACACATATCCTCCCGCTGTTACCGCTGGTCTGCAAAGGGAATGTCAGCAGTGATTCCAAATCGCAGTGGGAGTGCGAGCTCTGTGTGCGCTTTAGAAAAATTGAGTCTAACACCTCTTTGGCAACGTTGAGGTCCGTGTATGTGACGGGAATTGTTCTCTTGGACAACGGCGAACTCCTGGAAGACGTCTCGAACATTTTGATCAAGTGTTTGTCGCGCGACAAGGATACGGTGCGATTGAAAATGGAAAAAGTTCTGACTGGTATTCTTCACGATTTCTTGAAAAAGAAGATTTTCAAGAAAACACGCGAAATGTTTTCGTGTGCTGGCGATGCAAATGATACGGAAATGTCGATGGAGGAGGCACCAGCAGCAACGAAGCTGTCACCTTGCCACTACGCTACGAACACAATGACCAAGCACAAATCGTTGCAAATGGAGAGTTTTCAGAAGCGTTCCCCCTTTCAGATGATTCAAGGTATGTGTGTAATTATTCATATTTTCATGGAAAAGAAAAAAAGCGTCTGCAAAAAATTGTGATTGTTACTGACAATTCTTCTCGGATTGTTGCGTTTTCGTGTGCAGTCTGTGGCAATAATCGATGGAGTGTCGTCGGGACTGCCTGGACACGACTGTCGGATAATAAGCGTCTGCCACCCAATCACATGTTAATACTGGACAAGGCGACACGCGTTTGGATGTCTAAGGAGGAACTCGCTGCACAGATGCCTGTATCCGGAATCGTGGAAGGCAGCGCGATATCGCTCGGATCGGGTGATGTGGGGGTTTCGTTTCCTTCAATTGGCTATTTGTCACTCGATGCAAAGAACGCAAAGGTGCTCACTGGAGACGCATTTCCTATTCCCTTGCATTCTGCAAGAGAGTGTATGATGTTGAAGTTCAAGCTGGAAAACTTTCCCGAACACCAACCTGTGCACGCCAAACGCTACGAGGTGTACAACAATCTCACGATCATTACTCAGACTGATTGTGGATCGAAATACCAAAGTGCAGATGTGCTGCAACCTTCTTGGCCCGACATTCGTGGGTGCGTCAAAAATGTGAATGTGGCTTTTGGCTTTCAGAAACCAATCGTCAAGAAACAATACTCTTTCACGCTTGCTTCCTTTTTGCGGTTTTGCATGAAGGATCACTGTATCTTATTCAAAGGGCTTGGGTCGTTGCAAAGTGACATTAAGCAGAAATATGCGCAAGAAATCCAACAAATGAACAAGTTCTTCAAGTTGCAAAAAAAAGAAATGAGCTTGCTGGATTCATACCTCATATTGATGATGACTGGAGGCAAGTACCCATATTCCTTTCAAGAGGAAATTGATTCGAAAAAGCGAAAGGCCGATGAGATGAAAGGTGAAGCAGCGAAAGAAGACGTGACGATTGTCCAAGATGATGTGGAAGAGTTTCCGTATGAATCTGAAAGCGTTTTTTCGGTGACGGCCTTGGCTTTCACATTGCAATCGAATCTTGTCGTGCTCTATGACATGTGTTTCGATCTATTCCTTCTCATTCTCGCCGTATCGACTGAAAAAGCCCTCTACAACAATTCCGAAATCCAAAGCTTGCTCCACAAAGTGTCAATCGTTCAGGAAAAGTTACACGACCGCTCAGGCTTCAGCACTGAGGAGATTCAAGTGGTTGGCCAACATGTACATACAATCTTCGCACCCAAGCTCGTTCGCAGTATTGTAGATACATGTCTAGATACTTGAGTATTGTAACCCTATAAACGCATAGATATATGGGCTGAAGAAACATATGCTATGTACAGGTGGTTCAAACTGTTTCGTTGGTGCAGAAAATGCACGTGGATGCTTCACGCGTCGTGCTTTCCGAGATCATCTGCGACGTTGTGTATGCGATTTTCTACGAAGGTGCGCGTTTCTCGAGCAAGGCCAAACGCCAAGAGACTATCATCAACGCCACAACGCCCATCGAACAAATCGAACATGAAATTTCCCTGCGTCTGGGGTGCATGCCACAGGACAAAGAGCTGTATGAAATGTGCCCTCGTCTGGATTGGACTAGAAATCCGAACTCGAACGTTGAAATCGAAAACAAGAAGCGTCTGCTGATGCGAATGCTGGTCCAAACTAGCCTCATATGGCACGGACAAGCAGGAGAAAGCGAGCTGTATGACATGCGCTCCCACATCGTAGAATCCATCGCCGACGGGTGCGAATTGTCCTCTTTCTTGAGCGTCTTTATGCAAAAGACCAAGCTTCACTACACTTTCAAGCCGCGCATCGTTGGGGTGTCCCACAAGAAATATCGCCAACAAGTCGCTGATTTCTTGCAGAATGTCGGCGACTACGTGACAGAAAAGAATATGGTGCTGCTGATGAATTTGTACAACAAGAAAGAAGAAATCAAGGACGGCTTGATTGAAAGCATGGGCAGCCAATACAAGGCGATTTTGGTCCAGGTCAAAAAAGTCACCTGCGAAAAATCGTGAGGACTATTTCCTACACCAAGTAGACGCCCGTTGTGTTTGTTTGTTGTGTTTTTTCAATAAAATAAAAGACCGAAAATCGCCTGCATTCTTCGTACTTTCCGCTCGTAGCATGTATAAAGGATACTGTATGTCTCGCAGCGCTTTACATGCACCGCAGAAAACACACACGCAAAATCGACGCCATTTTGATGAAAGCAGAGGAAATACTGCAATTGGCCCTGTGTCGTGAAAAAAATAAAGGGAAAATCAGAATGCTTCATCGTTGCAGTGAGGAGATTCGATTGCCACACTTTGAACCTTTTGCAGATGCTTTGTACAAGAAATCGTGCATGCAGCACTTTGCAAATATCATCGACGCTCTTAGCAAACCCTTGTTGAGGCTCGAATGCAATTGCAATTTCAAATACCGGGGAAAATCAACAAAATCACCCAAAGAAACTCACATAACACAGCTAGAAAAGGGGCTTAACAAATTGATACTAGAATTAATCGACATGCGGGTATATTTTCGAGAAATTAACTTTGACATGGCGCACCCCATACAACCTCAAAAAAACATGCAAAAAGCACTCGACACGCCCTCAATTAAGTTCTATTTCCAGAAAAAAGGCCCAATCCGCAGTAAAATATACCAGAAACACAAGACCGCGTTCCAACAGAAACAACTGCCTGACATGGTAGCCAGCACGCAATACAGACGCGCGGTAAAAATTATGCAGAGGAATAAGTCATATGGCTACTTGGCCTCCAAGGACGGCAAATACAAGATCGACATCGCGTCTATTTTCTACGCCCTGCGCAACAAGGATGCAGTCGTCCTCAACGTCATCCGTGAGGGACTCCACAGCGAAAATATTCCCTTTGGAAAATGGGCAAACATCAAAATGAAGAAACTCTACATCGAAAATATCCTCAAGGGAGGGCATGGACGAGGAGATTTCTTCTGCCAGGTCCCAGGCCCATGGGCCTGTGGCAAAATTGCAAACGATGAACAGTTTGAAGAGTTGCTTTCCATTGTGAACGTCATCATCGCCGAATGGGCTGTGCTCGACAAGACTGTTGATTTCCAACCAAAACATATACACACACTCAAACTGTCCATTGTAGACCTCACGATGTATCTCTCTTCGACATCGGACAGTGATGCCGGAGACCCCTTCGACCGCTAAACACAATCTCTCCTTTGTGTTTGCAGCATATCATTGCGAAATGATGTGCATAGATTGCTGAAATTTCAAGGAATTTTATTTCATTGTTTCATTAATAAATTTCGCAAAGTTGGAAAAAACTCGTATTCGACCCATGCACGCGTCTGGCTTCGGTTTCTAACCCGAAACGAGGAAGAAACATAAAATCGCACACCCTGTTAGCGAGTTAAATGAAGTTGACAAGATATATAATATGCGAAAACCACGATGCCGTGCAGGAAGGGAAATGAACAAAATTCTGCAATGCTCCGTGCAGGTGAAAACTCGTCAAAAAGAGGGCATGTGATCAGCGATGTCGGCTTCTCTGCACAAAAGCGCCGACTCTGCGAAAACACCCAATGCCATCATCAAAGACATTTTCTGCAGGAAGAACCAGGGAAAAGAAACCTATGTCGACGTGATGTGCTACAGGCCAGGGGCCGAAGACGTGCGAATCAACCGCATGGTGGCATACGCTACCGGCAGGAAAGAGATAGTCGACAGCGGAGAAGAACAATCGGTGAATTTCGCTCACGTAGAAGTCTCCTTCCCCTGTGATATCAACCGAAACTTCTACGACAACAAGAAAACCATGGGCTTTTCAATCATGCAGGGTAGCACCGTGTATTTCCGACTAAAATCCTGGCGAGAGGAGTACAGCGCCATTCGCATATACATCGACTTTGTGCTGTACGTAAAACTGTTTCAAACATGTGCTCTCCTCG
>Ga0335398_10009089_pt1 | contig 11584 bp, 16 predicted proteins | sample BON03_FD_205742 | JGI IMG/M metagenome (GOLD analysis project Ga0335398, IMG submission 205742) | Freshwater microbial communities from Lake Bonney liftoff mats and glacier meltwater in Antarctica - BON-03 (spades assembly) (version 2) | ecosystem: Environmental > Aquatic > Freshwater > Ice >...
GACCCCCACTGCCCTCGTTCCCACCCCCCCCGCCCCCGCCACCTTCGCTCCCGCCGTCGTCGTTGTCGGCGTTGTCATCGTCATCTCCCTCGCCCTCATCGCCGGCGTCCTCGTCTCCATTGGTGTTGCTTTGTTCCTGGGCGGTGCACATCCCCGACGTGCATACTCCCGACTGGCAGCAAGCGTCCAACTGGCAGTCTGAATCGATAGGCCCCGGTGTGCACATGCACATGCCCCCGCCGTCGCGGTAAGTCGACATGCAACAGTCGTCACGGTCTGCCGCGATGCCATCGGCAACGCTCCCCGGTGCACATGCGCATACCCCATCCGCGAAGTAGCCCGACGCACAGCACTGCGCACTTGAGCTCTCCGTGCCATTGCGGAGACGCTCGACGGCACATGCGCATTTGTCGTCTTTGCATACGCCCGATACACAGCACTCGGGCGTATCACATGGGTCGCCATGCTCGCCCATGATGCTGCACGCGCACCTCCCCGACGTGCATACGCCCGATTCACAGCACTCGGGCTTGTCACATGGGTCGCCATGCTCGCCCTGAGGCCGAAGCCGTGGCCAGGGCCGCGGCAACCGACACGCCCGATTTGAGCCAAGCGGCCACGTCGTCCCACTGCGGCGCGTTGCCCACCACCGGCGTGCGCCGCTTCCACTCCCGTGCCTCTGGCCCCCCGAGGGGCACGTCGCGGTCCCGTCCCGATGCGGGTCGCTTGGAGAGGTGGCGAAGTGGCGGGCCCCGGCCCCGTTCCGTCGAGCGCCCGGGTGCGCCCGGACGGACGTACCCGCGCGTGACGGGCAACACCATCCGGAAAGGCGTCGCGAGGTGGGACCGGATCGGGAAAACTGACAGACCGAAGCGCCTCGGGTCAACCCCCCCTGCTACGCACTGCAGGACATGTCGCCTCACGGGGGCACATGTCACCGCCGTGCTAATTCCGCTTGGCTCAAATTTTTTGCTTGCACTTCCACTCTATCGCCCACGTCCAACTTGTCCGAGTCACCCGCGTCCAATTTGTCCGAGTCACCCGCGTCCCCGTCGGTCGTACTGAGCCCACTTGCAGCATCTCTGACCCAAGAGGCGACCCCTCCGTGCATGAGACTACCGTGCATGGTATCGGCCACCTCGGACAGGATGAACATTTGAGCACCTGCCGCCGACAAGCGACGATCGAAGACCCTCCGGTTGCCATTCGGTGAAAGTTTAGGGTTATTCCTAAGCTTGATGGCGTCACTGACCGACGGAAGGTCCACCGCCGCCATGCGCGACAGGCCGATCGACATGCCCGTGCTGTTCCCTGCAAACGACGGGAAGCAGGTTGCTTCCATGTCCGTTTCAGGGTCGAAATGGCACATGCCATAGTCGCGCCCGAGTGAATACTGATGGGCGATCAGCGTCACACCGAAGACCCGAGTTGGCGCGAGGGGGCGCAGTACCATTTGGTCGGCGTGCAACTCCCTCTGGAGAGCATCGGCCACGCGGACGTCGACCGGGTTGGTGCGACCGATGCGAATGGACTCCTGCCCGGTGGACAGCCCGGCCGCCACGTCCGGGTACCAGTGGCAGACGTCGAACCGCGGGTCGGATACGAGCTGTGCGCACGAGCCGACCAGAATCTCTCGGGTTCCCATCGCCAATGCGCCTTCGCGAGGATGGCCGAGAACCGGAGGCAGCAGGGGTTACTGCACCAGTGCGATTTTATCCGCGCTCGGTCAGATCGGTGTTGGGATTCGCTCCGTGGCCGACGACGGGTTCCCGCTCCGGGCCCAACCCGGCTGGCCGGGTTGCAAAACAAGGCCCCGTTGTAACAAGGCCCCGCGGGAAGGACCGCGCGGTGACGGAGAGCCGTCGCAGTCTCGGTCAGCTCGGTTTGGGGATTCGCCCCGTGATCCCAAAGAAGGCTGCCGTTGTAACAACGGGAGCGGAAGGACCACGCTGGCGAGGGAGAGCAGTCGCAGGGCGCGGCGCGCGGTAAGCCGATGGACTAACCCTGTGGGTGCTAGGCCCCGTCGACTGGTTCGGGTTCCGCTGGCCGAGGCCCCGTCCCCTGTCGAGTTCTAGCGCCACTCGCGCCCCGAGTGCTTTGATCCACCTGCCTGAGTTTGATGCGACGCGTGCGAGTTCCACGTCGACATTCAACAGTATGGGGAGTTTCAAAACATACCGCCTTCAAACTCAGAAAGGATGTCACGGTTCGCTCGGGCACTGGCTTTGCCCGCCCGGTATAGATCAAACGCGAGCGACGCGGCCGGTGTAGCGAGTGGCAACCCGGTCGCGCACTTGATCCGGTTCAAGTTAATGTGCCCGTGCGATCTACCCCTGGTGCACGAATGGGGCACAAGTGCGATACCACTGAACTCATCGCGCCATGGCACCTCTTCCAACTCGAGTGTGTGCATCTGGAAGGTCTGGTTCTGGATGATCAGCGTCTCAAAGTGCATGGTGGCGAAGCGGTCGCGCTCGACCGAGTCGAGAAAGACGTAGGTGGTCTCGAGGCAGGCGGAGAGGTCGTTGGCGGAGAGGCAGCAGGCGGTGGCGCAGTTCTTGACGGTGACGTTGGGCCCCGAGATGCAGACGCAGCGCTCGAGGGGCGAGAAGTCGATGTGGACCTGCACGCCGTGGAACTGGAGCGAGGCGAGGGCGAGCGCCTGCCCAGAGTGCTGGGTGAACCAGAAGGGGAGCAGGACGTAGAGCGTGCGGCGCGCGCGCGAGTCGCAGACGAGCTGGCTGCGCGAGTAGCGCTTGCCGACCATCTCGGTGAGGCGGCGCCCGGACTTGCCGGTGAGCTCCTCCCACGCGAGGCCCACGCAAAGCCCACGCGAGGCACACGCGAGGCACACGGAGTCCACGCGAGGCCCACGCGAAGCCCACGCGAGGCCCACGCGAGGCACACGGAGTCCACACGAGGCCCACGCGACGCCCACGCGAGGCCCACGCGAGGCACACGGAGTCCACGCGAGGCCCACGCGAGGCCCACGCGAGGCCCACGGAGTCCACGCGAGGCCCACGCGACGCCCACGCGAGGCCCACGTGCGGGAGCCCCGTGGACCCAGTGGGCGACCCCGCCGCGGCAGCGTCCCCGACGGAGTGCGCCGCCGGCTCCGGTCGGAACAGTGACGGGGACGAGTGTCTGCTCGCGGGCATATGCGAGCAACGCTGCGACCTGCTGGTCACGCCCCCGTACTGCCAATGCGCGCCCCACTAGCTCGGACAAAATATAGACACCCGCCGGGCACGCGCACGTTCACGTGGCTTGGCGCGTCATATGCGGGAGCTGCTTGTTGCGCAGCTCCATGTACCGCTCCAGGTCGACGTCGGTCAGCTTCGCGTCGTTCGGTACTCCACTGCCCGGGTCCGGGCTGAAGTTGACCGCCGGTTCATCGGGATCGTGCAAGTACCGCTCCCCCGGGGGGAGCACGCCCTGCATTTCTAGTGGCGCGGCGGCGGGGGCCGCCTCGACCGCAGCGCGCGACGCGGCCTTCGCTCGCTGCGCCACCTCCGCGGCGGCCTCGAGCTCTCGCTCACTTCGCTCGGCGACGCTCGTCGCAAACTCGCGTAGGTACTCGTACGCAACCGTACCCTTCCGAGCTTGCTTGGTCCAGGTGTCGACCACGATGGGGGTCCCATCGAGCCACGGCGGAAGCTCCATGCCGCTCTCCAGCATGCGATCCACGCTCTGCACGGTGCACTCCCCCTGGACAGCGTCAATGGCCTCGGGCCACTCGCCATCTGCGCGCTCCGCGGCGCGGCGGAGCTCGCCCGCGACGAGGCGTTGTAGGGCTACCTGCAAGCACCCACCGAGGTTGCAACCTGGACTCAGTGGGCCTCGCGTGGACTCAGTGGGCCTCGCGTGGGCCTCGCGTGGACTCAGTGGGGCTCGCGTCGGCCTCGAGTAGGCCTCGCGTAGACTCAGTGGGCCTCGCGTCGGCCTCGCGTGGGCTTCGCGTGGGCCTCGCGTGGACTCCGTGTGCCTCGCGTGGGCCTCGCGTGGGCTTCGCGTGGGCCTCGCGTGGACTCAGTGGGCCTCGCGTCGGCCTCGCGTGGACTCAGTGGGCCTCGCGTGGACTCAGTGGGCCTCGCGTGGGCCTCGCGTGGGCCTCGCGTGGGCCTCGCGTTGGCCTCGGCACCATCCCCGGCCCCGGCCCCGGCCTCGGCGGCATCGACCCGGGGCGACGCGCCCCCGCGGCGGCTATACAACGGGATGCTCGGCGAGTGGATCAAGTACTACCCACTATACGAGCGCGTCGTTGACCGGAAGCGCAACCGAGGGCAATACTTCATTATACACGAGCGCGATACGCGGTTGCCCCTCGGTGACGTCGACCGCGTGACCAACGGGGCGTTCGTCCGGACGCAGTACGGGGCCACCTTTCGCATTCTGCTCTACGAGCAAGACAGCGTCGTCAGCCTCCAGTCGCTCCTCGAGGCCACGCAGAGGTGAGCCTCCGGGTGGCTAATGCTGGCGCGCCCCTCGCGCCCACTCGAGGCCTGCACCCGCCAGTGGTACGTAGAGCCAGTCCGACAGCGCGACGCCAACGAGCCGCGCCAATGGGCCGCCGAGCGCCACCGCCGCGAGGTCCGTCGGCACCAGCTCCGTCGCAGCGGACTCCGCTGCGCACGCGGTGGCCGCCACCAGGCACGCGCGCAGCGCGTCCCAGTGGTGCAACCGGGGGTCGCCAATAGCCGCGTCGCATAGCTCGAGCCCCCGCAGAACCCCAGTCGCCACGTGGCGCGACCTCAAGACGGGCATCGCTCTCCTCCCCGTGAACTGTGGTGGCACTGGAACGATAGGGACGTCGGCGGCATCGTGTATGGCCAACTTGCTGCATGCGACCGAGCTCCACATGAGTGCGTACAACCTGAACTCGAGTGCCGTCGAACTTGCAAAGGACCGCGCTCAAGTAGTGGCAGAGCTAAGTGTCTGGGGGTTCAGGAAACCCACCAACGCGGATGGAACATATGTTGCTCTCCCGGCGTCGTTGTGAGGATATCGATGGCGGTGGCAAACGGGAGGTAGGGCACCATCATTACACGGTGGACTCTGCCGTCGTCCACACAGGCTCACCGGTACGCAATGTGTCAATGGAGGCGTCCAGTACTCGAGTGGCGTATGCACTGCGAATGCGACGCGCGTCGCTTTTGTTCGCCTTTGGCAAATCGGTCAGAAACCGCGTGGGTACATTGATTCTCGACCCAGTCCCATACAATCCTGTGCACTCCGAGTTCGAGGTGCCGGCTGAGAGTGTGCATACGCCAATCTCGACTTCACCCGGGTTAAGGGTTAACCCATTCGCTGCCAGGAAGTCGCTGTCGTGGCCGAGGGGCATTACAATGATCCCACTGGGGCGGCCGCTTTTCACGTACTTACCGTTCTTGGGAATAACCGTCTCGACGATCGCCGACTTCCCCGTCGGGTTACCACCAACTCCGTACAGGCCTCGCACAATGCTGATGTCGGTTTTGCCGGTCACTGACGTCCGCGTGTAATCGTTTTCGATGGTAGCCTTTGTTTTGGAGCCGGTCGCGACTGCATGCGCTACGTTGCGATCCCAATGACAGATGTAGTACTTCGTGTCATTTGCAAAGGGTACGCAGGTGCCGACAAATATCTGGGTCATGTGTGGAAGTCGCACGTGAGGTGTCTGATGTAGGGGTGCCATTTTTTCGGACATACGCTGGGTTACCCCATTGGCCACAAGAACACGGGCTCGGGGACTCCGACGCGGGTGCCAACAAATATCTGGGTCATGTGTGGAAGTCGCACGTGAGGTGTCCGATGTAGGGGTGCCATTTTTTCGGACATACGCTGGGTTACCCCATTGGCCACAAGAACACGGGCTCGGGGACTCCGACGCGACTCACTCCAGTATCCAGAGCGGGCAGATGCGGATGCGCCCTCCCCGTGCAATCACATGCGCCTGGGGGTCGCAGAGTCCAAGGTGGCCATCGCACTGGACACACCTCGGAGTGCCGCACCCTCGGACCGGAGCGAACCCACGCAGTTTTGCGAAATTGTCGGGCAGCCATGGAAGGTGCGCCGGCTTGCCCAGCGTCAGGTTGCCGGGCGCGCGGACGGCCCCCGCTGCGGCTGCGGCTGCGGCCGCGGCCGGACGCAGGCCGCTGAGTCGCCGCCCCTCCGTCGCAGGGCACCCGATGCAACCTCTGACCAGCACCGTGGCGACCGCGTTCGCTCGCGTGGGCATGCCCGCCGAGCTCGTCGACTGGGTGCTGGCTGACGTCGCGCGGCCGCAGGGCGTCGACCGCCTGCTCACGGCGTGCGCTGACGTCCAACTCGCGTGTCTGGAGTTCCAGGCTCGGCCCGACGCGCCGATGGTGGTCCAGGTGGTGTCGAGTTCCACCGAGGTGACGCGCCCTGCGTTCGTTCTCCTGGACCTGCCCGCCGAGCTCGTCGCATGCGTGCTGTCCAAGCTCGAACGACCGGAGGACGTCAACCGCCTCCTCGCGACGTGCCAAGCCGTCCGCCGCGCGTGTCTGGCGCTCCGGGGGGGCGAGGGGGGTGGGGCCGACGCGCCGATGGTGGTCCAAGTCGTGTCGATTTCCAATGAGATGACGCGTCCCCGCGAGCCCTGTGATTATCCCGCGGCCGGCCTACCATGGCCGTTAAGAATGGCTGGGTGGCGCTGATTCCCCTCCTGTGGACACTCAACCACCGTGCGCTCAAATCGCCCGAACGCTTCGTCGAGCTCGCCGCTGAGCACGCCCAACTCGGAGTCCTGCAGTGGGCGCACGCTCAGGACCCGCCCGTCGCGTGGGGTGACACCTGCGCAGAAGCGGCAGCTATCGGCCACCTACATGTGCTGGCGTGGGCTCGCGGGCAGACGCCCCCCGCCCCATGGGGTACCACCTGCGGAGATGCGGCCCTCCGTGGCCACTTCGACCTGCTGAAGTGGGCTCACGCTCAAGGGGCCCCCTGGGGCGATTTTACCTGCTGCGCGGCGATTGGAGGCCACCTCGGCGTGCTGGAGTGGGGCCACGCACAGGGGGCCCCCTGGGACTCTCCCGAAGAATTTGACGGCGAAATTGACAACACCTGCTGCTCCTGCGCGGCGAGGTCGGGCCACCTCGACGTGCTGAAGTGAGCCCACGCGCAGGGGGCCCCCTGGGGTGACACCTGCGCCGCCGCGGCGGGTGAGGGCAAATTAGACGTGGTGAAGTGGGCCCGCGCGCAGGGGGCCCCCTGGGGTGATTTAACCTGCCACTGCGCGGCCACCTCAGGCCACCTGCACGTGCTGGAATGGGCTCATTTGAACGGGGCCCCCTGGGGTGACCGCACATGCTCCTCCGCGGCCGACGGAGGCCACCTAGAAGTGCTGCAGTGGGCGCATATGCGGGGGGCCCCCTGGAGGTGCTGTCCGAGCACGGCGGCGTGTGGCTCGACGCGAGTTGCATCTGCACGGCCCCCGTGGAGCAATGGGCCGGCGCCGCGGACAGTAACGCGCTGGTGGGCTTCGAGCTGCACGCGCGCTGCATCGAGAACTGGGCCTTTTCGTGCCCGCCGCGCCACCCGCTGGTCGTGGCGTGGCGCGACGAGTTCCGCCGCGCCGTCGCACAGGGACTGGCCGCCTACTGCGCCAAGCCGCAGGTGGAGGCGCTCCTGTGCCCCCTCCTCAAGCAGGACATGCCTTACCTCGCGGCGTTTGCGTGCTTTCTGGTGGCCCGCGCGGCGCACCCGCACCTCGCCGACGCGCGCTTGCCGCAGCTGCTCCCCGCCAAGGCCCGCGAGGGCCCGCTCTGGTACCTGTCCACGTCGACGTCTTCTCTGGCCGCGTGGGTATGGAACCCCGAGCGGATCGTCGCGCAATTCGCCAATTCGCCGAGGGGGCGTGCACCGCTCACCAAGGTCATGCGGTGGCACCGGCCCATTCTGCAGCGCCGCATCGACGACCACGACTACGCCGCGGACAGCCTCATGCGCACCTCCCTTGATCTGCCCCTTCCGGTGGCCGATCGCATCGATCTGGCCGGCGCGGGGGCCCTAATCGCGGCCAGCCTGCTGGCGCAGCTGCTGGTGGTCGCCCTGCGGCGGCTCCGGCGCCGTGGCCTGGGCCCGGGCTTGGGTCCCGTCTGGGGGGGGCGGGTTGGCATCGCGGCGGTCGTGGCGGTCGCCGTGGTGCTCGTGCTGCTCCTGCGCCGCTGACGGGGTTGAATCGTTCCGGGGGGGGGGGGGGTCAGGGCGCCACTGAAAACAGGGGTCAGGGCGCCACAAAAAAAAGACAAACAAGTGTACGAAAGAACACATACGGTGTGTCCGTAAACTCAAACACACCGTAATAACTATTGGAACCGGTCATTTTGCCTTGTGTGCGAGTTTCCTCTTTCGCCAAGCATCCTGGCCCTCGGACGAGGAGAGGTGTGCTGGTCGAGAAGGGTCCGCGTCGAGCCCAGCGGCCACGCATTGCAGGATGCACATGCAGGCGAGCTCGTCGCGGTCCGTCCCCCCGCTCGAAAAGGGTCGCATTGCACAACACGGCACCGGCCCGCCGGACCCGGGGTGACACCGGGGACGAACGGCTTGCGTCGGTTGGATCGAGGAGTGCCGCCTGGGCGGCGGGCATGTCCTCGAGTGGGTCGCCACATGGGCACTTCTGGGAAGTGAAGTACTCGTCCGCGATGAGAGTCGGGCCGCGCATCGCGAGCTCTCGTGCAAACGGCTTCTTGGGGAAGTCGCCACTGAAGAGCCCGTCGCCAAGGGCGACGATGCGCTTGGGCCTGGGGGGCAGAACGCCCTTGGCGGCGGCGGCCTCGGCGGCGGCTCGGCGCCGCCGGTTGTCGACGGGCCTGGGCTGCGCGGCTTCGCGTGGGCTGCGCGGCTGCACGTGGGCTGTGCGTGGGCTGCGCGTGGGCCTCCCGGCTGCGCGTGGGCCTCGCGTCGTCGTCGTCGTCGTCGTCCTCGTCTTCGTCCTCATCTTCGTCCTCGTCTTCGTCCTCGTCTTCGTCCTCGTCTTCGTCCTCGTCTTCGTCCTCGTCTTCGTCCTCGTCTTCGTCCTCGTCTTGCCGTCCGATATGTGTGCTTCACTGGCCTGCAACTGCTCCACGACTGCGCTCCACCCACCTCGCGGAAACGACCCGTTCTCTCTACCTTTTGTGCTCGCCCCCCTCCCAGTTGTAACTGCTCCGCGCACATCGACAGCACCTAGCTACACCACAGCGAGTAGGGGTAAGCACGCACGGTGGGGGGGAGCACGAGGGGAGGGGAGCGACAGGGGATTACCGCGACGTCGAGTGGAGACAACTCTGCTCCACCCACCTCGCGGAAAAGCGAGTAGAGGTAAGCACGCACGGTAGGGGGCGAGCACGAGGGGAGGGGAGCGACGGGGGACTACCGCGACGTCGGGTGGAGACAACTCTGCTCCACCCACCTCGGGGAACCGACCTGTTCTCTCTATAGTTCGTGCTCGCCCCCCTCCCAGTTGTAACTGCTCCGCGCACATCGACAGCACCTAGCTACACCACAGCGAGTAGGGGTAGGCACGCACGAGGGGAGTGGAGCGACGGGGGGTTCGATATCGGGTGGAGACAACTCTGCTCCACCCACCTCGCGGAAACGACCCGTTCTCTCTACCTTTCGTGCTCGCCCCCCTCCCAGTTGATACTGCTCCGCGAACATCAACAGCACCTAGCTACGCCAAAGCGACTAGGGGAAAGAACGAACGGCAGGGGGGCGAGCACGAGGGGAGGGAGCGACGGGGGATTACCGCGGCGCCGGGTGGAGACAACTCTGCTCCACCCACCTCGCGGAAACAACCCGTTCTCTCTACCTTTCGTGCTCGCCCCCTCCCAGTTGTAACTGCTCCGCGCGCATCGACAGCACCTAGCTACACCACAGTGAGTAGGGGTAAGCACGCACGGTAGGCGGCGAGCACAAGGGGAGGGGAGCGACGGGGGATTACCGCGGCGCCGGGTGGAGACAACTCTGCTCCACCCACCTCGCGGAAACGACCGGTTCTCTCTATAGTTCGTGCTCGCCCCCCTCCCGGTTGTAACTGCTCCGCGCACATCGACAGCACCTAGCTACACCACAGCGAGTAGGGGTAAGCACGCACGGTGGGGGGGCGAGCACGAGGGGAGGGGAGCGACGGGGGATTACCGCGACGTCGGGTGGAGACAACTCTGCTCCACTCACCTCGCGAAAACGACCCGTTCCCTCTGCCTTTCGTGCTGCCCCCCTCCCAGTTGTAACTGCTCCGCGCACATCAACAGCACCTAGCTACACCACAGCGAGTAATGGTAAGCACGCACGGCAGGGGGCGAGCACGAGGGGATGGGAGCGACGGGAGATTACCGCGACGCTGGGTAGAGACAACTCTGCTCCACCCACCTCGCGGAAACGACCCGTTCTCTCTACCTGTCGTGCTTGCCCCCCTCCCAGTTGTAACTGCTCCGCGAACATCGACAGACCTAGCTACACCACCGTGAGTAGGGGTAAGCACGCACGGTAGGGGGCGAGCACGAGGGGAGGGGAGCGACGGGGGTTACCGGGACGTCGGGTGGAGACAACTCTGCTCCACCCACCTCGCGGAACCGACCTGTTTTCTCTATAGTTCGTGCTCGCCCCCCTCCCGGTTTGTAACTGCTCCGCGCACATCGACAGCACCTAGCTACATCACAGCGAGTAGGGGTAGGCACGCACGGTGGGGGCGAGCAGGAGGGGAGTGGAGCGACGGGGGGTTACCGCGACGTCGGGTGGAGACAACTCTGCTCCACCCACCTCGCGGAAACGACCCGTTCTCTCTACCTTTCGTGCTCGCCCCCCTCCCAGTTGTAACTGCTCCGCGAACATCGACAGCACCTAGCTACACCACATCGACTAGGGGTAAGCACGCACGGCAGGGGGGCGAGCACGAGGGGAGGGAGCGACGGGGGATTACCGCGGCGCCGGGTGGAGACAACTCTGCTCCACCCACCTCGCGCAAAAAGACCCGTTCTCTCTACCTTTCGTGCTCGCCCCTTCGCAGTTGTAACTGCTCCGCGCACATCGATAGCACCTAGCTACACCACCGTGAGTAGGGGTAAGCACGCACGGTAGGGGCGAGCACGAGGGGAGGGGAGCGACGGGGGATTACCGCGACGTCGGACGGAGACAACTCTGCTCCAGAGTTGTCTTCACCCGGCGTCGTGGTAATCCCCCGTCGCTCCCATCTCCTCATGCTCGCCCCCTGCCGTGCGTGCTTACCATTACTCGCTGTGGGTTAGGGTTAGGGTTCGGAGGTTAACCCTGAACCCTGTTGATGCGCGCGGTGCAGTTACAACTCGGGTTAACCCCTCGTGCTCGCCCCCCTGCCGTGCGTGCTTACCCCTAGTCGATGTGGTGTAGCTAAGGTGCTGTCGATGTTCGCGGAGCAGTTACAACTGGGAGGGGGGCGAGCACGAAAGGCAGAGAGAACGGGTCGTTTCCGCAAGGTGGGTGGAGCAGAGTTGTCTCCACCTGACGTCGCGGTAAACCCCCCGTCGCTCCACTCCCCTCGTGCTCGCCCCCGCCGTGCGTGCCTACCCCTACTCGATGTGGTGTAGCTAGGTGCTGTCAAAGTGCACGGAGCAGTTACAACTGG
>Ga0335398_10009093_pt1 | contig 11576 bp, 12 predicted proteins | sample BON03_FD_205742 | JGI IMG/M metagenome (GOLD analysis project Ga0335398, IMG submission 205742) | Freshwater microbial communities from Lake Bonney liftoff mats and glacier meltwater in Antarctica - BON-03 (spades assembly) (version 2) | ecosystem: Environmental > Aquatic > Freshwater > Ice >...
GAACCTGAGATCAAGGCGTTGTCTGTTAATCTTGCACTTTGTGATCTTCTCCTGGACATCGTTGCGGGTCAAAGCAGCTTTCTTCGGGTGTGTTTGCTTCTTCTGTCGCACGAATCAAGTCATCATCACAAAAAACAAGGCATGTCTCAATTCATCATCATGGGTGTGCAATACCTTGCTCGACACTAGATCATTTCTCTTTTCGTCTGTTTCAATCTCAGGATCACTCATGGAATCATATGGCTGGTCGTCTTCTTTTTCAGCTGCAAGTTTCTTCGACATGCTGGTGTTTTGTGCTTTTTTTTGTGGTATTTGGAACATTGTATCACTTTTCTTTTTTTTTTTTATCTGGAAATGCACTTTGACTCGTGAACAAAATAGATGCCAATGAGCATGGCCATACAAATATCATCTTTTCCTCCTGCGCTTTTCCCATTGATCGACAGTTTCTCCTTCTGGAATGCATTTTCGACTCTACTAAACAAGAATCCAAAGAAACTAAGCTGGTCAATCAGCATGGATCTAGTGTTGTTCTTGCCCACATCCAGCCATTCCTCATCATCGACTGCAAAAATTCGGTTGTCTCGAAGCATAATATTGAGAACACTGACATATGCTAACTTTCGCGTATGTGTTGTGAGCACTCCAATCCGGTCGACACCCGGCTCGCACATGAACACGCAATTATCTATCGAATCACGGCACTCTCGGTACACGTGTTCGGCTTCGAATCCCAGGTTCCGCTCGACTATAATATTCACAGTGCTGAAGTTGTGTTCTGCAAAATTTTGCCGCACAGCATTAATATGTTCCTTGAGAACTTCAAACGTTTTGTATGGGTCTTTTGTTTGAAGGATGTCAGAGCCCAAAATCTGTTTGATCGACACAAGAAACAAAAAAAAACAAATTTCAGCACATTCTCCTCCTTCCCAAAATGGGGTCGACGATTGAATGGAAAAAATGCAGAGTCTGCAGATCAAATCTCTGCAGATGAACAACGTACTATTCTACATTGTGTTTGCAAGACATTGTGAATTTGCATCTTTGTTGATCAAAGAAATGATTAACAACATCAAAGAGTACTATGTGAAGTACACAAACACAATCCAGTGCTTGGACAGCCTGGAGCGTTTGCTGAATCAAAAAAAACTTCCGCATAATCATATCGTTGTTTTGTTTTTTTTCCTCCTCTCGATTGACTCGAGAATGAGACATTGGTTGCTCAACACGCAGCAGAATAAGAGTGACAAGGACTTCCGTGACAAAATGTTGGGGAAAAACATAGAACTCGTCATGGGTGGGCAGAACAATATATCGTCAAATATAAAGAATCCGTTCTTGGGACAAAATGTTGTATTCACGTCGCTGCATCCACACACTGCCGTGTCCATTTTGATGTCCATATCAAACGAGGATTTTTTCTATTCCATCATAACGCAACAGGACGCCACAGCCATTGACAAGGTGTTTACAACCATCAAACATCTTGTGCTGGTGTCTTAACTAGCAACATCCAATTCCAAAAAAGCCCAAACATACCTTGTATAGTCCATGCTGCATAGTGAAGGAAACAATTGCAAAGTCTGAGTGTTCTCCGCCAGCAGCCGGGTCGACGGTCACGAAAAACGGAGTCCCCGTCGAAACAAACAGCTGGATGGGCACGCTGAACATGCGCTTCAAATCACACTGCTTGAAACACTGATCAATGCTGCTAAAGGCAACACCACCCATTTCTGAATTGATGAGATCGGGCCTATCACTCATGATAATCTTGAGTCTACGATGTTTGTCCGCATCCTGTCACACACACATGATTGGATTTCAAATAAACATCTAACCCTGAAATTTTGGCGCACAAAATTTAACTATACGGACCTGCCATCTTGGGATCAAGTGTTGCATATGCATGCACTCGTGTGTTTTTTCTGCATCGATGCACTGCTGACAAGCCAATGATATCTGGATAGACTTGAAGACTGGCTTGTTTGTTAGCAAGTCCACTTTGGAAATCAATTTCGTGTAGAAGTTCATTTCGCTTGTGAGGGTGCTGATAGCAATAAACGAGGTGTTTCCAATACATAGTAGCGGTGCTACTGTCTCGTAGAAGAATCCCGAGCTGACGTAGGCTGCCTCCTCTGCACGCACACATATATCACAGTGAGAATGTCTAGATTATTATTGTTATACATACAAATGATTCTACCTAGAATGATGATATCTCCGCCGGTTCCTTTTGTGGTCGACACCTGTTTTTTGATTTTGTGTCAGCGGTTTTCATTGACAATAGAATTCTATACACCAGTGTCGTTTTGGTGTGCTGCCGTCTTTTTATATGCTACGTGCCGCAGCATGGCCAAATACGTAGTCTTGAATTTATACAGTCATACACTCTGTTTTCCCAATCGTCATCAAAACCAAGACACAATACAGATTCATTTGCTTTGTGTTTTTTTATTTGAAACACATAAAAACGCGTCACGTCAACATCTTGCTGATTATTTTTTGCAGTTTCTTGTGGATCTTGTCCAGTTTCCTAGACACTTTTGTGTCCAATGTCTGTGTCCCACACTCCTTGGTCTCGATTCTGAGTTTCCGCTTTTTTGTTACTGTCGGCTCACCAGACACTGTGTCAATGCTTTCTGTGCGTTCTTGCATCGGCCCTTTTTGGTTTCAAATTAAAAGGAATCTTGTGTGTTTATATTTATTGTCACGCAAAAATAAACCTATCTATTTCTGGAACTGTCACAATGCTAGTCTCGGAACAAAAGCTAAACTCCCAAGATTCTCTTGAGATATTCGTTCCTAGAAACCGTCTTCTGATCGCCCCTTAAATGCCCCGTAGAGGTGGAGCCAATTATCCTGCCCCACGTCTTGTCCTTGTCATCCCAATAAAAAATGTCATTTGCCGTGCATGCCGGCTCTAGCTCACTGCAGACGTAAGAAAAAGAGTCGACGTTGCATTTTTTTTCAATCGCTATCTTCAATTGGCCGTCATGCAGAATAGTCTGCGTCAAAAAGGTCTTGGTGCACCCCTTGGACGTCCACTCTCTCCATTGGTTCTTGTCCCAAACAAAGTACACATTGTCGGTCATGTTGCTCAGGCAATTGTAGCAATACCGCTTAATAAGGAACGGGATCTCGAGCAAGCGAGTATCTGGAAAAACTTCGTACAAGATGTCATTGTCTGCGATGATGTTCATCTGTAGGTTGCGCTTGAAGCCCAGCTTTAGGGTGAAAGTACCAAGGCCGGACATAATGTGTGGAATGCGAATAACAGATCTGGCAGATGACTTTATATAGACAATTTTTTGTGTCTTATTTTTTGTATTTTTTTTGTCTTATTTTTTGGTATTTTTTTTAGCTGTTATTATTTTCCGATTTATACTAGGAATTGAGAATAAAGTATACATGCATACAGATGACCATAAAGAAACATATATTGTCTGAAGAAACTCATTGCCCCCCTCGAGGGGCGGGGGCCATGCAATTAGAAGCTAAACATGTCGTTTTTATGATTTTTGTGGAGCTCAGTGTGCTTCTTCGCCTGCCATACATACCAACACAGGGATTCATTTTCTCGACGAATGTGATTGTTCCACTTACTTACGGTTCGCTCTTCTTGCTGATGCTGGCCTACACACAGGGCCAGATGAAGTTGAGTGCTACAGCAACATACAAGATGTGGGAAGTCGTAATTATTCTCCGGAAATACGTGCTCATTGTGTTTTGTTGGAATGCGGAGTTTTGCAACTATCTTCTCGGGTATTTGTTGCTTGTGGCTGTTCTACTCGACATAGTAAAGGGAAAACAGGTTGTGCTCTCGAAGCATTTTGTTTGCATTGTCTCGCAAATGTTTGCCACCATCGTTGTTTGCAGGGTCTTTCTTCAAGGCAATGCACTTGTGTTATTTTGGGGGCTGATACAGTGGATGTATTTGCAAAATTCGTCTGAAGTGTCATACATGACCCGGCAGATTTACCTGTCTTTTGTGCTGATAATGATGAACTGAGGTAGAAACATAAAATAGAGCAGAAAACGTATTTAAGTAATCGAATAAACAGCAAAGAGGTCGAAATGAGTCGCCAGACGCTGGTTTTTGTTATCTGCTTGTTGGTACACGCTATGCTGATTTCCGTCACTAGCAAACTACAGAACAAGACCAAAACATACATTTTGTATCCTGTTATCCTTCTCAACTTTGTCAGATCATTCTTTCTGTCGGACAAGGAGGAAAACCGTGCCAAGTCGATTGTCTTGTTCTTGATGTTTTTGGAAGCGGGTTACTTTGCGTATATTGTGAGGCGCATGGAGAAATACTGCGATTCGACGGATATAGTCATTCTTGTTGTGCTGTTCTCAATGATGTGTGCCGAGGTGCTTTACTTGGACCCAGTTAGATAGACAGACATGCGTTTCGGAAGTACAGCGCGTCAAACTCGTTGACACTTTGTAATATATGGTTCTTGAGAATGTTAATGGTCCATGTTGCATACCATGGGATTTCGCCGTGAGTGATAAAGTGACTGGAAGAAACTGAAACTGGATTTGAAATGTCGATTACATTGGCAATATAGATGTGCGAGATAATGGGAACGTTTTCGATCTTGACAAACACTTTGATCTGGTTTTTGGCGATGAACAATTCTTTCTGGATCTTGATCGGTAGATGGACGTTGATGAGTTTTTTTAGTATCTCAGGAAGAAGCACGGTAGTTTGGTAAGAGAGGGTGTTGTGTTGCACCGAGGCGCCGTTTAAAATGACAATCCCTCTGTTGCTCAATATTGGGCTCTGTGGGTCTGACAAAACCTCCCACTCCCCCATCTCCCAATTCTTGATAGTCTCGTCCTTTGTCCATTCCAGCGACGTTTTGTATTGCACATCCGACGCCTTGAGCATCTCCATGTTCAGCGTGCATGCCGGAGTAAATTTCTTGGTCTCAACCAAGTAGTTTTTGCAAACAACCAAACTCAGACACGATAGTATGCACACGGCAAAAGCTGAACTCATTTTGGATACAGAGTTTTGAACAAAGTCATTTATATACTATTTCTCGAGGAACCATGGGAACAGAAAAATACTCAATGTGTTTTTTAATAAACAAAGCTCATACACTTTGTCGTTCATTCTCAGACATTTCAACCGTGGGGGCCGTTGTCATGATATGCTCTGTTTTCTGTATGTCTGTTGTTACACGTTGCAAAACATCGTCGATTGTGTAGGATCGTTCGTTCATAGCAATGATGTCGTCGTCCATGTCAGACAGGGTGTCACTGCATAGATCATTTTGATCGTATTTGTCCCAACCCATGCGGATCGCGGAATTCTCATTCCGGAAAAATATAATAGTGAAGAACACATTCACAATCACAACAAACGCCAGGAACACCAAGGTGCGCACAACGTGTTGACTGTGGACGGAGTAGACCAGTGTGATAATGTATGAGAACTTAGCGTACGAAAAGATCATCAAGATGCATGCTACATACAAGACAGTCTTGTTTCTACTGCTCTTGAGGATCATGTAAATCGCAGTCCATAGGAAAAGTGGAACAATCATGATGTATGCGCATGTATGGATTCTACCGAAAATCGACCAATTGATCTGACAGGACGATACAATGCAGACAACCACAAAAGCACACATGTTGCCCAAGGAAGACTGCGACAACTCCAGTATGATGGGGAGTCTGGTTGAATCCGGCATATTGCCCAAAAGGAACGGAGTGTAGAAACACCACATCCACACTGGTATTCGCACCAGAAACGAGTACAGTTTCTGTCGGTCCTGGTAGATTTGCATAATTTCCTGCAACAGCGCATCATTTGTGTTGGGGTGGTCAGAGGTAGAGTTCAGAAGAAGCTGTACATAGTCCATGTTGTTTGCTGCTGTAGTGTTGGAGTTGCGTAGAATGTTTTGCTGCAGTGAATTCACAGTGTACGACACTACAAATAGAGCAATCACTAGAATGAAGCCTGTCAACACTATCATAATGAACATGGCGCGTCGCGCACCACTCCTATCCCAGTATGTGTCACGGCGCCATTCTTGGAACGACCCCAGTACGATGAACCCTAACGCCAACATGAGCGAACACGACACATCGTAAACTGGAATGCAAAAAAACATGACGAAAATCCCCACTGAAACCGGATACAAAATGTACCACAGTTCTTCGCGACTGATGAATAGTCTTATTTCTCGGGTTTTCTTTTCAAAATCGATTGTGTTTGTTATTGAGTTGACTACGGTGTAATTGCTAGAGATCATCCGTATGTCTTCATTTTCCTCAAGAGTCACGCGGTCGTCCACCAAAGACAACCTTTTATTCTTCTGCTTCTGACTACGAGACTCCTTTTTCTGGATGCTGGCACAGTATGTCCTTGTCATGAATCGTGCAAACTGAGTACTAGTTGCCATGGCATAGTACGAGTTCGAGGCAAGAATGGTCAGACAACACACCAAAATCTGGTCGGGGAAATTAAACGTATCGCTATCAATGACTCGCATGCAGTACGTCACACAACATAGTGCTGCCAGAAACAACGGTATTACAATGTCCAGCCGAATTTTCTCCGGTTTGTATAGTAGTCTGGACATTCTGCCAGACAGACCAGTGATACATATATAAACTAATGATGCACAAAAGATAAAACACAGCGCTAATTGTTTTTTTCCATTGGATAGAGTCACAATGCTCGAATATCTAGACTTGCAATCAGCAATAAAAAACTCCACAAAAACTACTTGACGATCAAAACACGGAAAATGTTTAGTATATAAGTAAGGAATAACAAGAGTTGTACTGATATGTTGACAATTTTCAGGTATGATTCTAAATTTCTGAAGAAGCATGAAAAGGAAAAAGTCAAATTCCACATCCACGATATGTACGGGAAACGAGAGATCAAGCACACTCACGACGGCAACGAGATCATGATCAACCCTGAAGACGTAATATTTAACAATCGTGTATCCGATGATGAGAAAGCAGTTGCTGAGACAGTGCAAAACACATTGAGCTGCATGGGAAAACATTGTAAACAGGAACACAATCTGTTGTCCAGTTTTTTTGACATGTATCACTGCAATACCAAAGGGATTCATGATGTCTGTTTTGCTGAAGTGACCTTCTCCATCGGTGAGGGGAAGAAATGGAAGAACAATTTTGCGTGTATTGTTCCTCTTAAAACAGACCACAGAGGAGGCTGCAGAGCATACACACCGTTCCACGGCACGCTGTGGGAAATGGATAGCGACGACAAGAAGTCTTATTTTCTATCCACTGCCAAGAACGAGATCATCGAAGACCCCATATTTCATGAGCTCAAGAACTCATTCGACAAGCGAAGAATCATGAAAAAGGGGTTCGAACTCTTGCAGCCATACATCTCGACTTCAGAGAGAGATGCCCCTTGTGCTCCCCCCTTGCGGGGGGGGGAGGAGCCCCAGTTTTTGATTCAGCAGCAGGACATGTATACATATATTTCAAAGCTTTATGGAATGTACATCACCATTGGTCTTTCACAAGTGTGCATGACAGAACAGAAATTGCCATTTGACATGGTGGACTGTGTCTTGAAAAAGGCACTCAATTATATGGGTTCTAGGCCGTGTAATTCGGAAAGCGAAGATGGTGAATTTGCCTCGAAAATACCGGCTGACAGCGTTGGTGTGATTGACATATTCCTGTCGATAATTTGCTATTGTGTTATGGAATACGATCTGGGAGTCTTTGAGTATAGAGGTGACATCCTCGGCGAGGACATTGGCACCCGCTTCCAGTGTGATGGCAAGGTATGATTTTGTGTAGATTATGCTCACCTGGGCAAGCTTTTCTGACTGTTTGCGCATTGACACAGGAAATTCAATTCGACGACCCATTGTTTGAAGGAGGTGACTGCGAGGACTGGGCGCAGACCTTCATGCAATTCATATTCAACATAGACAAACAGTTTCCCCAACTCATCGACTCGATGAAGTTGTACTTTGGTGAAAGCAGCAATGCAGTGATTTTCTTGAACAATATTTTTGGCGACATCTCGAAATCCTCCCTCAGTATTTACATGGCACGAGGGATTTACGTTGATGCCGGCCAACACGACCAAAATCACACGTTTTCCGTGGCTCGCCATTCCTCCGAGAACCATTGTTCGTTTTCAATCATCGAAAACGTTCTTCCCACGTTTGTCCTAAACATCAAAGAGAATCAATGTGAGACTGTGAGGACACAGTTCCTGCAGAAAACACACCCCGACCCGGTATATTACACGATTGGTGATTGCTTTTATTACTTCTATGAGTTCTCGGTTTTTGGAGTTTTTGTATTCATAGAGATTTTCACAATATTAAAAAAATGTATAGGCGTACAACTGACAACTTGGTGTGTGCTGCAGATGCGATCCCAGAGTGATGTAAATGGCGCATCTTATTGCAAGGTAATCATGTTTTCCGATGTTTTAAAACTCACAACAATCTACTAATACTGCAATGGCATGCTGTGCGCAGGACAAACTTCTTCGGGTCGTTAGTACCGAAGTTGCGAAGAGGAGTTATAAACATATCTTGTGGCTTGGGGAATATATGATGTTTGAATTCGTCCCCGAGAATGGCTCATACATTCTCAAGCTGGGCGTTGCATCGTACACCGAGTACAGAAAATGTATCATAATAAACGAAACAGATGCTGAGCAGGAAACGGATCGTCTAGAAAACACACTCGTAGATAAGTGCTGTGGAAAAGTGTGCATGATGATCCCGACAAAAATGTTTCTGGACGTCAAAATGTATGAATTTCTACTGCAATATACGACACTTTCAAAAACAATCTCAAAGTACACAGAGGACTTGCAGTATTTGACGACGTACGAACATATAATGACTCAATTCGTACCATTCTACATCAAGCCGTTGTATCAGGAATCACTTGAATACGTCGGGAAGCGATTCGAAAAATTTCGGGAGTTTCACCCTGATCTTTTTGTGCACAACAAAACTGACAGTTGTCTGTATAGTTTTGTCCCCTCAAAAACTGCAAACAGCCTGCACCCCGAAACAATGCTGTTTGAGAGTCCGTTGAGTCAAATCACTACAAAACATATTCCTCCGCTTATAAAGCAACAGTGGAACAATCTGCATTCAATCTGTAAAAACATACAGCAACATATCACCATCTACATTACCAATTGTACCAATCCAGAGTTTCACGCGAACAATCTGCCCTTTTTTTATTTCTCGCCAAAGACGTCCATTCGAGTTCAGTTGACATTGGTCGTCGAAATCATTTCAAAATGTTTTTGTGGAGCCTATGCAAAATTCCTGAGCACAGAGGCTAATTTTTTGCGGGCAATCACCGCACAGGTCACGATCGATATATGCGATGCTTACAATATAATACAAATCCTCGATAGTATTGTCTATAAAACCATGCCTTTAAAAAAGTTAGTTTGACAATAAAATCGAGTATTCTCTGTTTTCTCATGTATTTATGATATCAATACCTTTAGGGCCCAGTCGAGAGTTTCTATTCCTCAAAACGACACAGCCACACCAACGGTCCTTTGTAAGCACATTTCACATTCATCGCAAATCATGTCCATTCACAGCCAAACTCATTGGGTAATGCGGATTTTTTCCACGTTCAAAAACAAGCAGACAAAGATCTGGATAAACAAACGGTAAACAGCGAAAAACGCGACATTTGTCCATTTTGCCAATGTGCATTCATATTCATTTGGGATGCACCACAAACATATATAAGTTTGATCTATTTTCCAGAGACAATTGTAAATCGCAATGACTTCCATGGTGGCTGGTCACGATCCCCTGAGTGGTGGAGCGGTCCTACATCCCAATGCAACCTCCATGACACGAACCGATACAACTACTCCACAAACTGCCGATTGGGTGAATGTGTTTGGTCCAAGTGGCTACGATGTACAGCCCGATAACAATAGGAACAGGAAATACGGACGACTGCATTTGCCCGATGTGCTCAAGGGTCCGAATCAGTGGATCACGGACAGAGTCGACGGGCTCATTACAGACGCAACCGAATCCCCGTTTACTACAATCATCTTACCTTACATGTACATGGAATACCCTGACAGGAAGATTGAATGGAATGTGTGGACCTTTGACCAAGGTCTTGCCTCGCGCGTGCCATATGAATCGGCTGCACGCACACTTACACAACGCAAGCAAACCTTTTCTGGATACACTGTACGCCAGGGTCTTGCGATCACGATGGAGCACAACTTCATGATGAGTCCAGAAGGCATGCGCAACTTCCACGATCAGATCACGCAGGTCGTTGGCAGCATCCAGACAACGAATGATTTGGATGTACACATGGCCCTGATGAACGCTCCTAGTTACCTAGGACAGGTGCGTGAGAAGTATTATCTTGAAGACTACCTTTACAAATCCGTCCGGGATTACATTGACATGTTTGGGTTTGTACAACGAAATATGAACGCCATGGACATCCTGATTGAGGATACAAAGTCCCTCATCAAAAATTGGGGAGGCGAAGAACCCGATTTCCTTCTCTGCAGCGGGAAACTGACCTTCCAACTCACCATGACGCAAGAGAAAACTTCGTACATGACCCAGGGCTTGGATGGACAAAAGCTTCTCAAGCAGGGTCCAGAGATGAGTATGTACCGAGGTCTCAAGATTATCAAATCCAAAGCCTTCTCTCTGGACGAGGGGTCGGCGCCTCGTGATATGCTGAGACGTCGTGTACGTGTCGCCGAGTATTACGTTGGCTCCATGGTCGACCTGCTCGAAGTCCAGCTCTATGATGAGAGTTCAGACAGTTTCCACGGCATCAAAGAAGCGACACTGAAAGAATATGCCTGGAAGCTCGACGATGAGTCCGAGTGCAAATCGGTGCTGCTCATCCGTCCCAATATCGAACATTACATGCTTGGCGTCATCATTGGACGAGGCGGTATTGATCATCTCGGAGCAACCCTGTGGGGACAGACTGAAATGAGCGTGTTTGACGATGGACAGCACGGCGTGTGGGGAATGACTTACAAGTACCACGAGCGGGCCATTGTCTTTAACGAGCGCAATCTGCACAAGGTATGGGATATTGCGTACGACGGATATTGCGGCGGCAAGGACGTTCAGATGGTCAACATGTCGAACCCATCCTCAAAGTCACAGTTTATCGAGGAAATGAATGACTACAGCAAAGACTACAACGGACCTTCGATTGTGCCTATATTACTCCAGCCCGAATTCACCTGGCTGCCTTCTCCATTGTTGCTATGCGATTACAAAAACCCCAATACATCCGTAAGTGCGTTGGCAACTGCCGATCTCTTTATCAAGGACGTCAACACGTATGCAGATCGTCAGCTCAAAAAAATGACGGATGAAAATGATAAAAACCATTTGACAGACAGCATCTCGGCTGTTTACCATACGCTCTCTATGAACAACAACCACCAAATGGTCAAGGATGCCATCCTAGCCTCGACCTCGAATGAATCGACCTCTTGTAAATTGATGTACCAGGGCACTTCGCGATGGCTTACCAGGAACGCTCAACCGAGAGAGGTCACA
>Ga0335398_10009094_pt1 | contig 11576 bp, 12 predicted proteins | sample BON03_FD_205742 | JGI IMG/M metagenome (GOLD analysis project Ga0335398, IMG submission 205742) | Freshwater microbial communities from Lake Bonney liftoff mats and glacier meltwater in Antarctica - BON-03 (spades assembly) (version 2) | ecosystem: Environmental > Aquatic > Freshwater > Ice >...
CACTTCAATTCCGATTTTTCTTGTGACCAGATCTTTGACCATCCGCAAGCTGTTCTTGACGACCGTTGTTGACTTATTTCTTTGCACATCACCTTCCGCCTTCCGCATGCGTCTGAGCTCACTCTTCGCTGCTTTCAATCCCACCACCATGCCGTAGTTCACCTTCTTCAACTGCTTCACATAACTTGTCATGCGCCAAATTCGCATCCTCAATTCTTTGATCTCCCATGCCTTCAGCCGCATTATCTAATTTGCATCTTCAACTGTGTGATTTCTTGTACTTCCAGAAGCGTCATCAGCACTACCACTGCCATCATCGCTATCCCTACCAACACCAACACATCCATGGCAATCAAAGCCACCATCCGCATCGTCAAATTCATCGCCATCATCTGCATCGTCACATGCCTCACCATTATCTGCATCATCACATGCCTCGCCATCATTCGCATTGCCACATGCATCAACATCATCCGCATCATTACTACCGACAACGGCAATGCCTTCCACAACTGCTTCACCCGCTGCGTCGCAAGTCTCATCACTACCATCAGCCTCAACACCATTGCTATCAGCCACGACACCACCGCCGCTGTCAATGTCACCTACACCGCCGCTGTTACTGCCCCCACTAGCCGCGCCTTTGACCGCATTGACGTGGTGCCAGACACCTCCTTATAATCGTTGACACTCTCAGTGGCACTATTGCAAATCCCTGCAAAACCACGATCGTCATTGAAACCGTCCGAGTCCTTTAAGTCACCACTACCACCATTGCTGTCTCCGTCACTGCTAATTCTTCGGCGTTGTGCGCCTGAATCATCACCACCGTCTCTACAGTCATTTCCAACGCCACTGCCGTGCCTCTCGTCATCGCAAACGCTTCCGCCCCCGCTGTCGCCCCGTGAGAGAAGTGTGCTTTGCGCAATTAACTCGCATCCGAAAGCGATTTGGTCCTCGTTGCCGTCTTGTCTTCTGCGCCGGTACACGTGCGAGGATTGGAAATCCTGTACCATGTGATGTGATGTAGTGGGTTGTAAGCGACATATTGTCTTATGGTACGTGACATTAATATGTGCATTAAAAATTAAGCGACATGTAGATGAGATATAAAATATATATATGTCTTTTCAAAATTAAAGGACATATATCCTCACTTGTGAAACACATGTATGTCACTGAATTTTAAGATTGTGTTTATATGTCATAAAAAAAATTATGTGTTTATATGTAATATAAAAAAGATTTATGTATTTATATGTCGTTTAATATTAAACGACATATACATACTAGTGTAATTTCCTGATGGAGGTGCAGAACTTGCGGTGACATGCTCACTAATGTGGCCGCCCTGACTAGCGGCGGAGACGGAGACAATCATGTTCACATGTCATCATCATGGACAATGCCTGATGTAGAAAAATTAGGCTGGGGGGACTTGGGTGCTTGGGACCAAATTGATTTGTAATAAATCAAATTCTCATCTAGATGATTTGTAATAAATCAAATTCTCATCTAGGAAAAATCAAGATCTGTGCTGAAAAACAAAGACATATGTAGTGGGAACTAAACAAGACTGACAGAACTGCATACTGGTTGTAAATCGAAAAATGACTTGCGAGAACCAAGGGTGTTGCCCTCGTTGATGTTAAGATTTTAATCAAAGATAAACAGGGATGAGAAGAAGATACAATTGCCTGTACCCCCAACTTGATGTGATCAAAAGGAACCCAAAATTTGAAAAAATTGACAGCACAAATGACCGATTCCAGGAATAAACTAAATCTTTCAGAGAAATAGGAATAGTTAAGCTGAGTTCGGTTCACAAATTTGTCACGGACAAAAACCGTACCCTTATTGGCTTTTTGGTGTCATATTAGGATAAGAACACGACAGTAGCAAACCAAAATGAACCATGATGACAAGATATGACTATATAAATCAAAATAATGGGTAGTAAAAAGGAGGTCTGAAAAATGTGATGAGGTGCGCGTGATTGATGACAACACTGCGTGATGGCTGATCACTTTCTGCGAAAATTGGCTTCGGGACACGTTTTTTAGTTTCATGACTAAAGTGGGGGAATAGCACCTTTCACTAGAACGCAACAGTGAGAATTGTTACGCACTAGAGCCGACGGGTCCTAAATCTAGAGCTTTCTATTCTCAGAGAAATAGCCTATTTCTGGACCAGAAAGGCGATATCTGTGAATCCCCGATCAATGTACCTATTCATGGAAAAAACCTCAAAAAAGACGATTGCTGCGCACCACCAAAAGTTATTCTGGATGCCACCTGACCCCCCCCCTCAGCCTGCGTTCTCATCAAGAGCTACGGCCACGCTGTGATATAGTTGAGTTGTAAAAGAGAGTTTTCTACTCTGGAACTTGTTATTTGACGACATTTTCGTTGACTTCCTTTTTAAGGTGGGGTTGGGTATTTCTCGAACGAACGCAGATTCTCAGTGCAATCCAGTTTACAACGCATTTCATCGAATGCTTCGTTGTAGAAACGAAAAAATTCGTCGGTTGTAATGTAAACGTGATCTTGACGCGGCGAACATGCGGCCAGCCCGAGCGCTCGAGCATGTCTGCGTAAAGCAAACGCCGAGCGGTAAAAAATTGTTTTTCTGAGCGAATTTGCTACATGTTCCTAACACCAAAATGTAGAGGAGACTGAGATCTAGGTCTGTGCGCTTTTTGGGTACTTACATGTAGAGAACCACTGCGCAGTGGCGACTTTAAAAAAGAAACGTGTTTCTCCCACAGGAACAATAGGAATTTGGCATTGTGCAGCGGTTTTCTTCACGCAAGTACCCAAAACTTTGAAAGAGTATAGACCTAGATCGCAGTCTCCTCTATACTTTGATATCAGGAACATATGGCAAACTCGCTCGTAAAAATAAATTTCCAGCGCTCGGCGTTTGCTTCCCGCAGACATGCTCGAGCGCTCAGGCTGACCGCATGTTTGCCGCGTCAAGATCACGTTTACATTACTACCTACCAATCGTTTTATTTCCGCAACAACAATTTCGATGAAATGTGTTGTAAACTAGATTTCACTGAGAATCCGTGTTCGTTCGAGAAAAACATGACCACACCCGCACCAGAAGCTTTTCGAGGCGGGTTTTCGACCCTGTGTCCCTCTTTTGTTTGATTTTGTACCATTATCTCGAACAAAACGGGGCATTTGGATTAGTACCAGAAAACCAATTTTGATTGAGCCGGGGTTGATACTAGTGGACGGGTTCGACACCCGCTGGATTCGAAGAAGCTTTCAGTGCGGCTTACAGTAGGGTTCCGGGAAGTAGAAACCACGGTTTTGGACCTAGCCAGCGTGTTTCTAAGCACACACTGATGAAGTCAGCAACCCAGCCTGCCAGTGTTGTTTCTATAAACCATTAAGAAACTGCCACCCCAGCCAGCGAGTTTCTACAAACCCCCTAGAAACCAAAGAAAATCATAAAAATCAGAAAAATCATATGATTTTCCCTCATGATTTTTTTTGTGATTTTTCTATGATTTTTCCAATCTATGATATTTCAGAGATTTTCTATGATTTCTATAGAATCAAATAGAAATCATAGAAAAATGATAAAAAATCCTGAAAAATCATAGACATCATAGAAAAATCATAGAAAGGCAGCCAGCCAGTTTCTAAACCCAGTTTCTATAAATCTTAAGAAACTGCCCCAGATGCCTGCCAGCAGGTTTCTACAAATAGTGCAAGAAACCGGCCAAATTCCAGTCTGCAGTTTCTACTTGCCAGTTTCTACTTCCCGGAACCCTACTGTAAGAGGTTGGGTCGGCGAAGAGAATTTTGTTGCGTGTCTGCCTAATACAGGCACGTTTGTATCAAATGACCATTCGCAGTCTCATCATTCGGTGCGACTTTGGCGCTGATTTAGATGTTGGCCTCGCCGAGCGGTCAATCCCGCACAGATTCGTTGGAACTTTCATGTTTCCTTCTTTCATTTTATGGGAAGATGGTCTTTGATAAGACGGAACTGCCAGAAACAGTTTCACTCTTTCTCTTCTGTCATGACCCTGATTATATCCTACCCGCTGAAACCTTTCAGCAAGCATGACGTGGATGCAAAAGGTGGCAAAACAGTGTTGCTAATGAAAATAGAGAGAGGGGAGAGGGAAAAAGAAGGTAGGAGTTTGACTTGAGGACCCTCGAAAAGAAGACAGGTCATCGTCCCAAGACTGGCTACGAGCCTTTGCATGGCACCCCCTAAAGTGCAAGTCTGCCTCTCGCAACACGCCACCGCCCAAACGGTCGCTGATTCGTAGAAGAGGCCATCTTTTCCTGGACTAACCTTTCATTGAGACACCAATACTAACAAAACAAAACGCGGAGCAGAAGGAAACGCGCGTTTGCGAAAAAGAGCAGGCCCCACCTCCACGTCTTCTCCTTGCACTGCGAGTGGCCTGACTGCGAAGTTTTTGTTTCATTCTTTCTTTCCAAGTCGCTAGCATCATGCGCCTCAGTGCTTCTTCTCGCTGCCGAGAGCCTCTTCTTCCGACTGGATGGTGGGCGCTGATAGCGTCGTGGGCTGCTCTGGAACTTGCACCCACTGTGATAGCAGTTGTCTCAAATACGCTTGCTTGCCTTGTATTTGTTGCTCCTCCGTGACATGTTTGCCCCCAGCGCACGTAAACTCATCCCAATCCCAATAAGGCACAGGAACCACGAGAAAGCCAATTGCCAACATATGCCGACGTTTGAGAAGTGTATGTCCCAACGGCCGATGACTTTTTTCGAGGAAATGGAAGGGGCCGTCAACTTCCACAGCACAGCCCTTGGGATATTTTTGGGCAGCCTCTGGCAAGAGGTCGTTTTCAACAAACATATCCATTGTGTATCCCGACGACGAATCAATCGCCTCCTCTTGAAACGAGAGCCCGAGCATCTTCAAGTGGGTCGCAACATCGCTCTGAATTTTTGAATTCACCAAATGAGAGTGTGCTCGTTCGAACGCCGCGCGACTCTCCGCTCCAGCAGATTCAACGAGCGTCTCAACAAGGGGACCCGCAAGTTGCTTCAGGCGGGGGTCGAGCGAGAGCGACAGCAGAAGCTGATGTGTCTGGCGGAGACCACTCTCATCCATCTCCTTTATATGCATACTCAGTCCTTCGAGCAAATGCACCAACTGGTAGAAATTCTCAAAAGTCAGCTTGCTTCTAAATCTACCAGATTCAAAGACTGTAGAACCGACTTTTGAGAAGTTTTACCAGTGCCTCATCCTCAAGCTCGAGCACCACAAAGCTCCATGCCAGAATAGCACATTGGTCAGGCAGCAAGTCCCTGGGTACAATTTCTCAAAAGTCAGCTCTGTAGTCGTATCAGATAGTCATTTGAGAAAAACCTGAATGGCGACGTGACGTTTGGGAATGTCTACACACTACCTTGTCGCCCTCCGGAGCACTTGTTGCGAGAGCGTCGAAATCACAGAGGCCACTGCTTTTGCGTGCGCGGGCTCCAGTTCGTTTCGCACTGCCTTGTCGATTCCCATCTGCGAGATGGACCACATTGTATTCGCGCAAGATGTTGAGTAAGAAAATAGTGCTTCCACCACGCACAAATGCACGCACGCGATGAAATCGACACAGACACAGGCTCAAACACAGATACAGACGCAAACACAGACATAGATACTGACAAAGACACACACACACACACCTGCACGATGGACCACATAGTATTCGCGAGATGTTGAGTAATAAACGAGTCCTCCACTTTGGCCACCCAGGTACACACGTTCACACACACACGCACACACGCACAGACATCGACACAGACACAGATGTAGACGCAGACATAGACATAGACACACACCTGCGCGATGGACCACATAGTATTCGCGAGATGTTGAGTAATAAACGAGTCCGCCACTTCGGCGACCCTCGCCTCCAACCCGCACAGAAGATCAGAACTGGCTTCTAGACTCAGAGTCGCGAGTCCCCACATGAGATTAGATACATCTTGCGCCTTAAACGTCTTGGCTTCCGAAATCGCGCGTTTTGAGAGGGCTGTCAACATTTCCTCCGTGGGTTGCCGTTTCATGGTCGCCATGGACCTGATTCGCAGATTATATTAGTCTTCAACGAGAGTCTCGTATGTCCTCATTAGATGTGTATGCAGATTAGATTAGCAGCTGTTTTCGACAGTGCTGTCAACATGCCCTCCGTGGGTTGCCGTTTCGTTGTCGCCATGGACGTGATTTGAAGATTAGATTAATTTTCAATGAGATGAGTCACGAATGTCCTCGTTCGATATGGGTCCAGATCTGAATCTGAATCTGGATCTGAATGTGGATCTGAATCTAGAATGCACGACTGATTCGTCTACTAATCTAAAACTCGCGACCAATTCAACTAATCTAAAACGCGCAACTGATCTAAAACGCACAACAAATTCCACTAATCTAAAACAAACTACTAATTCGTCGTACGTTGCGAGAGTTCTGTTGATGTTCCCTCTGCGGGTTGCCGTTGCATTGTCTTCTGCAAATTTTAAGTGAATGGGAATTATGACTGTTCTGCCGCTTTTGTACCAGCTTGGTACTTAAGATTTGGATTTTGAGTATCAGCAGAATCCAAAAACCTGCAGATCGTCTTTTCTAAAATCAATGAGGATTTCTGGTAGTGGCAGGAATCTAATTCGTGCAATATGTCGGAGGTGGAGTTGTGTTCGATTAAATCAGTCTTGAATAAGAAGAGGCACACATCCTCCTCGTCAGCACATCCTCGTTACATGTGCTGTGAGTCCAGATTGGATTCTTCATGAGTCTAGATTACATCATTCGTCCGTGAGATATTCACAGTGGGCATGCCTCGAGAAAGAGCAACCACGCAAGGAGGAGGTTTGGATTGAAATACTTACGACTGCCAGAATTTCTAGCAGCAGTTTGTCTAATCCAGAACTCCTCCGAGCGTGTTTCGTAATCACTTGTGTTGTTGTAGGCTGGTACTCAAGATCAGCTTGTCAGACAGCACGTTACCAGCACAGTGGCAGGTAGTCATTAATAATATTTTTCGGTCATCCAGGAGGAAACCGAAAAAGAAAAAAGAAAATAGCCCACACAAAACGCCCACATCTTGTGGGCTTTCCAAACGCACGTTGCAATCGATAAAAGGGGGGAAAAAGTCAAATAGTAGTAGTAGTGATGTGATGTGAATGGACTGATATTGAGTTCTGATTTTGAGCAATAATTGAGATATGCGTGACGTTGACAAGCTTGTTGTCTTTTCACTCGGGATTTGCGAATCATGAACAAAGTACAGTTGCCAGTTGCAGCTTCAAATCAGTAGCAAAGTAATTCTGGTACACATTGCTCCATTTTTGAACAGGCAATTCTACAATGAAAACCAGCCTATTGAAATTGTGAGCATTCAGTTCGTGAAGTAATGTTGTGCGGTTTGATTTGTAGTATGAAAAATAAAATTTAGTACGAAATAACGTACCAAGTAGTAATGGCCACGTCATGTGAATTGAAATCGTAAATGAGCAGCAGTGCTCGTGCTTCGAGCACCTGTCGAATGGTGACATGACTCATTCATATGTGTGATAAGACCCGTTCATGCGTGTGACAAGACCCATTCATATGTGTGACAGGCCTCATTTACATGTGTGACATGACTCATTTACATGTGTGACAAGACTCATTCATATGTGTGACATGCCGCATTCATATGTGAAACATGACTTATTCATATGTGTGACATGAGCCATTCATATGCGTAAAATGAGCCATTCATATGAGTGACATGACCCGTTCACATGTGCGACGTGACTCATTCACATGTGTGACATGACACATTTATATGTGTGACATGACGTATTCATACATGCGACACGCACCATCTATATGTGTGATATGACCCATTCATATGTGTGACATGACCCATTCATATGTGTGACATGACCCATTCATACGTGTGATAGGACCCATTCATATGTGCGACAACGCTAATTCATACGCGTGACATGACTCATTCATATGTGTGACATGACTCATTCATATGTGTGACATGACCTATTCATATGAGTGACATGACCCATTCATATGTGCAATATGACCCATTCAAATGTGTGACATGACCCATTCATACGTGTGAAATGACCAATTCATATGTGTGACATGACTCATTCATGTGTGTGATATGACCCATTCATATGTGTGACATGACTCATTCATATATGCGGCATGTTTCGTTCATGTGTGTGACATGACCTATTCATATGTGTGACATGACTCATTCATATGTGTCAAATGACTATTCATATTTGTGACATGACCCATTCATGTGTGTGACATGACTCATTCAAATATGTGACATGACTCATTCAGATATGTGACATGACGCATTGATATGTGCGACCCCTGCTTGAAGCAACTGTGAGTTCGTGTATGACACAGCTTAGCCATGTGTGTGACTGATTCATGCATGTGTGTGACACGACGCATTCATGTGTGGCATGCCTCCTTCATATTGTGAGTGTGCGTGTACATGGGTATGTGCGTGTGTTTGTGTGCGTTTTTACGTGTGTGTGTGTATATGTGTGTATGTGTTTGTGTATGTGTGTGTGTGTGTGTGTGTGTTTAAATGCGTGTGTGTGTAAGCGTGGGCGTATGTGTGACATGTGGGGGGGGGCACGCACACAATTACACCGAATCTGGGCCCAGAATCCTTTTACAAATATCAATAGGATCATGTTTTCATGTTTTTTTGGTAATATAGGCACATACAAATAACCTGCATAAGGCGAGAGGAGGAGCATATATGTATGTATGCATGTATTTACGCATGTGCGTATTCGTGTATGTATGTTTGTATGTAGGTGTGCATGTATGTTTTTTTGTTTGTATGTTTGTTTTTTTGCATGTATATATGTGTGTATGTGTGTATGTTTGACACTGCAACACACTGCAGGTTTCCTGCATAAGAAGGGAGGAGGAGCCAAGCTCAAGTGTGGCCCATTCAGACACTGCAACACGCTGCAACGCACTGCAACGCACTGCATCACACTATGGGTTTCTCGCATATGACGAGACAAGGAGTAAAGGCCAAGTGTGGCCCATGCAGACACTGCAACACACTGTAACACGCTGCAACACACTGCAACACACTGCAACACGCTGCAACCCAATACGAGTTCCCTGCATCAGACGGGAGGAGGAGTCAAGTCCAAGTGTGGCCCATGCAGACCCCGCGACACGCTGCAACACACTGCAACACGCTGCAACACGCTGCAACACACTGCAACACACTGCAGCACACTGCAACCCAATATGGGTCACCTGCATCAGACGGGAGGAGGAGCCAAGGCCAAGTGTTGCCCATGCAGACAATGCAACACGCTGCAACACGCTGCAACACGCTGCAACCCAATATATAGGTTACAACCCAATATAGGTTACCTGCATCAGACGGGAGGAGGAGTCAAGGCCAAGTGTTGCCCAGGCCCAGAGTATATTCGCCAACTCTTGTGGTTTGAATTCCGCTTCTTTACTACACGCCTGCTGTGTCAGGGCCTGTTGATGAAAAAAAAAAGAGACGGAAAAGCATGATGTTACGATCCTTGATGCAAACGTTGTACTTGTGTGTGTGTGTGTGTATGTGCGTATATATGTATGCGTGTGTGTGTGTGTGCGTTTGCGTGTGTGCGTGTTCATGTGTGTATGCGTACGTATATATACACACAAATTTGGACGGCTCAATCTTCAAAATTATCAGTGCATATATATGTATATATGCATATATGTGCATATGAATTAATATGTATGGACATGCATATGTATAAACATATACATATACACAATATTCATGTACTAATACAAATACACATACAAATACACAAGCGCGCGCACACACACACACACACACACACACGCACACATAAATACGTATAGCTTTCACATTCTTGCATACATATGTGAATACTCATACATGCGTTTATGAAGATACATATGTATACAGATATATATGTATATAAGAGTATGCCTTGAGCAGCGAGTGAGACGGCTGTATCTTGAGATTCGCCAACGCATACAAAGTGTTGGAAATACTCATACACATGCATATACGGATATATATGTAAATAAGAGTATGCCTTGAGCAGCGAGTCAGACGGCTGTATCTTGAGATTTGCCAGCGCATACAAAGTGTTGGAAATGTTCTGACACCCGAAGTCGGTGATGATCCGCACGGCCGCGCCTGATAAATCCCGCAACCTGCGAGTGTGTTGCAGTGAGTTGCCGTGAGTTGCTGCAGTGAGTCATTGCAGCGAGTCGTTGCAGTGTTCTCTCGCAGTGTATCGCAGTGCGTTGCAGTGCGTTGCAGTGTGGTGCAGGATAAATCCCACAACCTGGGAGTGTGTTGCAGTGTGCTGCACACTGCAGTGAGTTGCTGCAGTGAGTTGTTGCAGTGTTTCTTGCAGTGTGTTGCGTTGTGGCGCAGAGTGTTGCAGTGAAAATCCACACGGCCGCGCTTGAGCAAGTGCGTAACCTCGCGCATACATACACTTCAGTGCACGCAATATGACACACGTGAACATACAAACATGCACTCAAATACACGCACTACAGTACAAGTCATCATACATATTGTAAATGTTTGGACGTATGTATGTATAAAGTCATCATACATATTGTATACAAGTCATCATACATATTGTATACATTGTAGTGCATGTATTCGAGTGCAAGTCATCATACATATTGTACTTGTACTGTAGTGCGTGTATTCAAGTGCAAGTCATCATAATATTGTACTGTACTGTAGTGCGTGTATTCGAGTGCAAGTCATCATACATATTGTACTTGTACTGTAGTGCGTGTATTCGAGTGCAAGTCATCATACATATTGTATTTGTACTGTAGTGCGTGTACTCGAGTGCAAGTCATCATACATATTGTACTTGTACTATAGTGCGTATACTCGAGTGCAAGTCATCATACATATTGTACTTGTACTATAGTGCATGTATTCGAGTGCATATCATACATATTGTACAAGTCATCATACACATTGTAAATGTTTGGATATATGTATGTATATTAGCATGCATGCAGGTATGTGTGGATGTATGTGTGCATGCATATATGTATGTATTTATGTGTGTACGTGTGTATGTATGTACACTCAAAACATCGACGCCCCAGATCCTAATATGACTCATTCAAATGTTTCACGATGCATTCATATGTGACACAAGTCGCTCATATGTGACATGACTCATCCATACTGTGACGTGACTCATCCATAGTGTGACATGACTTATCCATGTACAAATCCACACGCCCCAGATTGTGACATAACTCGTGCATACATGCGCGAAATGTCTCATTCAGGTATGATATGACTCATACACATATGACTCATACACATATCATACCTGAATGAGACATTCACTCAGGAATTTGATTATGATGATGTGACATGACTCATGCATGTGTGACACGACTAGACATATACGACACGACTCATGCATATACAACACGACTTCTGCATACGCAACACGAGTCATTCGTATGTGACACGACCCATCTCGTCGCGCACGCGTGTGTGT
>Ga0335398_10009096_pt1 | contig 11575 bp, 19 predicted proteins | sample BON03_FD_205742 | JGI IMG/M metagenome (GOLD analysis project Ga0335398, IMG submission 205742) | Freshwater microbial communities from Lake Bonney liftoff mats and glacier meltwater in Antarctica - BON-03 (spades assembly) (version 2) | ecosystem: Environmental > Aquatic > Freshwater > Ice >...
CTGCATCCTGTCTCAGCATGAAGTCTGCTACCCATGTACCGTAGAAAGGCTGGTGGATGTCTCCCCTTTTTTTCTTCTCCCTGATACAAGTCTTTTTGAAACCCTCCTCATCCATCCATGTACCATTTACAAATCAGCATTTACCAGGTCTAAGGTGCCTCTGAATTTGAACACTTTCCGAAAAGGAGAAGCGTTTCCAGGAGAATCAGTATCAGAGTCATTCTGTGACTCTGACTTGTGTAGACCGTGACTCGTGTCACGCTTGGGGTTGACTATTCTTTAGTCAACAGAGAAATATTTGGTTTACTCCTTAGGTATTTCCCCCGCCTTTATTAGAACGAAAAGTAGAAACAATGAGACGTCAAGGAATCATGTGAGCCATAGACGTCAAGACCAAGTGAGGGGGGTCCTGCGCGAAGCGTGGCACAAGAGGTTGAAGCATGGGGATAATAATTGTGATTGCAATTGTTTCTGTATTCTACTTTGAATAGAGGTCTGCAGTGTGGCATCTGCTCACACTTACTTAAGGGCCAGTTTGTCTCCTTCGTCATTGCAGCTGAGCACAACAGCTACCTTCATCCTACCTGTACTTACTGGAGCGGTGCCATGGTGGCACACGTTGGTCTCATAGTTATGGCGCGCAAGGCATGCAGGAATGGGTTAGAGACACACGCCGCCGCCGGCGGACCCTGGATGATCGTTGATGACCGTTTATTAAACTGAATCGAATATTTGATACACCCGAGTTTGCGCCAATCATCCTTTGCCTGAGTTCGCGCACACACTGCCTACACACTAATGAAGCCAACTATGAATTGGTACATATATTCATATATAGGCACATACTATGTGACATGTATATCTACTTTGGGCTTTACATCATCATACATAACTCACACGTTCTCACATCCCCCCGTCTTCCTCATCGAGTGAAGAATAATACACCACTTACATGCCTGAGAGCTCGCTGAAAGTAATGAGGCCTAAAAGTACATTACGAAGCATCACAAAGGCAGGCTCTGGAAGGTCCTTCATTCCAATATCTGCGACTTCAAATTTCGTGCCAATGGGACGCAGCTCGACCATCTTGTTTGAGCAACACTCGCGCAAATGACAATCTCGAATTGGATTGTGTTTCTGCTTCTCGAAAAACACAGGCATTTTGGCCACTGCAATGCAGGCCTGATTGTCGATGTATGGCGGGGTGGATGGGCACTGGGCGTCGTAAAATTCCTTCAAGATGCCACGGATGTATGTATGCCAGCTCGCGACATCCTTCAGATGCATCATAATATTCGGCCGCCACTGAGGATAGCATAACTGATTTGTGCGACTTGCTCCTGTGCGCACCAGCTGCACCTGCAAACATGCTTACATAGCATCCATGACTGCACTGAGTCTCAACAGAAGTAGCTCAGTCAGAATTCGTAAACATCATAAGCTCAATGTTGGTTTCAGATAGTGGATCATTGGGGTCATCAGGGCGATAGGTGATCCTCAGGTCCAGCGATCCAATGATGCACTTGATAACCTACGGGGCGAGCGACAGATTCTCTTGGGTTGGGCAGCTCATCAAGCGTGATAATTGAGAAACAGAGAACACAAGGTCGGGCCAAAGCTGTGCTGCGTAGTCACGGTTGAGCCTGAGGGTGCCGGTGATCTGCTGATACAAATTACGCAAATTCTTGTCACCATTCCATTCTTCATTCATGTAAATGTTCGTTATTGCAGGCAAGGGGATGAAAGAAGAGTGGATATTCGTCATGTCGTATTTAGCGACGATTTTGCGCAGATTTTCCCCCGGGTCAAGTTTGATGACACCAGTGATAGGATCCCACTCAATGGCGCAACCGAGGAAATAATCTGGATCCTTTTCATGTACATGGAATTCTACCTTGAAATCTACCATAAACGAATCCCATAGAGCTGAATTGTCGGTGGATCCAAGGCCGTCATAGCTGTACAGATTGAGAAGGATTATGCCACCGGCATCCCCTGGCAAATCTCATCGATCCAGCATCATGAAGGTGCCAGAGACTGAGAGTTGCCAAGTGTGCAAAAACCGTAATCGTGCAGCCACATGGATACCTTGTTGAATCATATCCTGCCAGATGGTGGCCATCCATTAAGTGCTTTGTTCAGCTTCCATATTTTGTTCGGAAATCTTGGCCAAGCTCCTGCATCAGTCCTTTCAGTGGGTATACATGCAGGGGATCATTGAGATCGGCCTGGAGGTACGCTGCGACGCAATCAAACGCTTTGAGCTGCAGATGATGCCGGCTGGTAAAAGCAAGCAGCAGTTTAATCGTCGTCCGTGCAGGCACGGGGGCATATGCATCAATTCAGTTGTAGTGAACGCCTTCGATCACCTTGTGCCCGCCAAGACACATTGTGCACTTTCGTTTGTCCACTTTTTCGTGTTCGGGAGTGCTTGCTTTCGTTCTTTTAGTAAGATATCCTGTCACGATCGAGAAAATCTTCGTCCCTGAAGGGACACTCGACAGAAGTATGATTGTAAACACGTCAAATCTCTTGAAGTTGTCAATTTCATTCATGATTGCCTGCTTCCACGAATTCCCTTGCTTTGGGTACTCCCAGTTGACTGATTTCTTGCACGCAATTAGTGACATCAGGTCGGGATCATAGGCGCTCAATTTTGCATTGACTTTTGCACGCTTGCTCATCATAGCAGAGTGGCTGATCATTCCTTGAATCTCATTCGAACGATGCATGGCGTTGGGCATCAGGTGTGAAGAGCTGATAGCCGCATAGAAATCAACATCAGGTGGAGCAATGCTTGACAGTGTCTTCCGCTGATTCGACACTTGACCGTGTCTTCCGCTGATTCGATCCTCCGAAAATCAGCTGCAAGTGCTCCCCCCCCTTCTTTTGGGTTGAATCCACTTGTATCCTCAGACCAGGGGTGGTAACAGTGTCAGCTGGCACAATTGCAATCGTTTGCATCTTTCCAAAATCGAGCACTCTGCACATTGGCCAATTTCGCCACAACTTGGTCCTTGACTTTCATCTTGTAGATTTCAAATTCAGCCTCGCCTATTTCTTCCTCATCGTAATCGTCGTACACAACGTCATATTTGTTAACAGCAGTCACAGACCTAACAACACCGTGGAAGAAAGCAGTGGATCCATTGAGTCCATTGAAAAACACACGTCGAATCTGGGTTCTGACATTTTTGAGCATTCAAAACACTTGTTTTGTATTTCGACATTGTCGCCATTTGGGAACTCGAAGCAAGCTCGAACGCAAGCTGTCACGGTGTTGTTTCCACTACATCTAGGCGCACTTGATTGTTTGGGAAATCGTCGGATGACGGGTCGATTTTGTCAATTGCCAATATCTTAGTCGCAGAGGCAAGTTCTCCTAAAGACTCGTTAACCCTGGCCTCCACAAAGGTAAGTAGAGCGGACAAATGCTTGGCCGGGTCGCTGCGCATTGGGAAGTAATTCCAATTCCAAATATTTCGCGATATTTCAGGCACGATCAAATTTCGACGGCGCTTGTAGTCCCATACCACGTGTCCCTGGCTAGCCCCTTTACTTTTGAAGTGACCTGCATTACATAGATATATACATGGCGAAGACGTGACAATTTTGTTTGTTTTGTCAGCATGATCGTTGTCCATATGCACAGAGCAGTAGGATCCGAAAACATAGAATGAATCCATCGACGATTGAGAGTCGTAATATTCCAGGTACAGCGAGAATCTGGTAACGTCAGTCGTGCCGTCGGTCGGATTTGCTTTGGTAGGGAGGGCAATCCGGATGTCGACTGCATGGAGCATGCAATAAGATGATGCTAGATCGGGCACACCTGACATTTCTTTGCCGCATCGTGCATTCGTCCAATTTCTTTGATACACCTTTCGACCAGGCCGTTTTGATACTTTCCTAATTGACCCGGGCATGAATATTCAACGTTGCAACCTAGACGTTCACATAGATCATGGACAGAAGAATTGATGGACTCAGTCCCTCTATCTGACCGTAGAACCGTGTGATTGATGAAGACGTTGATACCCTTGCCAGTGATTCCTGTCGATGTTGGCCGTTGCTGGAGGAAATGCTCCTCGAGGGCCGCAGCAACTGAATACTGAGATTTATCTTTGATAGGATACAAAAATGACATACAAGTGAAATCATCGACGATAACGGGAGCATCTTTCATGTGATTCCATGTTTTTCCCAGTGGTATAGTGTCAGCGTGCCAATACTCACGCGACTTGGTGCTACGGCGGCGTAATGCAATAGGCCTGGCCTTGGAAGCGTCATCACTTGTCGGGCCGGGCACTTCTTCCTGGTCTGATATCTACGCTACTTCGTCGAGCTTCTTCGGTGCATCCATAGCATTTGAGAAATGTGGATCAATAGATATCAAATATTCACCTGTTACCGAGGACATGGGCGTACGAGTACCTTCAAATTTTCTGAGAGATGGGGCTTCGGATTTCGACTCTGTGCAGATGGTGCATACGCAGTGTAAATCTGACAGTACCTCATTCCCTTTGCCCTCTCGCATTTTCCAACCGTGAACCCTGCGTTCTGAGGCGTGTCCTGCAAGCAAGTGAGCTTTGGCCGTTGCTGCTTGTTCTTGGATCGAAGCAGATATAGTGATCGCAGATGCGGCGTCGTGGCGCGCGGGCGAGAATATCGAGTATTTAAAAAACTAAAGATCGTTCCAACAGTTTAAAGCCGACATACCTTTGTAGTCTTTTGAATTTTCCGTGAGCTCACTGTAGTAGTATAGTGAAATCTCTCCATGCTCCGACGTCTTATCCTTTAATGATGATCGTCCAGTGAATATCACGTCACAACCTGCTCGCAAAACCCATGCAATGGGGAACAGAGTCTGCGACATTATAGAAGTTGCTGCTGGGAAGAATTGCACCCCATCGGCAAGCATGTCAGATTTGAAATGCGACTCGTCAGGTGCGGTACTGGGCACCGTAATTCAGAGCGTGCCTGACACTTCAGTAGTAAATGACTATTGCACACCCTCGCCTGTAATGCCACAGTCCTGGTCGAAATCAACAATTTTTGCGTTGATCTCACCATCTACAGGCATCATAATATTGTTGCATCCAAAGTCAAGCATTACTACTTGTTGGCAAGTCAAGATTGGCCATGATCATCAAAATTCATATGCATGCACATGAAAAGGGCTTCAGATCGATTTTGGTCATTAATTTTTGCCATCATGGATGTCTTAGTCATCAATAGTAACGGTACATGTCTGCTAGCCGGCGATGGCATAATGCATGCCCGTTTGTATTTAAACCTGGACTTGACAAAAACAGCCTTATATGCGTTATCCGTGACTTGATTGATGGACCTTTCACCAGCGGAATGAATGCTGATGGCCCCGTGTGCAATCTGAAGAGGAGTGACCCATGTGGCAGCAGATCTTATCGCAGTAATCATCATGAACGCGCTCTGCTCAATGATTAGTGAGTACGAGAGTAATAAAGCCATCATCCATGACGCAAAGAAAATAACATTCCGCACCGCACGCCCAGGGTGAAAGACTTTGGGGTGTCGTTGTGCGGGCACAACTGAGAACACCAGCAGCATCAAATAGAGCGAGCATGAGCGAGTCCCATATTACCAGTGCCGTCCCAAACATTTGCTTCGTGACGCGTTTGCCTCTTACGGCAGCACATACTGCTGGTCGCCGAGGTGAATTGCCTTTTTGGTCTTTGTTGTCTGTGTCTTCTTCAGCTTGGAAAATGGTGTTGACATCAGCAGTTGTGAAATTAGATTGTTTTTATTATTACTCAAAAAGAAATAATGTAATAGTTTTGTTTGGAACTCTCAAGGTGCAGTCTTTTATTCTCACCGAAGTGAGTGACTGTGGTTTGCTGATTGTCGTTTACATCATCTTTTTTTTTCCTTTTTCTTTTTTTGTGTTTTTTATTTTTGTGTGTGCGTGTGTGTGTGTATCTCTGTATGTATATGCGTGCGTATTTGGCAATTCCATGTGTGTCGGCCAATGATAACGTCAAGCATACAAAATCAAATATTAGATATGACAATAAAATAATTAAAATGAAATAAGTGTGAAATATATAAGAATTCATGTATATGAGTACACAGAACGGATGTTTGCCAGCAACCTTTCTCATGAAGACAGAAAGCCGAAATACATAAGCAAAATCTGAATAAACCATGGCAGAGATGAAGCGATGGCCCCTCATCCCATTCTCCTTCCTTGCGCCTTGGCCTTCCCGCCCCCCAGCCATCGAGACGCCACCACGCCCAGTCCCTGCTGGGCCCCTCATTTCATGACCCAAGAACGCATCATGTTCTCGAATCCCACCACGAGCAAGCCGCACCTCTCTCCCGCCGCAACGATGAGCGACGACATGCTGTTGGCTCTTACGCCGCCCTTGCACTGCGCCTCCATCTTGCAGCTTGCAGCCCCTCCCCAAGTTGTCGCTTATGAGTCTTAGACCATCTCTGCTCCAATTTGTCTCAATCGTTTCGCTTTTGTTGAATCACGGAAATCTGATCTTTGAACCTCTGTGTGCGTTTTTACCTTTTCCTATTCTGCCTTTGCTTTTGTGATAGAAATGAACTTCAGCTTTAAGTCCCTGTTTGCAATTTGGTCGTTATCACCACAGCGATTCCACTATTACTTTTTCGTTAGTACAGTTTCTTGGCAGTATCAGATTAATCTTTCTGATGATTGTGCTGTGCCTTCTGTGTGTAACGCCGTTGGTTTGCTCAATTTACTCAAGCTTTACCCCGTCTACACCTTTCTTCAGCAGCTGATGACCAAAAAATTGTGAGTTATTTACACATATACCTGTTCTCCAATGTTCTCCATCGACGTTGTCGCGTCAGCCCTAGACGACCCATGTATTTGCTGATAGTAGGATTGCATTACTGTGTCATACGCTTCGCATATGCGTTGCACAAGCGCCAACAGAATCTTGTCCCTTTTCCCTGCTTGTACATTGAGCTTTTCGAGCTTGTTATAGAAGTCAGCTTCCACTACTGCACCACGCCTCACTGCCACAAAATTAATCTGTTCAAACGTCCATTCCGGGGAGCCGCTCTGAGCGCCTCGACAATGCTTCTGTGTTGCTCGTTAGCCTCATCTTCCTTTACCCTCAGAAAATCCTTATTTCTGTTGAATGACCGTTTGAACTCTAGGATGTATAGTGTTTGATGATACTTGTTAATCACTATGCCATCTGGCCTCTGATTCCAAAAACGATTTTCACAAAACGTTGTCGGGTTGAAATCATATCGTTCCCTTTCGTGCTGTCTCACAGCCATCGTTTTTTCAATGTCTGCTGCCTTTTCCGTCAGCGATTCTCTGCTGCATATCTGCTTAAATTCTTCCTCCTGCCACAACGTGCTGATACTACTCTTTTTATCAGGTGTGACAAACCTGAGCTTACTCGTTAGTGTTTGTGCAGCTTGCATGCTGGCATACAGATGTCTCCAGATGAAGTGGTGGGCAGCCACGACGATTGTCGCCATTCCATCGCAGAAAGCACTGTTGATGTGCACATACGTCTATTCTGGCAAATTTTCAGTGCTTGCACCGCGTTGTTCCCGTGCCCTTTTGCATAATCTACAGCTTACATCTGATCGCTGTTTGATTTTTGCAAGCCATTTGGCTACCGGAATGATCCCTGCAATTGCCATTATTTCTCGCCTTTCATGTCTTTAAGGGACGCATGGGTCGTTCAAATACTTCCCTAAGAACGCTCTGCTTTCATTTTGCCGTAACATAAAGTCTGCCGTCCACGTGCCATATGCAGGGTGATTTATATTGCCTTGCTCTGCCCTAGCTCGCACACATGATTTCAAGAATTTTCTGTCATCAATCCATGATACCCCAGGATCCACCTGTTTCGGAATCTTTGATGGGAGACATACGCTGAATCTGGGTGCTATTGTAGCAATGTGGCAAAGGATCTGGATAAAGGGCGGGCGTGTTGCAGTCGACATCCTTAGAAGATCATGCGGTCAACTTGCATCACGTTGTTTTGCAAGTTGATTTTGTCGATCTTGCGTGTCTCTTTCGCTTCCCAAATCTGGTCGTGAGTAGCATAAAACAATTCGTTGCATTGTTGTTGACTATGATACAAATGGAGCTCAAGATCAAATATTTGGGTCTGTAGCGCTGCCATAAAATCGTCGTCAATTGCCAGCTGAATTTTGTTGGCAAGAGCACAGGCAAAAACATCTGAGGTTCGCACATTCACATCATATGCACTGCAGGGCTCCTGCATTTTGGGCTCCTCCTCTTCAATTGTGTCATGCGAGGCATTAGTCCTCGCATGCAGAACAGCAACAAGACCTGTTGGATGCAAACAACCCTGGCCGTCGACTTGATTTGCCGGTCCACGATTTGCAAAGTAAGAGAAAGAGGACGATCGCGGTGCGTTTGATGTGATGGGCACCTGCGCGCTGGGCAATTGCTGGGTGTTGCTCGCGCCTGGCATATCAATCAGATTAGCTACGTTAGCGATGCCTACATCGGGCTGGCTAAGCGCAACAAAAACAGAGGAACCAGCCAAATGTAAAAGGGCATGCTGTTGCAGGGCAAGAATGTGCGATATATCCTGCTTTGCAACATTGGCACGCGCTCCACTTGCAGGTGAGGGTCTCTTTTCGTCCCGAGTTCGTTCTGGTATTTGTGTCGCCACAATCCCCACCTGTTTTCCCGCATTCAGAAATCTCGTGATGGCGTCAGGTTTGCCCCCAATAATAAACATCGGAATGCGCCATGACGCACTTTTCCATATGTAACATCAAATTTAGAAGTAGTACTCTGAACCCATGCTTCTGCTTGCGGATCTTCGCCACTGGTAGCAAATTGCTTGGTGTCACCTGCTGCAAATATAAATTGATTGATCGGAGGTCCCCGCTCTGCGTTCGAGGGGGGGTGGGAAATATGCCTCTGGGGCGTAGCGGCTGACAACTTTTGAAGGCCTTAGCCTTGCTCAGTTGCGCGAGTGCATCAGTAAACGGTCGCCAATGTTTAACGTTCCGGACCTCTTTCTGCAACGCATAATAGTCATTGCGGATGTCTGGAATGTATTCGTGCTTCGAATCATATAGCGCCATGTATTGCTTCAAAAGCGCCAGCAGTCCATTGTAGAACTTCTGAGCGATTGATTTTTCCCCACACTCAGTGTCTGTCAGGCACACCCTAATATTCTGCAATGCTGTAGAGAAAGCAATACTAGTACTCATCAATCTGATGAGTATTGCCCGGCTCGGGGCATAATGCAGTTTCGAATTTTTGCATGATTGAAATGTAGTTTGGTGGCGTGAAAAAATGAGAATTTTGCAATTCGTGTGTGAACCATTCTGCGCTCCAATTCATGATGTCTTCTGGATCTTTCGAATTGATCAGTAGCTGACAGTAGCTGACCGTCGCTACCGTCGCTACTCATTGAGCGAGATGGATATCGCATAGCCCAAGTGTACAGAGGGTAGCCCGTGGTCATGCCCTCGTTTACAATGACAGCAACCAACATTTCCTGCCTCGATTCTTCGAATTCTGGTTTCCATTGGTATACAATGTTGCCAATGGAGCTCTTCTCATCAGCTGTCTTGAAAGACGTGAGCGTGAGCTTCCGATGAACCTTCGCACAGCTATCTTGCAATATGAAGCTTAGTGCAGCCTGAGGTAGTTGCGACAAGAGCAGCACGCATGTTTACAGATGAGTCATGAAGTGCCTCGGAAAAGGGGAGGTTCACTGTGACTGATTGATTGATGTTGCTTTTATCACTTCCTAAGAAATAGTTTAGTAGCTTTGCTTGAAGCTCTATTTGCTCGTAGGTACCCCTGCGGAGCGCAGCGTTCCCTGCGGAGCGCAGCGTTTCAAGCTCCAATCAAGACTTGTCCAATTCTGCTTTGGATGCCTCCAATTCACGTACGAGCATATCAATGTTGTGGGCTGTCGGTGGAGCGGACAACGTCTCTATCAATGCGGGAGTTGGATCCGTCTCAGGCCAAGGCTGCTCTGCCCTAGTTGCCGATTGATTTTGGAAATTCTCAGTGCCGTTGACATTGCTGACTGTATCAGATAAGGTGCCCATACGTCAACCTTGCGGTGTTGATATGTGTGACATCAAAGTGAAAGCAGCTTCGTCGCATTTTGCTCGGAACGCACCAATGTCACTCATTACAGACACGTATTCATCAAATTGTGTACCAACACCATGATTTAAAATCAAAAGCATCCCCGCTATTCCGGCTGCCGTGTCAGCATGATCCGTTTTCGAGCATATTGCCTCAAACATGAATTGTCCAATTGTGTCTCGTGACTTTTCGACTGGCGTATTGTGCAAATGATAGATCATCCAAGAGCGAATCTGTTGGCATTCTGCTGCCTCCTGCATTGGCGACGCTAGTCATCCAGAGTGAAGCAAGGGTTCGGGTGATTGAATTTGCTGCACAGATGAATATTGATCATGAAGTTAATTATGCGTGGCATTGAAATTTGAAAACTCGACGGATCCCCGTCTAGTGCTGGCGTCTGAAATACACCTAAGACTTGTGCGGCATCTGCCTGCTGCGGCTGCTGATACATATACCTGAAATCATCTTGACTTTGGAAATCACCGCTCGGCTGAGCAGAGAGGGGAGAGGAACATAGCTACCAAATTCATCATAAAAATACATGCCAAAAAGTATAGTTTACCACTCATATGAAATATAGTTTAAAGGCATTTCACTATCAAAATATATTTGATTTTGAAAATCAATTGTATAGCTTGTCTCAAACAATACAAGTACAAAAAAAGAATGATTTCCAGATTATAGTTTGAAAATTTGACCAACTATACTCTTTGGCATGTTTTTTTGTGATGTAAACGCATTCCTATTCTGTTCCCAATGTCTAAGGGCGCTCATCGTATTAGCCATGCCATCTTGCAGAAGGCCCGAAATGGCCTGGATACTAGCCTGAGCGTCAGTTCGTTTTTCTATATCCCGCGCTAGCAGGCCTTCTGCATGCGTTTTGTCAGCAATTGTTCGTCAAATGACTACGTCATATTTGTTAGGCGAGGCTGTTGGCGTGGTGGTGCCCTAGTCCCAGTGTGGAGGGCTGAGAATAGCGGTCCAGTGGGCCGGAGGTCTGTGCGAAGATGTTCGCAAGCTTGTCAATGCGATCCTCCTCGGCTCAATTGGTAGGGCCAGGGGAGAAAGAGGGCGCGAGCAGGGCTTCATGCTCGCCAGGAGTAAGTGGGGGCAGTCGCGTTGTGACGCTGTTCTGCCCGTCAGGTCCTCTAGATGCAGGCGAACCGCCTGCTGAGGGTGCACTCATTTTGACAGCTTTAGAGAGGACGTTGCTGTGTTCTAACATATGTTGGTCTGCTGAATGCTCGAATACGCACTGAGAGCTCAGGGCTCGCAATCTACTTGAGCGGTGCCATGGTGGCACACGTTGGGCTCATGGTTATGGCGCGTAAGGCATGCAGGAACGGGTTTGTCATCAGCTGCTGAAGAAAGGTGAAGACGGGGCAAAGCTTGAGTAAGATGAGCAAACCAACGGCGTTACACACAGAAGGCACAGCACAAGTATCAGAA
>Ga0335398_10009100_pt1 | contig 11568 bp, 15 predicted proteins | sample BON03_FD_205742 | JGI IMG/M metagenome (GOLD analysis project Ga0335398, IMG submission 205742) | Freshwater microbial communities from Lake Bonney liftoff mats and glacier meltwater in Antarctica - BON-03 (spades assembly) (version 2) | ecosystem: Environmental > Aquatic > Freshwater > Ice >...
TGACGGACCTGTTTTCTTTAAAGGCGATAACAGCCTTCTCCGAGCCGACTGCTGTGACGAGTGCATCAAGCTGAGCGACGCGCGATTTGTCGTGTTCGGCAAGTGCTGCTTTGTGAGTCAGCTCGGCCGCTTCTTTCGCTGACTTGACGGCTGAATCGATCAGCTCACCAGTCTGAGCGGCAAAGTACTTGGTCACTCCGGCTGCGTCGATCTGCAGCTCGGAAACGTTGCCAACGGCCTTGCCGCTGGCGTCCAAAATCTGGCCTGTGGCGTTGATCTTAACCATGGCGTTGTCGTCTCCATCTGGATCCGTTTCCGGATCGTCGTCTGCAGGAGGTAATAAAATTGAGACACGGCCACCACGGCCCGCTCTGAGTGATTCAAGCACGTCCTGCAGCGTGCCGATCTCGTCAGCCAGCCCGCTGCTGACCGCTTCGCTTCCGGTGTAAAGCTGGGACTCGCCCCAGCGTTTCGTGACTTCTTCGGACGACAGCCCGCGGCCGCGTGCGACAGCATCCACAAACAGCGAATACTTGCCGTCGATGAATCGCTGCAGGTCTGCCTTTGCGTCGGCATCCAGCGATCGTTCGTCGAGACCCTTGTACTTGCCGCGGTGGATGACGGTCTTTTCTAAACCGTATTCCTGCCACGCTTTTGTGTTGTCCATGTGGATCGTGTAAACGCCGAGCGATCCGATTGAGCCCGTCGCTGGAATCACAACGTGCTCACACTGTGACGCAGCCCAAAGGCCGGCCGAGGCACAGAACTCATTGCAGACTGCAATCGTCCGCTTGCCGGCCATGCGAGCTTTGTAGATCGCATCGCCGAGCCGTTCGGTACCGGCGACTTGTCCGCCACCGGTATCGAGATCAAACACGAGCGTTTCGATGTCGGTCCGGTTGATCAGATCATGAATCATCACCGACCAGTGATCACTGCCAACGATCACTCGCGAGCTGTACCAGCCGTGCCAGATCTGCGATCGCTTGACCATCACGCCGTGAATCGGCACGAGTGCCACGCCATCAGCGACGATGAGCTCATCCAGTGTCGGCAAATAGTCCTCGCAACTATCGGCCTTTTCTGCGACGTGGCCCTTGTCGGCCATTTGCTGCACGAACAATTGCTGCAGCACAGATTCGTGCAGGCAGAGTGGTTCAGCCAGAAACTGCAGGAATGATCCGGATTGGATTTTCAATTGCCACCTCCGGCATCGACAAACGTATTCTGTGACGGAGCTGGCGTCATCGGAAACAAAAGATCTTCTGCCTGAATCAGCGGCACTTCCGATTCAAAGTCGTAACCGACTTCCGCGTTCAAAGTGTGTCGAGACACCTGCTTGCCGCGTATCAATATCTCGCCGGCCTGCGCGTCCTTCAATGGTTCCATATACGGCCAGCCCGGATACCCGCAGAGGATTCGCTGGCAGCGTGGATCGCGAGGCAGCAGCTTCAATTCCTGATGCCGAGCAATCGCAAACAGCAGGCACGGTGTGACCTTGCGTCGCTTCACCTTTTTCTGCCGTCGCTCGTATCTGCGACGTGTGGAATCCACAGCCATGCGACTGGCGGAGAATGATTTCTGGAAGATTCTAAAGGCTTCTTCGATGCACATGCCAAGCGGCAGGCCCATCGTGGTAAGTTGCAGATTGATAAACGGATCGAAGTTGGCACCAGGTGCGTCCATCTGCAGCGCACCGAGTTCCTCGCCGGGATTCGTCAACACATGGTCGCCGGGGTTTGGCGAGTGCGTCAGGCCCTCAACGGGAGCGGCTGCAATTGCGGCTGGATCGACCAGCTGCATCCATTCCTTGTAATGGTCCCAGTTGGAAATTTTCGTGAACGTCGATCGGCAGGCCGCGTTCCGAAGAGCGATTCGCACGGCCACGAACACGTCATCGACTTCGTCATGAGTGCGCACCGCTGTGCTCAGCCAGGGCTGCCGACGTGACGAGGTCGACCGCTTGAGCTCGATCGATAAAACAACGCCACCCTTTGCGGGCTCCCATGACTTAAACAGGTCGTGGAAGGCACCGTTTTGCACGGAGCAAAAAGCGTGCTCCGGAGCTTCGTTGGCGATAAACACTGCCACCGGGTACCCGGCCGAGTTCATCACGATACCGTTGCTGATCGTGTAGCCTGGGCTCAGCGTGTAGCCGTATGGCGTCAGAATACGATCGCCTTCGACGATCGCAATTGAGCCGCGGTCGTTGTTGCCTTTTGGGTCAAGGTACAGAGCGTGGTCCCCGTCCTGTATTTCGGTTTCCTCGGCAAGCGTCATCAGGTCCCAGAAGTGCATGAGGCCGCGAGCGTCGCACTCATTCATCCAGCCGCCATCGCCGTCCCACCCGAAGAGCAGCTCCTTGAGCAGGATGTTCAAATCTGGATCGCCGGTGGCAGGCTTGAGTTTAAATCCACATTGAATGACCTCCGCTGCCCATGTCTCAATCATGCCACCGTACATGCTGGAGTGCTCACGGAGGTGACGCGATATTTCGCGCTCAGTCCACAGGTCCAGCTGAGTGAGCTGTCTGTCTCCAGATCCGCCGTTCAGCGATCGCTGGCGACGAGTCGCATCGGCCCGCGTGTTGGGCATGCGACCGGCCGAGCTCGTGCCATAAAACTGCGAGCGGTAGCCGTCGAGTCCGCTTTTGATGGCCGCAAAATCGTTGTTCGATGTCTGGCCGGATGGCCGCGTCCTGTCGCGCGCGGATGCGGATCGTCGGCCTTTAAAGTGTGGCACGCTGGCGTCGACGCCGGCCGATACGATGTAGGTTTCGCTCATGAGTTTCCGCCCCGATGAAAGGCGGAAACGCCGAACCGATTGCCCATCGACCGCACGGCAATTTTGTTTTCGAGTCTCACAAGCTCTGCCTGCAGGTGAGGCAGGAGTGTCTCGGAGAGCTTGACGGTTCGAGCCTTGCTGCTCGATTCAACCATGTAGCCCTCGACCTCCTGCATGTGGAGTTTCAGCCGCTCCAGCTGTGTCGCTGGAGTGGACTGAGATCGCCAGTCGGCGTAAAGCCATGTTACGGTTGCAGGCATTCGCGTGAGAATCTGCGCGACATGTCCACATCAAAGCGCAAACTGGACCGTTTTAAAAAAAACTGAAAACCAATAGTGTTTGCGGATGTTTGCGGATGTTTGAGTGCCCGCAATTCTGCGCTCACTCCGAGCGGCCTGTCATCCTGTTAAAGAAGCGAGGCGCGCCGACTGCAACGCCTCCGACTTGCTTCACGCCCTTCGCAATGCACTTGCATAGCGGGCAATGAAACTGCATCACGTTTAGCACAGAAGTCTTGCCGTTTTGTAAAATCGTCGGATAACCTGGGGCGCTCAAAATCCGCACTGTTCCGCCGCGCTCCGCGCAGCCGGGCGTGAACGGGCAGCCGAAGCCAGGCATCAAAGCGGAGGCCTCGATTTCCTCGCTCTCAAATTTATGCGGCACTGGTGCAGGCGGAACGGACTGATTCACAGTCACGCTTGTTTCGACTTGAAAACTTAAGTCTCCTGCCGGCGGGGCCTGAGTTGCCGCTGGTCGTGTTACTGTTCGGCTGGCTGGCCTTGCGGCGTTTCTGCTGGTTGTGGACATTATCGAAACCCTTCGACAAATGGTCTGTCCTGCGGAGTCGATGGACTGCCGCCGGAACGGGCAAAGAATCGCGGACCGGTCCGCGAACTACTGGACAGCAAGGGCATTTTGCCCCACCGTTTTCCGTTGCCAGTGAAGCACTCAGCAAGTGCTCTGGCGTATCTGAGTGTGTCGCCGAACTCGTTGTTTTCACCGACCCATTTGCCCTCGACAAATGAATCGGCCGTGAGCTCTTCAAGGAAATCTTCGTGGTCCTGCCACAGGTCGCACACGTCGGCAGGCAGCGAAACGAAGCCGGGCATTTCGGTCGAAATACGTCCCTCGGTCAGCGCAACTCGCCATTCTTGAGTTAGGTGAGAATTGATGTAGAGCAGGTCGTAGGCGTTGGCTTTTTTCTTCAGCTCGAGCTCGCGAGGACTGATGCCCTGACGTTGGTAGCCGGACCAATACAGGTCGACGGCTTTGCTGTTTGTGTCGCCCTTGGCTGGGTAACAGTTCTTGATCGGCTTGCAGAGTTCATAGATCTCGTGCGAATAAGATCCGCTGTCGATGCAGGCCGGTTGGCCGAAGATCTTGATCGTGTCACTGCCGAGCGTGTACTGAGCAGCAGCCCATTCGCGAAGAAACAATTCGCGGGCCTGCCAGATGCCCCAGTCAACGATGCCGCCGCGTGCGTTGCCGCCCCACGCAGTGACCATCCAATAGAAGATCAGCTCTTCAGCGATTTTGCCAACGTCATTGGTGAAGGTCAAGAACGAGGCCCATGGTGGAATGACGCCGCGCTCGAGGTGATCGTCCGCTCGCAGCCGGACTGCCAGATCATTGGTCCGCACTGTGCGTCTCTGCGGGTCCCATGGAATGCCGAGCGTCTCCGCGTAACACTTGCGGATCAGCTTGTCGTTGCCGATTGCCCAGCTGTGGCGTGCGGTGACAAGCTCCGCTGCGATCGTGCCCCAGCCCTTGATGAGCAGGCTGTAGAGTTTGCTGAGCGGGCCGAAAACCATCGTGTCGGAATCAACCTGTGGCTGGCGAGTGACCTTGCCAGCCTTGTCAATTCGCTGGCCTTCGATCAGCCAGCGTCCGCTCTGCATCATGGCCACACGGTGATGGTCCTCAATGCGACAGCCCTTGTTGCTGCACTTGTACCACGCCGTCTTTTCAGCAAGGCCAGCTTCACTTTTCCCGTTTTCGTTTTTGTCCCACTCAATGTTGTCGTGATGCAGAATTTGGAACTGCTGGCAGTGCGGGCACTGAACCCAATAGTGGACCTGCTGCACGTCGTCTGCATTCATGAGCGCCCAAGCTCGCGACTGGTGCTTATCGCAAGGCGTCCCTTCCTCCATGATCTTCACGTTGCGGCAAAAGCCTGACGTGCGACTGTCGAGGCGTGCAGACGGATCGCCTTCGCTGGACTTTCTTAGATTGGTTTTGTCGTGTTCAAACTTGACCACCCATTGCGCCGGGAATCCGGAGACGCTACTTTTTTTGCCGCCGGATGCGAGGCGGATCGTACAGTCTCGCAAGCGGACAGATCGCTTGTTGCGAAGATGTTTCGGCAGCAGTTGACTGGCGATCGGGGCGCATGCCTCAAGCACCGGATACAGATGATCGTCGACAGCGGCCAACGAATCATTGTCCGGGAACAATGCCGCCATCGGCACCGGATCCTGATCGGCCTTCCACATGACCAGGCCTTCAAGCGTTGTCGTTTTTGCCAGGCGAGTCGCCCATGGAAGATTGGCTTTGCGCTTCGTCGGATCCATGACGAAAAGTTCAATGAACCCTCGCACGTGCGGACAGCGATCAAAGTCAAAGCGAGTCTCCTCCCAGCCGTCGGGAAAGCGGATATGCTTTGGCAACCACGTGAGCGGAGACTCCGGTACCCGGCGGCGGAAGCCTGCGCGAACGAGCGACCGAAACGCAGTGCCCGCTATACCTCCGAGCGTTCTCATTCGTCGGCCTCTTTCGTCGGGTCGGTATTGAGCCACTCCTCGACATCGGCCATCAGCTTCGCGATCATCTTTTGCAGCGGACTCGCGTCGCGCTCCTTCTTCTGTTTGTTCTCTGGCACATAGACCAGAGCACGCTGAGCTGGTGATGCCTGGCGACTCAACTGGAAGGGCAGGTCATCCAGCCGAGCCCGCAGCATGCCGAGCAGCTCGCGGACGAATTGACCGTAGACATCAGCCGGCAGAATGTTGCCCTGCTCAGTCTCTTTCTGTTTCTCCGCGCGCCACGCCTTGACGCCCGCTTCCTGCGCCTGAAATTCTGCCCGCTGTGTCTCCGCCCTCAGCTGCCTCGCCTTCAACGCCTCCTTTTCCGCAGCCGGCAACGCCTCATTTGCGTCAGTCGAAAAACTCAACTGCGCGACTGCAATCCCGACCACGTCGTAACCGCCATCGGTCCGCATGTCCGCCACCCACCACGGTGAGCTGGTCTCCATATCGCGCAGTCGCCTCGGCGTAATTCTCAGCATCGCCGCCGCGTCTTTCTGCGATTCAATCCGCGGAACGATCTCCATGAGCCTCGACCGATCCGGAGGAAGGAAGGAATAGCGCTTTCAAAACCACCAAACGCGCCCAATTTGCGCGATAGAAGACCCGCGCGCCGGTTCAGGTGGGGGGGGGGACCCGCGAAAATCGTGGGGTTTTTGCCTCGGATTCGACGGCCGACCAATGACGCCACAGGCACCTGATGACCGCGATCGCAAACTGTCGTGTAGCCCAGCCGATGAACCAGATAGCGATTGGAGCCATGGAGTTAATGGCCTCGGCCTCGGTCGCGTATCGCTTCTCAGACAGCATGCGGCCAAAAAACTGATCGCAGTAACGATTCGCCTCAACGATCCGATCGGGTCTCTGTGCATGGTCTCTACGCGATGCGATCGCGGAGCATGGGATCACAGTGTTTAGGACTGAGCGGCGGATGTCGCTGAGCGTTGTTGAACTGTGCATCGTGACCTCAATTAAGCCTGATTGTCAGGTCGGGCGCACCACTCAACAGCAGTGTCACGCTCGACAGATCGGGAGTGTAAGTGACACCATCAAGCGAGCAGCTGTACTTGATCCGCCACTTGTTTGCGGTCACGCGAATGCCTGGTGATACCGTGATGCGATCAGTGGCCACAGCGAAAGTTCGTGACGGTCCTGACCAGTCGCAGGTAATGCCGGCAGATTCATATCGGATCTGCTTCGCCGCCAGCAGTTGCGCGGCGAGCTGCTTCCAGTCGTCGGCGACATCGACGGACAGATCAAACAGGCTGCCGTAAGCGATCTCGTCCTCTGGCTGATCGTCGCATTGAGAAAGATGGGCTGCCAGCACGGCAGCAAATGTGCCCGCCGTTGGCTCGGCATCTAAGACACTCGCAACACTTAGTCGATCGTCCCTTTCCACGTCGGAAAGAAAGCCGCGAATTGTATCGACCGTCACGGCTCCAACTTCCGAGCCAGCCCCCACAGCCTGAATGCCGGCGATGTGCTTGTCCGGCGTTAACAGCGGCGATCCGGACATACCGAATTGCGGCGAACTGATTCCAAATCCCTGATACGAATCGACGGCAATTCCAGCAATCTTTGACAGGAAGTTCCTGCGGCGAATCTTAACCCGCTTTGGTGTTTCCCCGGCTAAGTAGCCAGGGACTTCGACCGCGTCTGCAGCCAGTTCCGACACAACATAGCTCTGCACTGTAATTAGATCGGGCGATCGAAACCGCAGAACAGAAAGATCCGCAGCCTTGTCTGATTTCACCAGCTCAGCTGGCAGCCGCACATAGTCAGAGCCGCCAAACGTCAGCGGAAACTCGACGAAGAAATTCTCCGTCTGCTCGTGATGAGCGACCGACAATATCAGCCCATCACCGATCGACACACCTGACCAGCGAGTATTGTTGGCCTGCAGCCTGCAGAGTCCATCGACGCTCGAGGGCGTCAGAATCTGCTCAGCCGTGTGATACCCTTTCCACTTTCGCAGTGGCCTTCTGTCCGCGTCGCAAAGCCACACTTGCGGAGCCACATCAACGCCTTGAGTCGGCGACTCATCTACGTTAGACACAACCACACGATGGCCAGCAGCTTCGAGCGATTCCTGCACGCCCTCACGTTTCATTCGCTCGCAAGGTGAGCAATTGTTTTTGGTGAAGATGGCAAAGTAGGTCTCGACAGAAGCGGACATCGACCGCTCGAACGATATCTGCGGCTCAGGCCGGCGGAACGTTTCCGGCACTGGCACGAGATGCGGCACAGCATCAAGAGCCTGCTGAGCTTCGACCGCCGCGGCTTGAGCCTTCTGCGATTGCAAAGCCTGCAGACGTTGCCGAGCTGCCTGCACCTCATCACAGCAGGCGATGCCGGCACTGATTACGATCAGCGTCCAGAACGCGAAAATCAACAGCAGCAGCTTTCGAAAATCAAACGGTCGAAACGGCAAAGCGTAACTCATACCAACCTCACAAATCTGCGGTGAGCACGCTGCTTTGGCGTATCACCTGGCCCCAGCGAAATGTCCGAAATCCCCACAGCCACAAACGCCCTGTCTTGATCCTGAGCTTCGATAAATTCACGCGAATGAAAGCTGAAGCCGTTTTTGCCCCAGCCTTTACCGTGACTGTTTGCTTCTACCAGAAACACCTCGCCGGCGATGGTGATCCAATCGACATAAGCCCTCGCGTGAAACGGGCCACGTGGCGATGCCCGAAACTTGCGGCAGATTCCTTGTGCATCCGGCCGCCAATTCCCCCAGCTGCCACCGGTGACGATCCCGCCCTGGCCTGACTGCAGAAATTTCAGCTTGCCGTCCCAACCGGGAACGCGAGCCGAATAACGGACCTTGCGCGTCGCGGCGATCGCAGTGGCCTCAGCCGAATACTTAAGGCGGTAATTGTCGCGATACGGATGTTCCAGCGACCCGTCGTTTTGCACGTCCTGGACAAGCAGCCCGAACGTCTTGGCGCCCTCAACGGCACCACCGATTGAGTTCCCGCTATCGCTTCGCCGGCCGTCGATGCGCTGGCCGCAGATGTAAGACCAGTGGCCGTTGAATTCGCGGAAGTCACCGGTGGCCAACCACCAAGCGACCTGTGCGGCATGCGTGACTCCAAAGCCGGCGCACGAGTTCATTCTGAACTGATCTTCGCGAGTCATCAGATCCATGATGCCTCGCGTTTCCGGTATCTCGCCCGAGCAACAGAACTTCGAGAAGTCGTAATCGATGCAGGCTGTATACAGCCGCTCTCGGTTCTCGAACGCTGGATCGTATCCAGTGAATTCAGCATCACTCACGGAGCTCTCCTTCGCGAATAAGGTCCGCGCAATCCTGCACGCGATTAGTCTTGATAGCGACGGCAATGGCCTGATGGACCGGCTCGTAGCTGGCCTCAATAACGTCTGCAATCTTTTCGTTGATTGCATCCTCCTTTGCCTGATCGCTGTCAAACCGCTTGCCTGCGAAATCCTGCAGAGCATCCGCCAGTAAAGCGCGGCTCGACACTGCCGAGGTGTCGACGAGATCCGCTACTCGAGGCGGATTGACCGGCGGAGCTGGCGGACCGGCTGCAGGCATGAGCATCGGGCCGAGCAGCACGGCAATAGCGATCAGCGGCCAACTGCTCAGCACCGTCGTTTTCTGCTCGACCTTTGGCTTCAGGCTCGCGAGAAACTTTCGGGCGGTCGAGATAGTTTGTGGGCCCCACTTCAGTGCGACCCAGACAATTCCAACGGCGATGGCAGCAGCCATTCGCCAATTTGCGACAATCCACTGCATGACATCACCTCGGAACAGTCGTATGAAAAATCAGCAACCTGCGAATCGTCAGGCCTCAGCGTGACCACTTAGTGTGAGCGCCAGCGTCTTCACTGTTGACGTTGTCGTCGCGCGAGATCAGACCGAGTCCCAGCACGCTAAACGCAGCCAGGATCTCGGACAGATTCGGATTCGTCAGCGGGTCCGCATCGAGCACAGTCGCGCCCTGCATGCACAGGATTGCGACGGCACCAAGAACACCAACAAGCGTGGTCCGCCAGCTCCAGTTTTTCGAACTGCCCATGACAGGCTCCTTAACGAGAATTTCGGATCGTGAAATTACGGCGGGCTCGCTTGTCGCTGCGAGCCACTAAAAAGCGGCCCATGGCCAACAGCAGCAGCACGCAATCGCTCAGCAAAATCATCAGCGTCATTCCACCGAGGATCAGCAGCGGGCTCAGCACCACCAGCCAGCTCCCATCGATGAGCCGGCACGCACGAGCCCAGATCAGCAGCGCAAAGCAAAACGACATGCACCCACCAAACAGGCACGTCGCAACACGACGCTTCATTTCGGACGAAATACTGGCGGCTCGGATCACAGAGCACCTCGAGGAGAGTGGTTAGGGTTGCAGGTGATTTGCAAAACGAGCCGCCGAGGCTCAGGCCGGCTGAATGTCGACGTGCAGACTCTCGGGAACAGCCGCTTCGATTTCGGAGAGCTCGTCGGAGCTGACTCTTTTCGTTAGCTCAGCTTTCCATGGGACAGAGCCGCGTTTTTTGAACAACGACAGCATCCAGCTTCCGACCTTCTTTTTGTCTTTGCCGAGCTTCAGGAAGGCAGCGTCGATCTGTTCTTTCAGGGATTTGCATTTGTCTGCATGGGGCTTGCAGGTGGCTTTCGCAGCCTCCAGTTTGACTAGCTCATCCATGTATTCGTTGACAAGAGCATCGGTCAGTTTTGCGGGCTTGGCAGCAGCAGTGGCCATCGTGATCTACCTTTTTCGCGGCGTTGCGATAAGATTTGGAAAGGCTCGCACAGAGCCGTGAAGATCTCTGTGCGAGCAGCAGTGCACCTCGGAACAGGCACGGAATGCCGCGCGACAAGCAAAATTGCAAGCCTTTTCTGAGGACCGCCCATGATCATGGCCGTAAATGACGGTGGTAACCGACACCGCTCACCTGCAGCAAGCCACCCCTGGCAGCACCCTCAACGGCGATCGAACGCAGAGCCCAGCACAACGGAGGCTCGATGCTGCAAAGTCACGATGACGGTGACGCGCACAGAATTGCTCACGATCCGATCCCGAGCAGGATCAGTCTCAGTCAGCGAATTTATCCGGACCCATTTCCCGCCCGATCTACTGCGGCCAATGGAGAGCAATCAGGACGCCTGAGTCGCAACGAAAAGAGCCCGGTGAGTTATCTCACCGGGCTCTTTTTTATTTGGGTTAATGACTCGCGGGCGTTCAGTGGTCGATTGGCCACGCGCCTGGATCGCCCGCGAGGTATTCGATGAGCATTTGCTTTAATGTAATGGCTCGCGGCAACTTTCCGTCGGTCGCAAACACGGCAATCATCGTCATCACCGCTTCATCGCGCAGGAGCTGCTGAATGGCAGTTACGACTAGAGATGGCCGCATATCGGCCATTGTTTCGAATAGATACGCCACCGGAACGTCGGCAATTTCAATTCCTTCGAATTTTCCGAACGGCAATTTCCATCGAACAACGATCGACGTAAACCTGTTTAGGCAGGTGTCTCCCGCCACCTCCCACAGGTGGTCGTCAAACGATTGTTTCGCTGGTGTCGTCGTCATTTTGCTTGCTTCCTGAAAACGGCTTTGGTTCAACGCCACGACACTCTTAACAGTTAACCCTCAGGCGGCAGAACCGCATCATCGGGCAGCACATGCACGCGAGGCCGACCGCGGCCGGGCCGCTCGCGAAGCAGCGCGTCGACCTCGGCCGTCGAGAGATCCTGAGACAGCAAGACTCGCTCGACATATCTGGACACGCTCTCCTCGTTGGCCTCTGCGTTGCGTCTTGCGATCTCCATCGCAAAATCAGACAGGGTGATACCCCGATCCTTCAGGCCAGGTCCATTAGTTGGAAACACGGGGTCGCTCCTTTGGAAATTTTCCAGCGGCCGACTCGGTGTCAACGCTCGCTGGCCACTGCGGTGCGCTCCGAGGATGTCGCGCGGCCATCGGCGGATTGAGATCACAGAATACGACCTCG
>Ga0335398_10009101_pt1 | contig 11568 bp, 6 predicted proteins | sample BON03_FD_205742 | JGI IMG/M metagenome (GOLD analysis project Ga0335398, IMG submission 205742) | Freshwater microbial communities from Lake Bonney liftoff mats and glacier meltwater in Antarctica - BON-03 (spades assembly) (version 2) | ecosystem: Environmental > Aquatic > Freshwater > Ice >...
CTGAGGAAGGGAGACCCTCGGAGACAGAATCATGTGGCGTAGCGCAGCGTAAGCGGATGATTCTGACTCTGAGGTTCGAGCGAAAACGGGAACCTGGAGATTGAAAAAGGCAGTTTATGTCTATGTAAACAAAACTCAAAAAGCAAGAAGAGAGACGTCGAAGAACAGAGCTCACGCGCTGCGGCAGTCTACTGGCAGGGTTGTCTAAATCCCAGGGAACTGGATTTAAAATTTCCCCTCCCACCACCCGGAAAATATGACTAAGGAGATACGGCACGAGGTCGTTTAAAACCACGGTTGCGACCTCTGAAGGTCCCGCCTCCACCTCGGCCACCGCGGTGCCCACCACCTCGACCTCACGCCCCACCACGAACACCTGGCGCTCCCAGGGTCGCCGCGGTGTTGAGGGCGTGACACTTGTCTTGAAGCTCCTTGATGACTCGTGACTTGGTCGTGAGAGACGCGTTGAGAGACTTGACGTCTTGGTTGTAAGCGCGACAGCGCTTGCACCCGTCAACACCACCAGAGAAGGTGACCGTGGAACAAGAATCCAGGTCGGCAGCGGTGTCCTCAACCTGACAAATCAAAATGTCAGGAGTAGGGATACAAAATTGAAAATCCGCTTACGCTGCGCTACGCCACATGATTATCACAATTCACTATTCCTGTCTTCGCCCAAGGATGGAGAAATCGCACTCTGGCCGTTCACGAACAGGTAAATGGCCCATTTTTATTGCCTGGTAGTCTTTCCATTTTTACTGAGATTACTGGGGTCAAATATTTTAGCCTACTATGACCTCTCGGTGAATTAACATATAAAAGTGAGTAAAACATTGTACCACTGGTTTTTATAATTGGCCTCATTTCGTTTAGTATTGCCTGGTAGTCTTTGCATTTTTACTGAGATTACTGGGGTCAATTATTTTAGCCTACTATGACCTCTCGGTGAATTAACATATAAAAGTGAGTAAAACATTGTACCACTGGTTTTTATAATTGCCCTCATTTCGTTTTTGTGAAACACAATATTTACATTTGACTACACGCGTGTTCGGCCACAGTGCGATTTGTCCATTCTTGGGCGGTTTACAGATCACTTTACTGACAATTTGAGTCACGGGTGAAAAATAATCAAGGCGAAAAGTCTTTCAACTTGGAGTCAACACGAAAGATTCTGTTTGTTGTTTTCTGATCAAGACTGCTCCGACACATTTGCAGCAGGCATGTAGCCCGCACACCCCAATCCCCAACTATTCCTTCACCAGGGTGCGTGTGTCATGGTATGTGTGTATGTGCGTGTGTGATTTTTGAATGTGTGTTGGACTTGCGATACTAGACTAGAAACCATTAAGTCAAGCAGACCGGGTTTAAAGTCGTAGTTGGTGATGATACATTTGAGATGCACCTTTCGATACCAATCCACCTGGTCAATATTCTCTTTCTCAGTAGAAGTCCTCGGTTGCCCTTTTCTTGCAGGTCCCATTATCGCATCAACGATTGCCATTCACATCTCTTGGCGCGAATCACTCCCAGAGACATATGTGGTGCAAAGAGTACACGAGTCTTCTGCGATAGCTTAGTAGTCGGTGATCACCGTCTCAGTCAACTTGTATTAAACGGACAAATCACTATATTAACCAAAATAAAGAACAAATCACTTGAGTGGTTTCGAACATTTCTGTAACATGGGCGCGCGGCGGCGTTCCTCACAAACGAGCTCGTGTGAGGCCAGGTAACATGGCAGTTAGAACAATTAGATTTCGCCATTCCCAATTCGATAGGAATGTGAGTGTGAGTGTGAGTGTGCGAGTGTGAGCGTGTGTATGTGTCTGAGTGTGTGTGAGAGAGTGTGTGTATAAGTTTGTGTTCGAAAGTAACCTGAGACTCCGAGTTGGCGGTTTGTTGGTCCGCTCGCTACCTGCCTGTATCCATGGCAATGCTGGAGCTGGAAATCAAATCAGAAGTAAATCAGAATTTGGGTTGATCACGATAGAAACAACATTGAAACGAATACATTCTAGTTTTCAGTCAATGTTACAGTAAAGGGGTACGGAAATTACATCTTTTCCCACCTTTCGACGTTAAGTAAACGCATCATACTGATCACTAAATCTAATATGCTTGAGCGATGTTGTCAACATCAGGAGTACCCTCGTTCATCATGTTCATTTTTATCACCAGTACTTTCACACTCTTTATCTTTTCAGTTGGTTCAATGTCTATTTTTGAGACTATGATATCCAGTGATTTTTTTACCATTAACGTGCATGTAGTGATTTAAAAAGTCTCGTAACAGTAAGTTTTACTTGTTTAACAATCAATAGTTCTTTAACGAATCACATTGCCCACCTGCAACAACGGCCATAGTGATTTAAAAAATAGTGTCAGTTTTTGGGGTATTAAAACCTATGATCAAAAATCAATCAATGATTATAGATCTTTATTCCACTCTATAACTCACGTTATTTTCTAAAAACTTTGTTTCTTGTACCACAGTGTTGGATTATGAAATAGGCAGAGTGTGATGCAAGCCAATTACTGACAAACCCATAAACAAAAGTGGATTCAAATATTTTAAAATTGGAGACAAATTAGACGTTCCGTCGAGAAGAGGAAAAAAAAGAAAAGAGGAATGGAAGAGGCAGGAACGGTCGAAATTCGAAGATTGACAGTGCCATGTGGGAAACATCTCTAGCATGTTCAACGCTGGGCTCTCCAGCAGCGATGCTCACTGTGGTCATGAACTTCAGTGTGAAAATTGTGTTGGAAATTGAACATAGATTTATTTGAAAATCGAAAAGTGATGACTGTGACATCCAATGAGTTTATGAATGTTGGTGACACGACGACCAAACATAAAATAACATTGTACTCGGTTGGCACCAAATGACCGTAGTATTCTGCAAGGATATCCTCACGGGGTACCTGCCGATTTCAAAGCTCGAGGGCTGCTTACTCCGTTTCTACAACAGAGAATGGTTTGCTGTTCACACGCCCCCCCCCCGTGCACAGACCGAGCACTGACTGCAGCCTCCTGCACAGGGTTGCCATTCTTATTGTATAGAGGCGCGTAGGCCATTTCGCGCACGGGATCGGTCATGATATTATTCCAGGAAACAATGACGTCGTTCAGCGAACGGTTCCTGCCCAGTCCGGCAGACTTCACCATCGCACCGACGATCGCCATCCAGATGTCATGATGTATATGATTCCCAGGGGAACCACAATCATTCCACAGATTCCACAAAGCTCCTTAGGAAAGCTCAACCTCATCCAGACCACCATGTCGACCATTTATTAAACAACCAGGGCACAGACTATCAATGTCAACATCACATCAGCGCAATCCCTTTTCTTGGGTGAAAGTAATGATGGAACCAATAACTAAGCACACGAATCATGTAATCGAATCACTATTCTCATGACTTTTTCCCCCAAAAAGTCATTAGTATTTCATAGTGTAACTAAATATACGAACCATACAAGCAAATTACTATCTTGATGCAAATCAGCATCAAATCATTTTTGAAATAGAATATTAAGTAACATACTAATACCACAAATCGAACAATGAACTTATGATTAATATTTAGATGAGAATCATTAAAAATATAAGTTTTGTCCTTGCATATATCTCCGGGGCAAAGGCGTGAGGCAGCGTGTGTTGCTGGTAGGCCTGTGTGGGGCAAGGTGACATGGGGAGCTGGTCTCTTAGATTCAACCTGCGCAGATGGTGAGTGGCAGCGCCCCGCCAGAACATCAGGCAGGTCTGTATGTCGAGAATACTTCTCGTGGTCCGCTTCTGTCATCGCTCCGTACTTGATCAATAAGTTGTCATATGGACGTTTGAGAACCCTGCCAAGTCTGAAGCATTTAACCGTGACCACTAAACTGCGGTTGTCGAATATTGGACATGCAGCCTCGGGATCCCCATTTGGGTAGCACAGGCATGGCAAAAATCCGAGCTTGCGACCTACAACGCTCTGCACGGCACAGCTGTCGCGCGGGCCCTCTTGACCCCTCCGATAATGCACAGCATCTCCGGCAAGACGTCGAGCCAACTAGTGTGACACCCGCGTGGGCCCTCTCGACCCCTCCAATGATGCATAGAATCTCTGGCAAGACGTCGATACTAGCAGCGTGGCACCCGATCCCGCGACACACAAAACATGATGCGCAAAAAAGCAGGCACATCCTCAGTTTCGAGACATTCGATCATGCTATGCAGAACCGGCACTGATCAGTGCCTCGGCAACGGTGTGCGCCACCGAGCACCCTTACACGCATGGCCTACTAGTCCTGTCATAAATTCAACGCTTCGGAAGTTTGGTGTTATCGGGTTCGCTGACCTTGGAGTTCTAGCCTGGGCAACTATCCATCACAGCACGGTACAATAGGTATCCTAGAGGTCTGCGTGCTCGCCAGTACAAGAAAACCCCGTGGATTGAGTACAATATGTGCGGTCAAAAGACTCGTCAGAAGACGACAAACCCTGCGGGGTTAGATTTATGACAGGACTAGCAGGAATTGAACCGGCGTAGGACTGGAGAACCCCACCAAGTCTGAACGATTTAACCACTAAGCTGCGGTTGTCGAATTTCGGAGTCCGCTTTTCGACTACCACCGCTTAGTGGTTAAATGCTTTGGACGTACCGGGGATCTTTGACCCTACAGCTGTTTCGATTGCCGCTTGTCCTGTCAGAAAGAGATTGTGAGACATGACAATCATGTGAGGAAAGACCCGTGCTGGGACAAGGGAAATAATCAGTTTCCAGGAAAACAAGACTCCATAGATAATCATTATGAAATTACATCAAAAAGTGATTTAGATGGGGTCTAGTGCCATAAAGTGATTAAAATGGCAGTGCCACAAAAAGTATTTGTGGTCAGACACAAGATGTGATTTCTGGATTTTTGTTGAAATATCAAGAAAATATACAGAAATTGAAATCACTATAGCTGTTACAAATCACTACCGTAACAGTAATTTCTTAAATTAGCAAACTACTGTCTGACGATTGTATTTTTTTGATGGTTGACTCGGACGGACGAATCAACATAGTTGTGGCTCACGTCGGAGCAGATTGGCTTTGCCTTCAAGGGCCTTGCAACAGGCAGGTGAAGGAGAAGAGGATGAGAGAGCAAAAGATTCAAACAATAGCCAACGCGCATACGGCCACATATTTGCGCATCATTTAATGCATGTCGCATACAGTAGCATCCCGGGAAATAGAAACCACGGGTTTTGACCCAGCCAGCCAGTTTCTAAGCAATATTTCTAGGCGTGCTCTAGGCGTGCATAGAATTTCTTTACTCCTATATCTAGACGTACATCCAAATTCCAGTCTGCAGTTTCTATTTGCCAGTTTCTATTTCCCGGGATGCTACTGTACTTCATTTTAGATGATTATCAGTAATGCTGTGGCAACAAATTTGAACAGACGCTGATGCAGCTACTCAGCGAACTCAGTGAATGGAGCAAAAAGGTCGAGTCTGTGAGCAAAACTAAAGACACTTTTCACCCATAGTCAATAGTCAGCAACCCAATCAACATGAAGTGTCAGCGGGGGGTGGAACTTTGTGAAAAAGAACGAAGGCAACGAGCAGCTGCTGATCACAGATATACGGAATGAAACTGAGTGAACAGAAGAGTTGGAGGAGGCCGGATATAGGTCACTAACGTGGGCTGTATTACAAGCACTGCAGCAGATCAACAGTGCCATGAGAGTTGAAGGAGAAGCAGCAATGTCTACCTCTCTTTTCTTTGAGTTGGTGGGACGAGGAAATCTCCTTTTCTTGGGTGAAAAAAAATGATAAACTTGAACAAGAAAAGGCAAGTTAGCTGGAAGAGGCAAGCATGCCACACGATTGGGTTGTGTTGTGCAAGTTGACAAAAGGGGCAGTTAGATCGCATCCGCCCATCTCTGTGAGAAAGATTTCTTTTCATGTGTATGATGAAACGAATTCAAACAGGAGTAGAACAAAAGGAATGGGCGAAAGGAAAAGGTATATCGTGGGCAGAAAGATTGATTGATGTTGTTAAGATACAGGTCATGGTGGAAGCAATGCAATATCAACATGGCATTGAGCGAGGATCGCACATCATACTGGGTTCACAAAGGTCTCATTGTAATTCTGTGGGGTGATGTATCTACCATCAACACGCCATCATGCTCCGAGTTTTCCTCTCTCTCGCTCTCGCTCTCTTGCCACTCGCAGGCTCGCACTTGTTGTCTCTTTTCGACTCAGCTGAGGCAAAGGCTCAGAATAAATTCGAGTGCTGCCTCGACCATCTATTTACGTTTGTGAGGGGGGATGTTTGAACGATTTTGTGTGCGCTCCAGGTCAGACAGCTGCCTTCTCAATCTTGGAACGGTGTTGCAGCTCTACGACTAATCGAGGTGCTTGCACCGGCGACGACAAAGGCTGCCCAATACTTGGGGTGTCTCCAAGGTGCAGGCTTAGCTTTATCCGCTGCAGAGTTTTTGATCTTGGCCCTCAACCCAAACCGAGATTCCAGATCGTTGGGCTTGATGTTGTGGAGGAGCTGGAGCATGGCCCGGCGCATGGCTTGTGGTGCTGAGTGACCAGCGGTGAAATGCAAGTAGAAGATAGACATGAGTTCCTTGGTGCTAAAATCGTCAACAAGCCACAGTGTGGACACAACAGCACCAGCACCAGCGAAGAAAAAGCCGCGTGACAAGCCAACGACACCCTCGCCCATGATTTTCCCACGTCCTGTATTGCATGCGCTTAGAACTACCGTGGCTCCTGGCGCTAGCTTCAATTGTGTTTGCACCTCTTCCATCGACAACTCCCCAGTGCTACCATCTTCCTGCGCCATCAGCAGTGAATCTGTCAAAATGTCACCGTGACATGCTACGTGCACCAATGTGGCACCCTGTAGTGCTGATAATACAGTTGACTTTCTGGCACTCTTCTCCAACAGCAACCTTATCTGCCCTAGCCCCCCAGGGCCAAGCGGCAGCAGGCAGTCGTCACGGTGTGCAGACGCAATGGCTGAGGTCATTTCGTTGCTTTCACTATCTTGCATCACCTTAAGCACAGCGAGTGCCTCGTCTTTGGCTCCAGGCAAGGGACCAAAGCTATTGGGTATGGGGTTTCCAACTATCACTACATTCTGCTGTAATGCTTCTGCTGCTCCGGCCGACACAGCTGAGGCGGCAGCTCGCACCACGCTCAACGAGGGTGCAACGCGGATGGCATAGTGCTCAATTAGATACGTGTCTTGCGCATCCAGCAGCGCAGCCCACGGTACGGCAAAGAGGTCCTTGTGTGCGATGATCAGGAGCTCCTCAGCACCTTTGAGCGCATCAGCAATCGGCGCGATAAGCAGCGTGTGCAGCGCGTACAAGATACGTGTATGACTAAAAAGGTGTTGAATCAGTTGAATGACGTCTTGAATAACTTGTTTTTCTACACCTAATTGCTGCAATTTTCTGCCAGCTGCAACATTGGAATCAGGCAGTGCAAGGTCCTCCCAGGTGCACACGCTGATTTTTATGGTCTCAAATGCCTCAGCCATGCCCTTGGCAGCGACGGGATTCGCTCTAAAGTGATCTGCTTGCAATGACAACCATGTGTCCACCAGCTTCATCTGTTCAATCATATTTTGAAACCAGGCTCGAAAGATCTCTTCATCTTGTGACGACTTGTCGCCCTTGAGACCAGGCACCTCATCCTGTAGCGATTGCCAGCTTTGCACGCGCATCTTGAGCCACTTGACCGCCTGTTGCGCACCCTCATCTTTTGGTTTCGAATCGATAGTACTGTGTGCAGACCCCTCCCCTCTCCTCTGCTTGCCGAAGCCATCACTCATTTTTGCAAAGGAGGGACCTGGCTTTTTTGACGTCAGCACCAGATGAGTGTGGCATGACTCACACGCATGAAAGACTGTGTTGGAGTCATCAAACTCCCATCCCACACCACATTCCCATCCCTCCTCACGAATCTGCCACCCACATAGCCCACACAAAATCAACGTGTGTGTGCTGGCCTTCATACCCTCGACAATATCCTGTCTCAATAATTGGGAACCCAACCACGCATGCACATCTTGCCACTCCAGGATGGCCTTGGGCAGCCACGCAGTAGCTTCATTTTGGGCGTTGGGCCTCTGTGCAATGACCCTCTTAAAAACAGGAAGCATATCAGAGACGAGAGTCTCCACACTGCTGCCAAGGCTGATCAAAAATGTGGGCGTAATCATCTCGAAAGCTCTCTCAAGCTCGTCCTTCTGTCTGCTGTCTTCGTCGTTGATATGCATTCCCACTCGCATCATCTCCAGCACGTGTGACAAGCCGCATCCGCAGATGCCAATGACCGACTCCAGGACCTCCAGTTTCTGCTGGCAGTTGTGCAGCAGTTTGCCCTGCTGAGATACCACCCACACAGCAATACTGTCAGAAAGCACTGAGAACTCAATGATTCGCGTTGCATAGTATTCAGAGCTGGATGTTATTTGCATTTGCTGCCACCACTGGCTGCACATATCCTCATATTGTCGACTTAAAAGGGCAGTGAGACCTGCAACCTTTTCGTCACGCTCCTCTGCCTTGATCGTGAAAGTTAGCTCAGACCCCTGGATTGAAAGATTTGCTCTCACTTCACCAGATTTTGAATCGATTTGCAACAGCCCAACGTCAATGCCAAGAGAGCTGTCAATATCAAACAATTGCACATTATTGTCAGGCCCCAACTTAAAGCAATTCTGATCACCATTTGTGTCCGTGATCAAGATCTGAACTTCAGCGCTTTTTCTGGTTTTGATTGCGTCGTCACTATTGCCATGATTGCTAGCACTGAGCCCGTGACTTAATGCACGCGCTTTGGCCTCATCGCTTACTCCCAGCGCCCATTCAGTATGTCCCAGATCCAATAAGACCTCTTGTAGATGGACGTATGTGTTTTGCTGCGTCTCAAATAGCGAGACACGTCTTGCATCTTGAGCACCAACATCCTGCTCCACGCGCTGATGGAGTGAGAGACTTCGGGCAAATGCTTGGGCGGCGTCTGTGGGCTGCCCGTTGCCTTGTAGGGCGAGGCCGAGATTATGGCACGCTCTCGCCTCCCCAACTCGATCCCCAACCTCTTGCGCGATGGCCCGGGCTTGTCCGTGCAGCTTGACTGCTAGCGCACGTTCGTTCAGCACGTAGTAGCAGCTCCCAAGATTTCCGCACGCCTGCCCCTCCCAACTAGGCCTCTCGAGATGCTTGGAAATCTGCTGAAAATGCAAGTCAGGCGTCTGATTGTCGCATGTCTGGTTGAACGAGATCGCATACTCGTGAATTTCCATGCTCATCCCAAAGACATATTCTCCTATGTTTGCCAATGTTATCATTTTCGAGCCCTGGACTTGCTTTCGCGCATGTTGAAGCACATGGATTGCGTCTTCATAATATCCCAATGCATAGTAACTGCCTCCAAGATTTCCAAAGGCAACCCCACCCCCTGTGAAGTCGTTCTCCTCCTGTGCAATCTCGAGGGCCCGGGTGTGCATCGCTATAGCCAAAGTGTGTTGACCCAGAGCGTCATAACAACGACCTAGGTCCCCAAGTGCCTGACCAGCCCAACCACTACCTCTGTTGTCAATCAAAGCAGTGTCCGAATCTCGATTTTTTTTATCGATCAGAATGGCCTCCTGGAGCACATCAATTGCCTCTTCATATTGGGCCATGGCGTAAAAACAACCCCCAAGACTTGCACATGCTTGACCCTCCTCATGCCATCGTCCTGAACCACCACCTGCATATCCTGCTACCGCCCTGAGGGCAGCAACATCTTGCATCTTGCTGCCCTCAGGGCCTTGATAGACTGCCCAGATCTGCCGCTCTTGCTCCAGAAATCCGATTGCGCGTTCGTAATTGCAAAGATTTTCAAACGAAATCCCCAGGATGCCAAAGATCAACGCAGCAACCTCAGTTTTCCCTGACTGTTTGCTTTCATGTGCCACCGCAACGGCCTCGCACTGCATGCTCGCCACACCAGCAAAGTCTCGAGATAAACAGCGTTTTACCAACTCAGATGTTATCATGCGGTTGTTGAATTGGGATTCAACAAGCGTATGATATGATGAATTAGTTTTCAAGGACCCCATGATAGGATGCACGACCATCCCATCTGCGGTGTTTCGCTTGTGTTGATCAGCAAGCTTGCTGCGAAGAGCCTCGTTGTACTTGATCCGTTCAGAGTCATTGTGTGCCTCTTCAAATAGCTCATTGATCCGACTTCCACTCAGCGACAGAGTTGTCGCCGAGCGACTTTTGTATTCGGAATTTTGCCCGTAACGACTTTCCAGTCTCACATCCACTCCATGGAACCAGGAGAAACCTGCCTGATCGTCTGGCACTTTATCTCCCGATACTACAGACCCATCGTTGCTGATCCAAAATCCACTTTTTATCTCAGGTTTCATACGTGAAAGGTTGTGTCGCACTTTCTTCTCCATATTCAGGTCCCCAATCTCATGCGAAGTCACAAGTTCTTGTGTATGCAGCTCGATCAACATTGATGTCTCAACAAATAAATCGAGTACGGTAGGACTCGGATTCAAATCGTCTTTGTCGGGGTATAATCTGATAGGGTCCTGTCTATGGAAAAAGACATTTGAGTACAATCGTGCGAGGTTACCACACGCCACTCCCTCCCCGCGCCTGTCGCCCACTTTTTGTGCAATCGTCTTGTGCTGCTCGTGATAATAGATGGCGAGAGCGTATTGGCCTAGTGCGACGTGACAGTTTCCAAGGCTTCCATATGCCATTCCCTCAGCCTCCCCATTTCCCTCTTCCTGTGAGATCGAAAGACTCTGCTCGTAAAAATCAATTGCCAATCGAATTTCACGACCCAGCGCTGCATTACAGTTTCCTAAGTTCCTGTACGCCACACCCATCGCAGCTCGGTCCTTCATCTCCTGCGCTATCAGCAGGTGCTGTTCGTGAAGCTCAACCGCACGCTCATTTTGGCCAAGGGAGTGGTCATTCCGACCGAGCGAATAGTAGTACTCTCCAAGCTCTACGCACGCCACGCCTTCGCCTATCTTGTCTCCCGCATCTTTTGCCTTTGCCCTCCGCTGTTCAAGAATACGTATCGCTGCGTTCTCAGCGCGCACTTCCTCCAACGTGTGGAAAGTGTAACTGTCGTATTCGTACCTCCGCTGTGCCTTCCAGTCCACGGGAAGCCACAACTTTCGAAACCATTCTTGTGTCTGCATTTGACTCATGTTCCCCCAGGCTTCGTCGACCTCTTTCATGAAGAGAGGCGCCTGGCTCGCAACCCGTGTGGCCACCCACTTGGCACCCACTATTGTGTCCATCTCAACCCCCCCCTGCTAGCAGATGTGCGTCAGATACTGCAGGAAATTCAAGGGAAACGTACTTTGAAGCAGATGCAGTGAGACGGGCATGTGTATGAATATATACATTTGTTTGCACACGCACATGCACACACACACACACACACACACACACACACACACACACACACACACACATACACACACACACACACACACACACACACACACACAAACAAACACAAACACAAGAAATA
>Ga0335398_10009108_pt1 | contig 11563 bp, 11 predicted proteins | sample BON03_FD_205742 | JGI IMG/M metagenome (GOLD analysis project Ga0335398, IMG submission 205742) | Freshwater microbial communities from Lake Bonney liftoff mats and glacier meltwater in Antarctica - BON-03 (spades assembly) (version 2) | ecosystem: Environmental > Aquatic > Freshwater > Ice >...
ATCAGGTCCAATCAGCAAATGGCAAGCGGGAACTTGTCCAACTCAAAACGAAGAGCTCTTATCGCACGCTTCCCTTGGACGGGAGAACAATCGAGCTCCTTCGAAGCCAGAAGGCGGAGGTTGCAAGAATGAAGCTCGGCTCCGGAAAAGAGTGGAACGACCTTGACCTCGTGTTCCCGAACGCTGAGGGGAAGCCAATTGCATCTCGGTGGGACTACGACCAATGGCACAGGGCGCTCGACGCCGCAGGCATATCCAGGCGACGACTGCACGATGCAAGACATACTTGCGCAACCCTTCTCCTCGAGGCAGGGCTGGATATCGAACTTATTCGCTACTGGTTAGGTCACTCCAGTATCGAGCTAACGTCGAGCACCTACATCCATCTGACGGCTAAAACAGCCCGCTTGGCTGGAGCAGAAGTTAGTAAGTTACGCGACCAGCAAACTCTTGGGGCAGCTTAGAAGACTACTTGGGGGGGTCTCTTCGGAGCGCCCCCCTCAATATCGTCCGACCAAAAGATTAGAAGTCTATTCCTCAAGGCCAATATTTCGTTGTAAACACAAGGTTATCGCTGGGGCGCCCGACAACGCGTGCTTCCAACATGCGTCTAAATCCCCTTCGCGGTTAATGTGAAATACTCACTATATGACCCACAAGTTGTTACGGTTTGGCGCTCTAGCTCTAACCGCTCTGGTTCTTGCTGCTTGCTCAGCCCCTTCAGCAACGCCCGAGCCGTTAAGGCTCCTCACCTCCGCCGATATCCAAGAAATGAGTCAATCCATCACCAAACCGGCTGAATTGACCAAGTTTTCACCGGGCGACGTTGGCAAAGAAAGCCCGGCCTACAAAGAACAGTGGGAGTACGAATCGGAGGAATGCAATACCGTCATCGACGTCCAGTTTTTTGCTGGTTTGGGGAGAACGGGGATGGGGAATTTCCCACAAAGCACACATCCAAGGCTTCGCGGCATTTCAGACGCAACTGGTATCCAATACACGCTGAGAAATCGCGGGGACGACTACCTGAGTACTGAGAACATCGACCAATGGAAACAAGACCAAGCTGCGGGCATTGATTCAGAGAACGCAACAGTGACGTTGAGCTGGTTACTGTTTCAATCGCCTGAAGAGGCGGCAAAGCTCGTTGCAGACTTGAGCGCGTGGATTGAACCTTGCGGAACACTTATGAGCGAAAGCTTCGTAGACAGCGCTATGGCCGCCGTTTCGTTATCGGACTCCTTGGTCAGCTTTCAGGACCTCGAGGGGGCTCATGGATTTGCTATGGACCGGGTGAGCGGGGTGATATTCACTGGGGATGGCTACACCAATGAGTACAAGTCATACAGGTCAACCTTCATGGTTCAACATTCGAATGTCGTTGCAGTCGTGAACTATAGCCAGACCGAAGGAGCGGTCCAGACCCTAGGGTATGACTCCGAATCCGTCTGGAACGGTGCTTGGGACCTAATCGACCAAAGTGTGACTCATTTTTCTTACAGTGAAAAAGGCTGAGATTCAAGAAACCCAACTTGCCTGTGCTGAGGACATCAAAGCTGAAGCGAAGTTCTGTCGGTCCTGCGCTTCCGACCAAAAGCTTAGAAGTCTATTCCTCAAGGCCATTATCTCTTTGTAAACACTAGGTTATCGCGAGTCGCCCAACGACGCGTGCACCCAACGTGCATCGAAATCTATTACGTCCTTTCAATGTGTGCACCTTTTTTCAAGTCCAAAAACGGCGCTGGTCGAGCTCGCTACAGCCACTGACAAGAAAAACTCAGTTCTGTAGACTCGGCGAAAAACAGGCAGGCATAATGACGAATGAAAAACTTGAATCGCTGATGGAGGAATCTATCTCCGAAAGCAAACGAACCTCTCACGCCGTCCGGGCCCTCGTGAGATTCACTCTCGTCGAAGTGGCCGTGACACTGATTGCTGTTCTCCTTTTCGGCATCTTTGCATTGATTGGGCAAGCCTTTATCGCGGGCCTCTTCCTTGGAGGGACAGTATTGGTTATTGGCGGGGTTTACGCTCTCGTGGTGGGTTTTAACGAACTCGACCAGTCTGAAGCCGCCGGTAATCAATCCCCCCAAAACGCTGCAGACCCAATTGAGAAATGAAAATATTGTGGCGCAGAGTCGCACCCTTTTCCGCCCAAATGCCCGGCATGCGGAAAAAGCCGGTGTCCAGAAAGACTCTCTAACGAATTAGGCACAAGCAAGTTGCCTTTCACCCCGCGTTCGGAAGTGGGTCTACTGAAGCCTGGCACGTGCCAGAGATTTCGCGACCAAGCTCAACCGACCTCGCGATGCGGTAAATCAGAACGGGTCTAGCGTCCTTCGGTCAACGAAATCAACTCCATGCTCATCGAGAATCGTAAACACTCCATCTCCATCTGGAAAACCATCTCCGTTTCTGAACATCTGATATTCGAGTAGCCACTTGTCCGTCGCAAGGGCATCACCCCCTCGCGATGCCTCTAGCCAATCCTTCAGGTCCCCATCAGGGTCGGGGAGGAATCCATACGCCAGGGACAAAACGAGAGGGTCTTCGATATCTACAAGCACCCGCATCAAGTCTGCCGTTCGAACACCGGCTTGAAGAAGCGCAAACACAATCCAGGTGAGACTGTCGGTGTAGAGGGACTTCCCTTTTGTCTTCAGGATTGCGGCAAGTTGGTCCGTCTCTTCAATAGAAAACCGGTGACCTAATTCGATGGCTCTGCCGAGAAGTGGGGACAGGAATGGAACTGTAGCTAGCTGATGAACAAGTATCCCCACAGCATCGGGAAGCAGGCCCGCAGACTGAGCCTGGTCCAGAAGGGCGCGCATTCCGTATCGGAGAGCGGCCCCATTTCTCGAATTCTCATGAATTCGAAGGACTTTGTCCCAGTAAGAGATGAGCTGGAGCTTACTTCGAATTCCCGTCGCCAGCAGGAGGCGTAGGTCATTGAGCCAGCTGTCCCGCAATTCTCTATCGACCCGAGTAACTGAAGTCTTGAGCGGGTTGAGGCTCAATTCGAGCTTTTCTAGCTCCTCCTCAAGCAACATCCTGAACTGCTCAGCGTCCTCCTCGCTCGCAGCGGCAAAATAGTAGTCGTCAACAAATCTCAAAAACCGAACTCCAAAGTCCTGCTTTATTCGCTTGTCGACCTCGAGAAGCAGAAACTCGGCAACTAAGTTCGACGTTCCTGGCCCAACAGGTATGCCGAGGGTTTGATTCTGATTCTGCCTCATCAATGCCATGTCCAAAAGGTTGCAGAAATCACTCTTGAATTCTTCGGCCCCGGATTGACCACCAGCGCTTCTGGACATAATTTTCGACCCTCGTTTTGTGTAGGTTGGCCAACACAAAGAGTGAGTGTAAATCGAAGGGAAAAAACTCTTAATGTCTAGCTTCAAAAGAAAGCGAGACCCCCAGCGAGCCCCCTCCCACCAACGCTCAAAGACGGTTTGCGGTTCGTCGTAGCTGCTTGAGGAGAAGATTCGACCGTCCGAGTAGACCATCGGTCTAATCGCGCTTACCTCGTTTTGGTGCAATTTTTCCGAGATATGCCAATTTTCAGAGAACAGCTTCGTGATTTGAGCGTGGGGCCAGGGGTGCGGGATGGCCGACTTTCTGAGGAAGCCGTCGGGCCGAGTTTGCCTGAAGGGCATCAGCTCGAAACCGATGGCCTTCCTTTCCTTCGGAAGCAAACGCCAATCGGGAAACTTCTCGGCTATTTTCGGAGTGAAGTCATTCGACGAGAAACAGGGTGGTATTTCGTATTTTCTCCCGTTCAGCCGAGGGAAGAAGTTTTCTCTAAGCAGAGAATGCCGCAAAACTTCGGGCGTCAAGATTGGTGCCCCCGACCAATCCACCGCTACGGTCAGCCCCAGCTTTGGAAGCTCGATTTCGCTACCCGGCTCTAGGCCAACCCAATCTAAATTCTCATCTTCAAGCATGCTCACATCCTTACCCGAGAGTTCAGTCCTGACGCCCCGATTTCTCGGTAGCGCACCGGTTGAGCTAGCTCGGAGTTTTTGTAGTAGTCCTTGGCCAACCATACCCCGATGATTTCTCGGTTTTGCAGAGTTATTGCCCACCTGGCCCGCCGTGGTTGGATTTCAAGGCAAGGTTCAAACCTGAAAGATACTGGGTACTTCTATTTTTGTCCCGAAACCAATCAATAAGTGGCAGACCATTTACAATTTAAAATACGACGGACTGGACACCGGAACGTTGTCCGCCTGAAGCATCGGCCTAGTCGGGGCTTCAGTGCTCTAAGGGGCCCATAAACGGAATCTCTGCAACTAAAATTTGGCAATTTTCCTAGCTTCTAAACCATCTGAATGCTCCTGGGTTTCGCCTCACGGTCATTTCCTACGTGGCCGGTCAATCCCATGCAACAAAACGTTCGGTTGTTTTACACATTTTCAAGGGAACACGACACCGCGAGAATTAAACCCTCCGCTTATAAAACAACTCGTAAAACAAACATTGACAAGCAAGCACCCTTTGATTTATACTGCTCACATGACCTCACAACGACTTGGCTACGGACGCGTCTCGACTTTGGACCAAAATCTCGACGCACAAGCTGACGCCCTCACAGCTGCGGGAGCGAACAAGCTCTTCATCGAGAAAATCACCGGCACCAAAGCATCACGCCCTGAACTCGACAAACTTCGAGAACAAATGAGGCACGGCGACACTCTTGTTATCACCCGCCTCGACCGACTTGGGCGCTCAGCAAAGGACCTACTGTCCATCTCAAGCGAGCTAGAAGACAAAGGTGTCGCACTAGAAGTCTTAGAACAGCAAATTAAAACCACCACGCCAGAGGGGAAACTGTACTTCACTCTCATAGCTGCCTTTGCCGAGTTCGAGCACTCCCTCATGGTCGCGAGGACCAAAGATGGACTTGCAGCAGCCCGCGCTCGTGGTCGTGTTGGCGGCCGGAAACCCAAACTCACGGATGCGCAGAAGAAAACAATCCGCAAACTTTACGATTCACGCGAACTCACCGTCAGACAAATAGCGGCCATCCATGGAGTGAGTTCCCCCACCGTGTACGCGGCTCTCCGCGATTAATGGTCGTGGATATTCTCGACGGCTCGATGGCGACCTCTGCGACGCCAAACGACTCACAGTCTGGAGGTTAGGGGTCCTGTTCAACAACCCCGCCCCGTCTGTGCAGAGGGCGTTAGAGACTCAGCTCCCCTCACCCTTCCCAGCGGACCGGACCTCGTCGCTAGTGAGCGATAGGTTGTTGCTAATTGTTCCTGGAGGTTCTGAATGAAAAAGTATTACCGGGTATTCCTAGGTCAGGGTTCGAAGCATGCACACCAGGCTTTACAAGAAGGTTGGGTCGGCACCGGTTGGCTTTCCCACATGGACCTCACCGAACAGTTCCCTGATAGTTTGCAGGATTTCAACGCGGCTTTTATCCCTGAAGTGATGAAGCATGACGAGGTGAGCTCTCGAATAGGCGCTGGTTTGGCCTGCGGAAAAACGTGGACCCTCGGCCATGAAGTTTCTGAAGGTGACGTCGTCGTCAGTTCAGACGCCAATGGCGTGTTCCACTTGGGCACAGTAACGAGCCCCTATTTCTACTCTCCCGACCAACCTTTGCCCCACAGGCGTTCAGTGGAATGGGATACAGAAACATTCGAGCGGGAGGACTTCAGCGAGGACATGCGGCGCAGCCTCGGTTCTGGAAATACAGTTGCAAATCTCAGTGCGCATGCAGATGAAATTGAGAGGGCTTTCACTGGCGGGCATCAGGCAATCATTGTCACTGACTCCACAGTCGAAAACCCGCTTAGTTTTGTCCTGGAGCGTCATTTGGAGGATTTCCTGGTGTCGAACTGGGAGCACACCGACCTGGGCAAAAAGTACGACATCTTTGTTCAAGATGGGGAGATAGCAGGCAGGCAGTTTCCGACCGACACTGGCCCAATCGATATCCTCGCCCAGAGTAAAGATGGTAAAGAGCTTGTCGTCATCGAACTCAAACGTGGCCGGGTGAGCGATGTCGTTGTTGGCCAGATTCTTCGCTACATGGGCTACGTCACAGAACTTGACGACTCAAAAACAGTGAAAGGCATCATCATCGGGGCCGACGATGACCCCAAGCTCCGCAGAGCGTTAGCGATGGTGCCGATAGTTGAGTTCTATAAGTACGAGGTCTCCTTCAAGCTTTCCAAAAGCTAACCTGTGGATAAACAGAGCGAGTGAATCCTCGGGTTTCCTACGCTGAGGGCATGGCTCAAATAGGACCCGTCTTAGCCCCCAACTGCCCGCAGTGCTTGCTCAGGTGCCAGCTTGATGACGTGGGGTATCACTGTCCCGGTTTCAACATTTCGCTGCCGTGGTGGACTTTTGAATTCTGATAGTCGAGCAATCGTCGGCCCCAGCCCCTATGGTGGTCGAGTGGCTAAAGAGAGTCTTGTTAGTGCGAAAAAGGCTAAGAACGATGAGTCCGCTGCTCTAACCAGCCGAGCTACCGCCCCGTGAGGAAAAACGCTGATTTCCCACGGATGTTAACGCCGGCCCAAAATAGGGCCAATAGTTTGAAAACAGCACCACTATTCGTGTTCTCTACTATGCCGTATCAGCGATGGGTTGGTGGCTTTTGAGTCGGTAACTGGCGCCTGTGAGGCTCAGGACGTCGGCGTGGTGCACGATGCGGTCGATCATCGCGGACGCGACGGTGGGGTCGCCGAAAACCTCACCCCCGAGCCCGAAGGTTGCTCGTCATGATCAGGGACGCGTGTTCCTAGCGGGACGCGACGCGCTGGAAGAATAGGTTCGCGGCGTCTTGATCGAATGGGATGTAGCCGACTTCGTCGCATTATGCCGACATCGGCATAATGCGACGAACTGGGGTATTTGCAGCTGCCGGCCGAGGCTGCATCGGCGCTGTTCCAAGTCATCAACCAGCGCTACCTCAAGACGTCTATCGTGATCACTACGAATCGGCCCGTCGGGGTGGGGCGAGATCCTCGGCGATACCACCGTCGCCGCTGCGATGCTCGACCGGCTCTTCCACCGCTCCGTCGTCGTCACGCTCGACGGAGCCTCCTACCGGCTGCGCAACCACACGGCCGCGTCCGACGAACTACGCCGTGTGACAACCGGCACAAACTTGCGCTAATCTAACCCTGCGACCTGGGGGAACTTCGATGAGCAAGACCGGGGAAATTGGCTGAGCGCCGTCAGGTTACCGCCACTTCAGCCACCGACAATCTCTGCAAGTGCCCCCTGTTCGATGAGACGGAGGTTGAGCACGTGGTCAATTGAGTCAAAGGCTTTCCTGAGGGGAATGTGAGCGGTCTTCCAGCCGGCCCCTTCGGTTATCCATATAAACGTGGCGGACGTTCGGCGGATTTCCTCCTGAAGGCCCATGTACTCGCCCGCGGTGGCCTTTAGTTTTGATCCGCCGCCGCCATAGGCGTTTACTTCGAACACGAATACTCGCCCATTCGCATTAATCGCGAAGTCAAAGCGACGATTCGAGTCGAATCCGGACAAGTCAGCGGACCAGAGAGCCTCGATATTCTTCGGATAAACCTCCGCTGCTATCTGGAAACCACAGTCCTCGCAGAGGCTCTCCAGGGCCCTCGTGACTATTCGCGTCATTGCGCTGCCGCCTCGCCCTTTTCTGCCGTGGCTATCAAGACCGGCCTCTGCACCGAGCAGATAGTCGGAGAAGTTAGAAACCCCCAGTGGTTCGAATATTCTTTTGAGTCCCGTTTTGGCGACGAACTCAAGGGCTATCTCAATGTCTTCATCGGAGAGTGCAGGGCGAGAAAAATCAAAGTGCCTCAAACCCGCTCGCCAGTCGGGGTTTTCTGTCACGATTGAGAACTTCTTGGTGTTTGAACCATCCCGCACGACGAGCAACGGAATCGTAGTCGAGAGCTCTGGGTTCTGTCTAAGGAGCGCTCTGAAGGCTTCGTTGAAATTCTCAACCCCGATTAGGGCGTCCCACTGGTGGACCAATTCCCGTGCTTTCGAAGCGTTAGAAAAAGCTTTGTCCCAGTTCACGAAATAGTCCCATTCGCGGAGGTTATCGTGGAACGTTTCCATGAGGTAGTTAAATACCTCGTCTGAATTTTCTAGTCCCAAGGACCTATAGGTTGAAATTTCTTTCATTTCAGGTGAACATCCCTTGTTTGTGAGTCTGTGTGGAAAATTGGCGCAGGCACATCTCGTAGACAGTGCTCCGGTTCGTCAGAATCTTCGATTTAGGGCTAGAAATTCCGGACAAGGACCTCCGCCACGACGCCCCGTCCGTTTCCTTTTGAGTTGATGCTCCGCCTTGCAAAAACAGTGTCAATGGTGAGCCCAGCGAAAAGTTCCCTCACCGCAGCGGTATCCGAGTTACTTAGCAAAACTAAAACCTGGTTTGCATCGAGAGTGGCAACAACATTCGCGAGTCGCGATTGGTCATCGGCGCTGAAGCCGCCCGCTTGATACGCGGTGAATGAGGAACTTTTGCTGAGCGGAACGTAAGGCGGGTCGAAATAGACGAAGTCACCGGGTTCTGCTCTGTCAACTATGGTTTCGAAACCAGCGAGCAGAATGTCTGTTTTCCCAAGTAAAGACTGGCATCCGCGGATGTGGTCAGATTTAGGTAAGTTTATATTCATCCGCTTGCTGAAGGGGATGTTGAACATTCCATTCCGGTTTTCTCTGTACATACCGTTAAATCCGGTTTTGTTGAGAAAAACCATTAAGGCGCTCTGCCTAATAGACGACTGCGCTAGTGCATTGAATTCTTCTCGGCAGCGGTAGTAATAATCGCTCTTCTTATCATCCAACTGGGTGTTAAATTCTTCCTCGAGCAGAGCCAATTCAGAGATGAGTTCGGTTGCTCGGTCGCGGGTGTTGAGGTAGAGGCCTATGAGGTTCTTGTTCGTATCTGCCAGAGTGGCTTGTTCGGGAGCGAGCGCAAAGAAGACGGCGCCGCTGCCCAAGAAAGGCTCGTGGTACCTCACGTACTTGTGCGGCATCCGTTCAAAAATCTCCGGTAAGAGCTGGGTTTTTCCACCCGCCCACTTCAAAATAGGTTTTGCCTTAGCAGTGATGGTGCCAGTCACAAGTAACCCCCCTCTCTGGTAACCACCATTCTCGCACCGTCCGCTGACACACCTTTCTCGGGGCGACGCCCTGGTGTAAAAGTTCCAAGCGGACATGTACGCTCGGGGAAGATGTCACCGTCGAAGCCACTCAAGCCCTATGCCACTGTCGGCCAAGCTACCCTCTTTCTCGGGGATGCGGTTGAAGTACTAAGCCGCATGCCCCCGGAGAGTGTCGACATGGTATTTGCTGACCCACCTTATGGACTCTCCAACGGCGGCTTCACAGTCAGCTCGGGGAAACAGGTGAGTGTCAATAAAGGAGATTGGGACCGCAGCAAGGGCCTCGAGGAGGATTTCAATTTCCATTTTTCGTGGCTAGCTGCGTGCCAGCGAGTTTTGAAACCAAACGGAACTCTTTGGGTATCAGGCACTTACCACTCCATCTATGCCTGTGGATTTGCTATGCAGATGCTGGGATACCGAATTCTCAACGACATTGTTTGGTACAAGCCAAGCGCCCCCCCAAACCTTGGGCGGCGGATGTTTACGGCTAGCCACGAAACCCTCGTGTGGGCTTCGAAATCAAAAAAAGCGAAGCACATCTTCAATTATCAAATCATGCGCGAAGGCGACTTCCCGTCTGACCGTTTCAAAAAGCCAGGCCGACAAATGAGAAGCTTGTGGGAGGCTTTCGACGCCCGAGAGACAGTCTGGCCAGTCAGCCCGGCTAAAAAAAGAGAAAAATCTTTTGGAAGGCACCCTACCCAAAAGCCCCATGCTTTGCTCGAACGAGTGGTGCTTGCCACAACCAACGAAGGAGATATTGTGCTGGATCCCTTCTGCGGCTCTGGCACTACAGGGGTCGTCAGCGTCGAAAACGGCCGCCGCTTCATTGGTATTGATAGTGACAGAGCGTTCCTGCGAGATTTAGCCGTGAAAAGAATTGCAAACGCCTTTTCATGACGCGTGCTGACCGGCGGTCGGGTGGTGTGTCAGCAAACCCTGCACCACCCACTAGGGCGCAAGAGGTCAGAACTATTTTAACAATGAATCCCCTCTCTTTACTGAGCCTAGAGCCAGGTCCGATAGGCAGGTACTTTCGTCAAGAGCCTCAGGATACTTGGGGGCCGGGGCGCTGAAAGTGACTTTAAAGATTCAGCTTTGGCTGGCGGTCTGCCGTGTAAGAAATTTTCCAACCTGTGGTCGAGAGAACCGGGTTTCGGAATCTGGGTTTTTGATCCTGGGAGCAAAAGGCTAAATCCATGCATGTCTTGAGGGCCGTGTTTAGGATCGGACCATCCGTCTCGATACGCAACTTTTCTTTCAAGTGAACTTGATAGTTCGAGTCGATGCTCAGAAGGTTTCTGTCTTAGGCAGCGTGGTGAATTTTGCACAGAGCCAGCCGATCCGCTCTCTGGAGGCGTCAACCGCGAGCGCCTGATGGCCTTCTACGAGCGCTACTCTCTCGCCGTCGAAGACCTCGTGGCACGCACTCTGGATGTTCACGGAAGAGCGCTCATTATTGACATTCACTCCTACCCCCCACAGCCGCTGCCTTACGAGCTCCACTCCGATGAGCGCAGACCCGAGCTCTGCCTCGGATTTGAGCACCCCCACGAGCCAAAGTCTTTCGTCGACGCTCTTCACGCCTGCCATTCCTCTCTCGAGGTTGTCGACAATCAGCCCTTTCATGGATCATACGTTCCGCTCCGCTTCTTTGGACTTGAGTCCCGAGTCAGCTCGATCATGCTCGAGATCAGGCGAGATATCTATCTCCAACCCACAACCCTTAAACCAAGACTTGGCGCTATCAACAGCCTGGTTGAAAAGACGTGTCAGGCCCTCGCGCAATCAAGCTGGGCGTGAAGCACCCTAAGCGCTCCAAAAGCTTCCCCGCTAGGGGCGCGTCGAGCTCTAGCGCCTAGCACGCGGCCAGCCTTACTGCTCCAACACTCGCACCGTGGTGTCACCGCTCGCCCTTACACTGAGACCAGCATCAGGAGTCATAGCTGTCAGTACCTAGCTGGCTATGCGGCAACCCGCTTCTTACGAGCCGGGTGCCCTAGGGAAAGATGTGGCCTCGCGCCATCTGGCAGGGGCAAGTCGTGAGTCTTAAGAGAACCGGGAAACCTGTTCTTTGGGGGCTCGTTATCCAGTAACAGCTGGAGAGAGAAACATCATGAATGATCACAACACCGCTCACCCCGATGCCATGCCTGTGGCATTGCTTCTGTATTCCCCCGCCAAAGGCACTAACTATGAAACGGACCCGCTGGGGGCTCTTCCTCGGGAGGACCTCGTGACAAGTTATGAAAGACAGTGGTATCGCTTCGAGTTCGAAGGCAAGCATTATGCACTTCGCCCCACGCACGCGGCACACTCGCCGCTCAATTATTTGTGGCCAGACGCCAGTGAGCCTGACGGTGAGCTTGCTCACCGGTTAGGAGCTGGCATCATCATCGGGGCCTGGCATCCAGAAGGAGTCACCAGCACCA
>Ga0335398_10009110_pt1 | contig 11562 bp, 5 predicted proteins | sample BON03_FD_205742 | JGI IMG/M metagenome (GOLD analysis project Ga0335398, IMG submission 205742) | Freshwater microbial communities from Lake Bonney liftoff mats and glacier meltwater in Antarctica - BON-03 (spades assembly) (version 2) | ecosystem: Environmental > Aquatic > Freshwater > Ice >...
TATCTATCTAACTATCTATCTATTTATCTATCTTTACATACATATTTGTTTATTTATGTATATTTATGTATATATATGTATATATATACACATATATGTATATCCATAAATAAACAAACATATATATGTGTATATGTATAGATATATATATATATATATATATATATATATATATATATATATATATATATATATATATATATATATATATATATATATATATATATAGATGTATAGGTATATGTTCATATAATATATACATATATTTATATATATTATATAGATATAGATATAGACATGTATATATAGAGAGAGACAAACCGTTTCTCTCTATATAGATAGATAGATAGATAGATACACATACAGATATACTTCGTATACACACACATGTATACATGTATACCTATGTATATATATATATACTGAACGAACGTACTCTTACTCTCCCCTTTTGTCTCCAGGTAAGCTCCGTGCGCTGGGGCTTCTATTTCTCTATCTATCTATCTATATAAATAGATAGATAGATACATATACATACAAACATAAATCGTATACACACACATGTATACATATATGCCTATGTATATACATATGTATATACACCGAACGAACGTCCTCTCCGCTTTCGTCTCCAGGTGCGCTCCGTACGCTGGGGCTTCTATTTCTCTACATATCTATCTATATAGATAGATAGATACATATACATACAGATATGTATCGTATACACACACATATATAGATGTATACCTAAGTATATATATACATACCGAACTAACCTACTCTCCCCCTTTCGTCTCCAGATTCGCTCCGTGCGCTGGGGCTTCTATTTATCTTAACATGTATCTATCTGTCTATATAGATAGATAGATGCATATGCATACACGTATATATCGTATACACACACATGTACACATGTATAATATATGTATATATACCGAACGAACGTACTCTCCCATTTCGTGTCTAGGTACGCTCCGTGCGCTGGGGCTTCTATTTCTCTCTCTATATATAGATAGATAGATAGATACATCTACATACACATATATATCGTATACACACATGTATACATGTATACATATGTATATATACCGAACGAACGTACTCTCCCATTTCGTGTCTAGGTACGCTCCGTGCGCGGGGGCTTCTATTTATGTATCTATCTATATAGATAGATACATACATACATACATATACATACAAATACATATCGTATACACACACATGTCTACATATGTAATGTATATATACCGAACTAACGCACTCTCCCCTTTCGTCTCCAGGTGCGCTCCGTGCGCTGGGGATTCTATTTCTCTATACATCTATCAATCTATATAGATAGATAGATACATATACATACAAACATATATCGTATGCACACACAAGTGTAAATGTATACATATGTATATATATACCGAACTAACATACTCTCCCCCTTCGTCTCCAGGTGCGCTCCGTGCGCTGGAGCTTCTATTTCTCTATACATCTATCTATATAGATAGATAGATAGATACATATACATGCAAATATGTATCGTATACACACACATGTATACATATGTATACATATGCATATAACCGAACTAACGTTTTCTCCCCGTTCGTCTCTAGGTGCGCTCCGTGCGCTGGGGCTTCTGTTTCTCTCTCTATATATATATATCTATATAGATGGATAGATAGATACATATCCACACAAATATATATCGTATACACACACATGTATACATATGCATACCTATGTATACCTATGTATATATACCGAACGAACGTACTCTCCCCCTTCGTCTCCAGGTTCGCTCCGTGCGCTCGGGCTTCTATTTCTCTATCTATCTATCTATATAGATAGATAGATAGATAGATAGATACATATACATACAAATATACATCGTATACACATACATGTATACCTATGTATACATATGTATATAATCGAACTAACGTACTCTCCCCCTTCGTCCCTAGGTGCGCTCCTTGCGCTGGGGCTTCTATTTCTCTATCTATCTATCTATATAGATAGATAGATACATACACATACACATATATATCGTACACATCGTACACACACATGTATACATATATATATACCGAACTAACGTACTACCCCCCTTCGTCTCTAGGTACGCTCCGTACGCTGGGGCTTCGGCGGCGAGCACACCTTCGTCTCGGGCGCGACGACGGGCGACATCGTGCTGTCCGACGCGCGCGCGCCCGGCCAGGCGCCGGCGGCGGCGATGCGGCGCGCGCACGGCTCGGCGGTCAATTCACTCTCTTGGAGTCAGGCGGCCGAGCACGTGCTGCTCTCCTCCTCGTGCGACGCGACGATGCTGCTGCACGATATGCGTAAGCCGGGCGCGCCGATGGCTATACTGGCGGGACACAGCGAGGCGGGAAAACAGAAGGCCATCAACCAGCCGAGCTTTTGCGACGGCGGACGCTTCGTCGTGAGCGTGGGCGAGGGCTCGCCCCACCTCTCGCTCTTTAGCGCGAGCAGCGGCGAGCTGCTCTCGCAGGGCGAGCTGGGAAACCACGTCCTGAATAAGAAGGGCTCGTGCCTGCACGCGCTGGGCCGCAGCGGCGACGAGGGTCTCGTGCTCGCCAATGGAAACGTGCTGCTCTACTTTGTGCCGGTGTGCCGGTGAGGTGGCCGGGTGAGAGCAGGGTCTTTGGGCCCTGGGTCGGCGGGGGTTGGGGGGTTTGAGTGTGTGCAGGCAGGGCGGGAGCAGGAGGGCCGCCTCGTGGTGTCTGCTCGGTTGCGTCGTCATCGGGTGACGGGAATGTGTTGCACAGTATGGAGAGCGGCGCACTTCACACAGCCTGTTGCAGCCACAGCCGCCCCTCCCCCCCCTCACTCACGCGCGCGCGTAATCTGTAATCTGCAGCGCAATCTCAATCTCAGTTCAATCTCAATCTGAATCTGAATTATTATATTATCTATTTCTATTGCTCATTATTTTATTGATAATGAATAATACAATAATGTATATGTGTGTCATATATGTATTTTTGCTGCAAAATGCAAAACACACAATACTAATAAAAGTAAAAGTAATGTACTAATAATAACTCATACTTATTATAATTTACTAAAACCAAAATACTGTAATACTGAGTCTCGTGAGTTATATAATATATACTAACACTAAAATTTACTTATTATATAATACAACTATAACTATAACGTCATACTATAACTATAGTATACGACGAATACATAATAGATATAAAGCATACATAGCTATAGCTCACAAGCTCTCAAGTTCGAATATATTATATTATCATACTTATATTATGCGTATAATATCGTAAAATAAAAATAAGAGTAAGAGTAATACGTATACACATAATATAAATATATATGGCTTTTTTACAATATATAAATATACAATATAATTATAATTATAATATTGATATTGCAATATATATTCATATTCACACGCACACACACACACACAGCACAGCTCGTATTATTAATGTTCGTTCGGCCTTCGGACAATGAGACATACTAAGCGAACGCGCGCCCTCAACAAAGGACAAAGGAATAGGGAGCGACATAGATCGAAGACGAGAGCCGCGAGAGGCCGAGCCTAACTGGCTGACTGACGATGACTGCGTCTCGTCATGCGCGGCTGAACACTGTGCCAGCAACTACTGTACGCGCTGCTGCCGCAATTCAGAAAGCGCCATATGTGGACAGACAGGCTCAAACACCGCCCGTTCCGGCGGCTGTAGGCAGCGACAAGAGCAGCGCGTCCTCCACCCTCGAATTCCAAACTTCGGCGAGCGTGTGAAACTCGCCGTTTTCGCCGAACTGGTCCGTCTCCGGCCCGAGCCTCGCGCGCAGCACCGCGTCGAAGAGCTCGCCCACCTGCGTGGCGCTGGTGGTCGCCGCGCAGACGCGGCAGGGCGTTCCGGAAGCCTCGAGTTCTCGCACCAGGATCTCGTACGGAACCTTCCACAGAGGATTGTACAGCCGCGCGCCCAGGGAAGTCGCGATGGGGCCAATGTGCTCCTCCCGCCACTGGGCGATGTGTTCAAGATGCAGGTCGCCAGTGCACAGTCTCAGTATGGGAGCGGGCGACGCAGACTGTATGTAGCGCAGCGCCTCGCCAACCCGCTCTGCGTACGGCGAGTCCGACCAAAGGGGGCAGCCGACCAGCGGCACGCCAAGCGTTTCTGCCTGACGGCAGATATCTTCTACCGGCACCTCTTGATGCGCCACCTGGCGGTTGGCCCCGTCAAACGTCGTGAGCAGTACGAGCCGCCGGCGCGAGGATTGCTCCTTACAGAGCGCGCGGGCGGCTAGGAAGGAATCCTTGCCGCCAGACCAAAGGAGGACGTCGATGCCCCCCGCGCTTGTGTCGACGTCGGCAAAGCTCCCACGAAGCAGCGCCGGTGACTTGATGCGGGCCGCCCGCTTCTCGAAGGGCACGTTGTCGTGGCTGTAGGGGCAGTGGCGGCAGCCACAGCCGCAGCATCGACCGCGCGCCGTTAACGTCGCTGCAGTGAACACTCGGTACCCGGTTTGCGGATCCTGGTAGTGGGGCGCGCCCGCGCTCTGGGCGGCTGCGTGCAGCACAGCGATGTCCTCGATATCTCCCATCTCGAGTGAATCTGCGACCGGCGCTAGCTTGAGAGCGACGACGCGACAGCCGACAAATTCGGGCGCGTTGTTTGTGTCGCCCCACACAAAAGCAGACATATCGACCGATAAAATACGGATTTATACCGGAAGGTCAAACACCGGAGCCCACACAGCCAGCCTGCCAGGGTTAACCCCTATGCCATACGGCCAGTTGCATAAGCATATGCATCTGCACAAGCACGTACGTACTATGGCTACTATGCCGTAGACTATGCACCCCTCCCAGGTTACCAGATCATTCTCATTCTCGTCTGATCTCCGATCGGTGTGGCAACAAAAATAGAAGGCGTGGAGAACGGGGACGACATGAGCATGCGCTCTGATCACTCATGCTTACACTCTAGATGCAGGTACACTGCACGTATTGCACTTGCACATGCTGTGCGTGGACTCAGGGGCAGAGGCCGCACAGGCTACCCCGCAGTGACACTACGCACGACCCAGCATAGAAGAGAGCACGCCTGCCCCTGGCCAATGGCTGCACGACACGACGATACCTCCTCCGGCAGCGAACCGCGCGCCCAGGCCCCCCGTACGTGAAGGCGCGCGCTAGCCGCGCGCCGGTCAAAGATCCATCCCCACCTGAATTCATCAGATACTCTTCCGCGTGTCCTCCAGATCGAGCTCCCGCTGCATCGCGGCCATCCTCCGCACGAGCTGCTCAACCACGTCGCTCCACTCGCGCAGATCCTCGATCAGCTCGGCCACACTGGGCGCGAGCTGCGGAAACTCCGCCGGCACGGCGCGCATGGCGAGTGCCATGCTATTTTGGCTTAGCCAGCCGTTGAAGGGCCCCAGCGAATTTGCGTAGCCCTTCTCCACCACCTCCTTAAGCGTCGGCACCTCGGCCCGCTCGCGCGGGCTGCTGGAGCCACTTCGCGCCGGGCCGTCGGGCGGACCGCCCGCACCCCCCTGGCGCGCCTCGTACTGAGCGAGGAGGTCGCGAAAAATGTGGATCCAGAAGGCGAGCCCGCGTCGCGCCCACAGCAGGCCCATGGCGGCTGATGGGTCGACGATCAGCCCGCCAGGCTGATGCATTCCCGCCGCGGACTCGGCCTCGAGCAGCTCGCGCATCGACCGGTAGCGCACTGGCGCGAGCTCGAAACTATGCTCGATCTTCTTCATGTTGGAGTGAACCTCGCGGATGGAGAGGAGCGTAAAAGGACCGATGAGCGCCAGCACCTTGCAGTAGTTCTGGCACGCGGCGATGAAGAGGGCCACGTCCACGTCATCGTCTCCGGTGAGGCATTTCCGGAAGTGGCCCGCCGAGATGTGCAGCGGCCGCGCTGGCTGCTCGCTGCTCCAGCCCAGGCCGCCGCTGGTGCCAATCGCCGCCGGCTCGCCGTGGTCGCCCTCCTGGTGGCCGCTGCGCGTAGGGCCGTAGTCCACTGGGTAGCGATTCTGCCGGTCGAGCTTGGGCTCCTGCGCCCCGCGGATCTGGACCAAGTTGCTGGTCTTGACATCTTCCCGCAGCGCCCGCAGCAGCCGGACGCCGTCATGAATGGCGAGCAGAATGCGCCAGAGAAGCACGGCAATTGCCACGAGCATGATCTCGACGAGCGGCAGGCTCGGGACGTGAATGGTGACGCCGCCCTCCATGGCGCGAGGCTGGCGCGAAAACTGGATGGACGCGTAAGACCAGACACGAAGAAGCCTTTTCGTAGGATATTTCGTGTTGTGTGGCCCCTCGCCTTCCCCCCCCCCGGTATCGGCCTTCAGTCTTCCTTGACTTCCATGCGCTGCGGGAGACCACCTCCCCTCTGTCGATCCCCTGCGGCGCCCTCCCCGTTGTATGGGTCCCTTGCGGGGTCCCTTCCCCTCCGGTTGGGGTCTCTTCTGTGGGTTCCTCGTCCCCGGTCTTTGTCAACCTTCAACCTTGCTCTGCTCGCGTCCGCTCTTGGCCTTTTTACAAGATATTGTTTCACTTCGAGGCTTTATTGCACAATAATATTTTTTGCAAACACCCCCTTTATTGTGCAATATATTGCACAATATTACCTGTTATTGCACCCCCCGCCCAATTTTGAGGTGTTTTTGAGGTGTTTGTAGGTATTTTTGTTGTTTTTTGGGGTCGGATTTTGGATGGGTCGAGGTGTTTGAAAAAAAAAATCGTTCTCGATACGGAAAAGGGGGCATTGTTGCACATTATTGTGCAATATCCCCCTCCCAGCCCCCCTTTATTGCCTACAATATTGCGCGATATATTTCCCCCACGACCCCCTTTATTGCAATAAAATATCGGCAATATCTTGTAAGGGCCAAGTCAGCTCTGCATTGTCGTCGCTCGCCCACCTCTCGGGGCATCCTCCCCAACAGTAGCGTTATAGATTTTTTTTTCGGGGACTACATACACATACACGAACGCCGGATAATCAACCCGTACAATCGTGCCGCACACCTTAGACACCTTGTTTTCTTCACGAGAAATATATAATAATAGACAGAAAACACTCGGAAGCGCAGGAGCTTCGGCGGGCGGCCCGGCTCCCGCGCCCCAGCGGCCAGCGGCCCACCGGGTAAGACTATACTAGTAGGCAGCAAAGCCCACCACGCCCATCAAACACCCGCCCCCGACCGCCGCCCCGCACTAAGCAAGAAAAACCTCGCGACCGTTCCCTTGGAACGCCACTCCCGTCCGCACACAACAAATAGCAAGGCTGTCAGGAACAAATAACATACTCTTTCTCCCTTAAAGGAGAGAGAGACCGCGCGCCGGACTTCGCGAGAGAGTCTGGCGGGGACCCCTGCACACTCATACAAAAGAGCCTCTCACACGCCGTCGGGCGCAGCGGGCGCATCCCCGCCCTCCGCACGGGCGGGCTTGTTCCTCTTGACAAGGCAGTAGATGAGCAGGCCGAAGACCAAGAGCCCCGCCACCACAGAACCGGCGATGATCCCGGCCAGCGCGCCAGGAGACAGCCCGGACGAGCCGCCGTCCACCGAGATGGTAGGCATGCCCTCCATGGCGATTGTAGGCGTGCCCTCCACGGCGAGGCCCAGCGTGTCACTCGCCGCACCGGCGTTGCCCGCCGAGCGCAGGAGCCGGGCCTCGATGCCGGCGGCCGTGGTGCCCGAGACGGGCGAGATGGTCGCGCTGATGCGCACCGAGGCGGCGCTCACGCGCACCACTACCGCGCCGGGCGGCACGTCAGCCGCGGCCGCGAGCCTGGCCTGGAGGTCTGAGGTGTTCGCGTAGTCGTCGATGGAGCCCGACGCCACCACCTCCAGCGTCACGGCGGCGCACGCGTCGCAGCCCCGGCACGCACAGAGGGAGCAGAGCTGGGGGCACGTGTCGGCGCACGTCGCACTCGTCGGTGTGGGGTCGCAGCCCACGCCCGGCGGCGGCGGCGGCGGCGTTGGTAGCGAGGACGTGGACGGCGGCGGCGGAGGCGGTGGTGGTGGTGCGAGGACTGATGGTGGTGGAGAATCGTCGAGGCGCAGACCGCAGTCCGCACAGTCGGACCCCACGGTGCACTCGGTGTAGGCCGCACCCGGCCCGCCGTCGTCACACACCTGGTCGTTGGCGAATACGCACGTGTTTTGGCACACCCCAAGGCTTGCGGGTGGGCTGGGCGGCGGGCGTGGCGGAGCGGGCGGGCGCGGCCGCTCGTGGATTCGCGTCAGGATCCAGGAGCGGTAGTTGGCTACCGACGCGTACACGCCGGGGATGCCCGCTCGCGCACACCCCGAACCGAACGAGACCACGCCAACCTGGACAAAGGCGCCAGAATCCTCCACGAAGAGGGGCCCGCCGCTGTCACCCTGGCACGCATCTTTGCTGCTCCCGCCGGCGCAGATCATGGCGCCGGGCGTCAGACCACCGTCGTAGACGGTGTTGCACTCGTCGAATCCCACGATGCCGATGGTCACGTCGTGAAGCCGGTCCGGTAGCTCCTGTGCGCCCTCGGCAAGCAAGCCCCAGCCGGCGAGGGTCATCTGCGTCCCTGCGTCGGCGCGCCCCGAGCCGACTGTGTCGAGCACGGCGAACTGGTTCTGAGCGGCCAACTCGTCCGCGCAGCGCGGCGCTTTGGAGAGCTTCAACAGGCAGACGTCGTTGGCGAGGGAGGTGCCGCCGACGTACGACTCGTGGCATAATGTCTCGGCCACGCTGATCACCTCGGTGCAGCTGTTGACCTGGCCCTCCGCCAGCGTCCGCGAGTGGCCGAAGACCAGAACCGTGTACTCCGCCCCGGTCGTCTCGATACAGTGGGCCGCGGTCAGGACCCACACGTCGGCGATGAGCGAGCCGCCGCACTCGCAGCAGGCGAAGTCACCCACACGGGCTATGCCCACGAGGAACGGGTACTTGAACGGCGGGTCAACCTCGGCGCCGCCCACTATGCGGTCGGTCACCTGGGTGGTGAGATTTGAGGCTGCAAGGGCTGTATGCACCGCTGCGGCGGCCGCAATGACGAGTAGGCGGTGTTGCATTTTTGACCGGCGGTTCGGTCAAAATTTTCCGACTAGATCCCAATTCACAGACGGTTTATAATACAAAGGGGACACGAGCACACACGCACAGGGAATGGGCAAAATGCGAGCTCTAAGCCCACACTGTGTGTGCTCGTGTCCCCTTTGTATTATAAACCGTCTGTGAAGACTCGTCATTTTTTGGCGCTGATTAGTGGCTGTCGTGACGCTGCCGCGCAGCGAGTTGCCGCCTCACGACCCCATACAGCGCTGCGAGCCGATCAATGACGCAGAAACGGCGCGCCGAACCGGCAGCCCGCCCAAAGGCGCCCGAACCGGCAGCCCGCCCGAGGGAGGCAGCGCCGGATGTCACTTGGGCCTACGTTGCTGCGGCGGCCGCGCTGGCCTACGCCGCTGGCCTAGGCAGCCGTCTGCTGCTGTGGGGCCCTGCCCAACCGGACCCGTGGGCGTGGACGACCAACTCCAACATGGGGACTGACGGGTTCAACTGGACGCAGCTCTCGTTCGCCCGCGCTGGCAACTTCCGCGACGGCGACATCAAGCGATTAACCGCGGAAGACGTGCGCGAGCGTGGCGCCTTGTATGTGTGGCACACGACGTTTGCGCGATCGATCCCCGCACTCGTCTCGGACCTCGGCAAGAACTACACCGCGCACTTCGCCGGCTGGACTCGCGAGGACTACCGGCGCGCGTGGGGGGAGAAGGTGGTGTCGGCCTCCTTCGCGCCGACGAGCCAGTTCCAGCGCGGCCGGCTCTACAGCAACGCCGAGGGGCGCCGGCACCAGTCGCTGCACCGGCAGCAGATGCCGTTCGTCGAGTTCCTGGATGTGCTGCACCAGGCGGAGACGGCGGACCCGGTGGTCGAGCACGTGACCATCTCGCAGTCGTCCCACCGAGACTTGGCCGACTTTTCCCTTCCCGACCTGCCTCCCCTCCTCGAGGATCTGGTCAAGCCAACGCTGCAGGTGTGCACTTTCCCATCAAACAGCCGGGCAGGCGGGGTTCGATCAGCCTCTGAGCGGGACCGGGAACGACGCGCCGCCGTCCAGGCCGGACGTAATATGCCAGACGAGTTATCCCGAACCTGAACCCCCAGGGCCCGCGTCCCGACGCCCCTCTGGGTCCCCTACACACGCACGCAACTGTGGACCTCGACCCCGCCGACGACGCCAGTGCTCCGCTACGGCTGGCAGGACTAACGTCCGCTTCCTTTGCCGCACAGGCGCGCAACGTGTGGGGTCTCGACCCCGCCAAAGACATCTGTGCTCCGCTACGGCTGGCAGGACTAACGCCCCCTTTCTTTTGCCTCACAGGCGCGCAACATATGGGTCTCGACCCCGCCGAAGACGTCTGTGCTGCACTACGACTGGCAGGACTCGGTGCTCCTCCAGATCTCCGGCTCCAAGCGCTTCACCCTCATCGACCCGGCGCGCACGCACACCGCCTACCCGTGCGAATAACGAATGACTTAGTTAGAAGGGGTGGTGCAGGAACGGATGCTACGCTTAAAGGTGCCCTGCAGCTACTAATTAACCGCGATGGGTAAATTCGCTTTGCTCAAATACATGAGCGAGTTTCGACTAAGATTTTCGTCATTTTGATTCTAGGAAACTCGAAGTCGAATCACTTAGGAGCACAGGGCACCTTTAAAGCTTAAAGCATGGGCGGCGGCTTTACAAACTAATTGGGTCTTTAATTCACTAGTGCCTGAGCAGGCCCTAGTTTCACTGTAAAATAATTCAACGGCTAACGTGGAGGGACGATAACCAATGACCGTTATAATTGAAGGCGACTAAATGGCCAAATACATTAGGCCAACACAATTAGAAAAAAAACGGTTCTCGCCATTTTGCAATAAAATTATCAACGTCTGCTCGAGTCGAGAATTTACTAATTAGAAGGGAAAACTAGGGCCTGCTCATTTCCATCCCCCACACTCGCAGCTGCATCGTCCAGACCGAGGGTTAGGGTTAACCCTACCCGTGCGAATAACGAATTACTTAGTTAGAAGGGGTGGTGAGGGAGCCGATGTCACCCTTAAAACATGGGCGGCGGCTTTACTAACGAATTGGGTCTTTAATTCACTAGTATTCGACAGTAGAGTGGGGAGGAGTATTCCCAATATGCCTGTAGATTGACTTATAGAAACACGTCATGAGGCCGCCCGGCGGTCCGCTGCGCTTGCTTGCATGCATGCTGCCCCCCTGACATATCGCGAACCGGCTGGTTGAGATTATCGATAGATGTCAATCTAGCTCTCGGCGAGGCCGAGGGATGCAGAAGTTGGATGTCGACAAAGATCGGCAGCCAACAAAAAAGTCCCGAGGACAATACCGGAGGAGGGAGGACCAATACCTCTGCATCGAGATACAACCATTCACTCCCAGCTCTCCACACTCGCAGGTGCATCGTCCAGACCGAGACGCTGCAGAGAGACTATATATATATATATATATATACATGTATATATATATATATATATATATATATATA
>Ga0335398_10009112_pt1 | contig 11561 bp, 12 predicted proteins | sample BON03_FD_205742 | JGI IMG/M metagenome (GOLD analysis project Ga0335398, IMG submission 205742) | Freshwater microbial communities from Lake Bonney liftoff mats and glacier meltwater in Antarctica - BON-03 (spades assembly) (version 2) | ecosystem: Environmental > Aquatic > Freshwater > Ice >...
GTGTGGGGGGTTTGAGGGTGGATTGAAAGCGGCGATCCTCGCCGCAGTCAAAAGTTCGGTGGCATTGCCTTTTGAGTGCTCCGAGGATCGGAGCTTTTAATGGGCGGTGGGTTTGGGTGGGGCGGGCCTTTTGGGGTGTGCGGAGTTTGAGGGTGGATTGAAAGCGGCGATCCTCGCCGCAGTCAAAAGTCGTCGTAGACATTGACGGAGTCGGTTTTGAAGGAGTCGATGGTTTTTTGGAAAGCGGGGGTGGTGTTTTTCTTGAACCACGAGGCGGAGCACCAGTCGTAGTCGGTGGCGTTATGAACCAAACCGTGTTTCACAGGGTTGTTTTGCACATAGTTGAGGCGGGCGTAGTAGGATTTCTGGTAAGTCAGGGGGTGTCGAAATAGTTGTGCCAGACTTGGCGACCAAGGGTTGCGTCGAGTTTGTTGAGGAAGACGGCGGTGTCCCGGTGGAGGTCTCCGAGCCAGGTGGAGAGGGACTGTTTTCCCTCATCGGGCGAATGGGCGACGAAGTGGTAGTGATTTGCGAGGACGGCCCACGCTTGCAGTTTCCAGCCATGTTTCTCGGCCCCGGCGATGAAGAGATCACAAAAATGGCGGAGTCGTTTTCGGGACTTCAGATGAGGCCGCTTGAGGTAGGTTCCGGCGGTCACCATGTAGAGACCGGGCGAGAAGCTGTCGTGAGGAGGAGCGTGAGGCCAGGATTTCGAAACCATTGTTCATTTGAACTAATCGAAACCGGGAACGATTGCAATGCAAAAGTCCGGCGGCACTGCCTTTTGAGTGCTCCGAGGATCGGAGCTTTTAATCGGCGGTGAGGGTGGGTGGGGCGGGTCTTTTGGGGGTGTGCGGGGTTTGAGGGTGGATTGAAAGCGGCGATCCTCGCCGCAGTCAAAAGTCCGGGGGCACTGCCTTTTGAGTGCTCCGAGGATCGGAGCTTTTAATGGGCGGTGGGTTTGGGTGGGGCGGGTCTTTTGGGGTGTGCGGGGTTTGAGGGTGGATTGAAAGCGGCGATCCTCGCCGCAGTCAAAAGTCCGGGGGCACTGCCTTTTGAGTGCTCCAAAACGCTGAAGTCATGGCTTTAAGGTTTTTGCTGGCAGCGGGAGCGGTGGTTCCGGTCTCCGGAGTCGTTTCCTACCGCGAGTCGGACTGATTTATCCCTTGGCGATCTGATCGAGAATGCCATTCACGAAGGAGGCCGCTTCCTCACCTGAGAAGGAACGGGCAAGTTCGATGGCTTCATTGATCGAGATGGCATTGTCGAGATCTAGCAAATGGAGGATTTCCCAGCTGGCGAGTCGCAGGATGGCGAGGTCAACCTTGGACAGTCGTGTGAAGTCGAAGTTTCGCGCTTTTTGATCGATGAGTTCGTCGAGTTCCACGTGGGCCGCTTCGACCTGATCGACGAGAGCAACCACTTCGGCTTCCAGCTTTTTCATTTCACCAAGAAGGCGGTGGAGGTGATCGAGGTCGCGTTGTTCCGGGTAGTTTTGCGGAAAGTGAACCATGCGTGCGCGCTCGTCATAGGTGTCGAGCTTGGCGAAGATCTTCACCAGGGCATCGTGCTGCCGGGGAGGGAAGAGGGCTGTCCTGGGGAGTAATTCGTCCCGCTGTTTTTTGAGAGTGCCGACTTCGAGAAGGAGCTTGGCAAGATCGCGCCGCCAGCCGCCGAGGTCCGCCTTAGTCAGGTTGCTGAGGGTTCTGATCGTATCGGACCATTTCACCTCGGCAGCGCTGAGGGCCTTGAGATCGCGGGCCAGCTTTTCGCCGGGATCGGCCGCGAGAATAGCGGCGGAAGAATCGATCAGAATGGCCTGCAGTTGGGTGGCGGCGGCGACGCGGCCCTGTTGGAAGTGTGCCAGGATTTTGACGCGGGCTTTGTCGAAAATGATCCTATTTCGGTCATTTACGAGTTCCCAGAATTCAGGGCCACCCGGTTCTTTGGGGGATGTTGCGCGTGCGTAGAGAAGTTGAACCGCAGCTTCGCGGACTTGGCGGCGACTAGCCATTGCTTGGTTGAAGTCGGAGGGATTGGTTGGCGCGGCGGATTTCGTTCATGATTTCGACAATTTCGAGAGCGCTCCGGGCGGCTTCGCGACCTCGGTTGAGCTTCTTGCCAATGCAGCGGGCGTAGGCTTGCTTTGCATCCTCGACGAGCAGGACCTCGTGAATGACGGGGGTTTTGGTCTCAACCGCGATTCGTTGGAGAGCCTCCGTGACCGAAGTGGCAACCAGATCAGCGTGGGCCGTGCCCCCGCGGATGAGGCAGCCGAGTGCGATGACGCAATCGGGTTGCTCGATTTCGATGAGATTTTTGACCACGACCGGAATTTCGAAGGCTCCGGGAACGCGAACGAGATCGACCCGGGCGTTGTGGGCGAGTTCCTGGATTTCCTCGACGACATTTTCGACGAGGGCGTCGGTGAATTCCTGGTTGAATTTTGCGGCAACAATGGAGATGCGCAGCTTGCCCCCGCTGGGGACCCGGGGTTTGGGTGGAATGATGGCCGACATAAGAGAGGGGGGTATGAGCGCGAAGAGCAATTTTGTCAATTAGAGGTGATGACCCATTCGCGTCCGTTTGGTTTCGAGGTATTTCTCGTTGTGCGGATTGGAGGGCAGGCGGACGGGGACTTGCTCCACGATTTCCAAGCCATAGCCCTCGAGGCCCACCACTTTCTTGGGGTTGTTGGTGAGAAGGCGGATCTTGCGGACGCCCAGATCGTAGAGCATTTGGGCACCCATGCCGTAGTCACGAAGGTCTGATCCGTAGCCCAGTTTTTCGTTGGCCTCGATGGTGTCCAGTCCTTCTTCCTGAAGCTTGTAGGCATGGATTTTTGCGGCGAGTCCGATGCCCCGTCCTTCCTGGCGGAGGTAGAGGAGGACGCCGCCTCCTTCCGAGATTTGTTCCAAGGCGGTGTGGAGTTGACCTCCGCAATCACAGCGTCGGGAGCCGAAGACATCGCCGGTCAGGCATTCGGAGTGCACGCGAACGCTCACCGCTTTATCAGGATCGATCTCGCCGCGAACGAGGGCGAGGTGCTCGGAATCGTCGGTGCTGACGCGGTAGAGATGGCAACGAAAGTCGCCGAAGTCGGTGGGCAGAGAAATGACTTCTTCGCAAGTGACAAGTCGTTCGGAGCGGCGGCGATATTCGATGAGTTGGGCGATGGTGCAGGCCTTGAGCTGATGCTTTTTTTGATAGTTCCCCAGATCGCCAACCCGGCCCATGGTGCCGTTTTCGTGCATGATTTCGCAAATTACGCCGGCCTGCGGCAGTCCGGCCAGGCGGGCGAGGTCGACGGCGGCTTCGGTGTGGCCGGCCCGGCGGAGGACCCCGCCTTCCATCGCTTGCAGTGGGAAGATGTGACCGGGTTGGACGAAGGCGCTAGCCTGGGTGGCCTCGTTGGCGAGCAATTGAATGGTGTGCGACCGGTCGGCGGCCGAAATGCCAGTGGTAATTCCTGCGGCGGCGTCGATGGAAATGGTGAAGGCGGTTTTGTGGGCTTCCCGGTTTTTGGGAGCCATGGGAGGGAGGTCGAGAGCTTCGGCGCGGTCCGGCAGAATGGGGGTGCAGATGAGTCCGCGCCCGTGGTTGGCCATGAAGGCGATGGTCTCTGGAGTGACCAGGGAAGCGGCGGCGATGAGGTCGGCTTCGTTCTCGCGTCCGGGGTCGTCGGCGACGATCACGATGCGGCCGGACTTGATGTCGGCGACGATTTCGTCGATCGGGGAAAATATGAGCTCACTCATGGGGAGGGGACCATGACACCAAAATCAGGGCGTGCAAGGTCAGTCAAGAAGGCCGGCGAGAGGATCGGGCTCGAGCAATCCGAGTTCGACCAAAAAGTGGTCAGCGGCGCGGAGGGTGAGTTCGAAGTTGGTTTCGTCGGAGTTGTAATTGAAGAAGGTATGCCCGGCATTTTCGAATACCATGAGTTCGCAGCGGTTGCGTTTGCGGCGGTAACGTTTTGCAAATCGTTCGGAGAGGGGAAAGGGAACGACCCGGTCGGCCTTGGCGTGGAAGATGAGACAGGGAGGGAGGCCTTTTTGAGGAACGTGGCTTGAGGGGCTGAGAAGCTTGGCGTTCTTGATCGAAGAGAAGCGGCTGCTGCCTACTCCCTTGGCGGTGGTGTCGGAAATGGGGCCGAAGAGGACCATGGCGGCTGGCCGGGGGGCGGGAAGGGTCTCTTCGCAATGCGGATGCAAGGCGGCGCAAAGAACGGCGTTGCCGCCAGCGCTGGCTCCGGCGGCGACGATTCGGTTTGCGTCGAGGCCAAGTCTTTCAGCGTGGAGCTTGAAGAAGGAGAGGGCAGACTTGGCATCGACGATGGCCTCCTCCGGCGTGCCGCCCAGTTTGGCGCTGGTGCGGTATTCCACCGTGATTGCGACCATGCCGCGGGAGGCGAAATGATGGCAGTGCGGAATGAATTGGGTCGCGGCCGAGATGTCCCAGAGACCGCCGTGGAAGAAGACGATGGCCGGGCGGCGGTCGGTCAGGTAGTTGAAATTTGGCGGGAAGAAGAAGTGGGCCTGGAGGTCGCCCGCCGGAGTCTGGTTGTAGACGTAGGTTGTCGCAGCAGCCAGGAGTTCCAGATTTCGGGCTTCGCCAATCATGAGCGATTTCGGGAGGGTATTCATAGGGGGGTCAGAAACAGCGAATGATCAGGAACGGAGAAAAGCTTTTCCAAATGTGGGCGCAATTGTCCATAGTTTCTCCATGAAACAGCTTATTTTACTCATGGCGTTGGCATTTTCCTCATTTCAGGCGAATGGCCAGGCGATGGATGACAACCAATTGGTGGTCCATCTTCAGCAGGTTTACAACACCTGGAGGGGCGCGATGGTCAAAAAAAATGCTAATTTGTGGCAGAAATACACTTCGACAAACCGCTTGATCAACGTGCGGAACCGCATTTGGAGTGAACGCAATCCCTTTCCCCAGGCGGTCTTTGCGTCACCGGTGGCTCCCCCCGATATCACGAAGTTGAAGCCCTTGCGGGTCCGGGTGAAAGGGAACACGGCCAAGGCGATCTACTTCGGTAAGGTTGACTTCGGGGTGGGAGGTCAACCGACCGATAACTTGTTTGTGATTTCCTACGTTTTGGAAGGAGCTATTTGGAAATATGACGGAGGTGAATTTGTTAACCTCGATCTCCTTCCCAAGGTGAGGGCGGAAATTGCAGCGGGGGATTACAAGTTTTTCGATCAGGCAGACTTTCATCCAAACGGAGTGGTGCCTCCCCGTCCGATCGCGATTCCGGGGCCTGCCAAATACATCGCCAAGGTCTATGTCTTCTGTCCGGGTCGTGAAGTGAAGGTGCAGGTGAACCGGATTTCCCCTCACTTGTTTCAAAACACCAAGGGGGCGGAGATCGTGATCGGCGGGGCCCGGGACGGGCAAAACATGGTTGAGTTTACCGTTAAGGACATTCCCGGGGGTGATCCCACGGCTCCGATCACGATTCGGATTTACCTGATGTCCGAGATCGATGGCACAAAGCCAATCAAGATTGCCCAGTATCAAATCGAGGACGGCTCCAAGCCCAAGGAATTGGGGGCGCTGAACTTCAATATCACTCCCGGGGTGGCGGCCAAATTACGACGGCCTTGATCGGTTCTTGAGACTGACGAGATCTGACCATACCCTGCGTTCAGGTGAATTTCCCCGAACTACTCAATGAACACTGGCGAGACGCTGCGGAAATCGTGGTGCTCTGGGTGTTGATTTATCAGATTTACCGCATCTTCCGGGCGACCCGGGGGGCGCGGATTTTGGTCGGTTTGGCGGTGGTGGTAATTGTCCTCACTCTCGTTTCCCAGTTGCTGGAACTGCGGGTGATCGAGTGGATCGTCAAGAGTGCGGCCGCGATTTTGGCCTTTGCCTTGTTGATCATTTTTCAGCCGGAACTCCGGAATGCCCTCGCCCGCCTCGGAAGCAGCAAGCTCTTCTCCTTTTCGACAACGCAACAGAAGGTCTTCCTCGAAACGTTCGCGGACTCAGTGGTGAAGCTTTCCAAAAAGCGCTTCGGGGCCCTTTTTGCGATCGAGCGCAGCATCAGTCTCGACGACTACGAGGCGACCGGGGTGGTCATTGAAGGGGATCTTTCCGTGGAATTGGTCGCGACGATTTTTCATCCCAAGACGGCGCTGCACGACGGTGGGATGATTTTAAAAGGGGAGCGGATTGCTGCTGCGTCTTGTATTTTTCCGGTCAGCCAAAAGGACCTGAGTGATCGTTCGCTGGGCCTCCGTCACCGCGCGGGATATGGCATCAGCGAGGAAACCGATGCCGTGGCTATCGTGGTGAGCGAGGAAACGGGAAGTATTTCAATCGTCGTCGACGGCAAACTTTACCGGGGGCTTTCCGAGGAAGACTTCCGGGCGAAACTCGAAGAACTCTTCTTAACAAATGGCCAAGATCATCAAGAAATGGATTCTCAGGAACTGGATCGGAAAACTGGCAGCTCTGGCTCTGGCGATCGCGATCTGGTATCTCATTAAGCTTCATCTCGAAGGAGATAACCCTTTCACCGTTCCGCTTATCGAAGTGACCCAATCATGAAGCTTGATCAATGGCCAGGAGTCCTTGTCGTCGGGACTGATACCGGGATTGGGAAGACTTATATTTCGGCCCTCATCATTGAGGAGCTGAGGAAGCGGGGAGTCTCGGCAGTGGGGTTGAAGCCTGCCTGCAGCGGCAGTCGTGAGGATGCCGAGCGCTTATGGGAAGCGAACGGGGGAGTGCTGGATCTGGATGTCATTAATCCCCGCTGGTTTCAGACTCCGGTTGCTCCGCTGACGGCAGGTCGGATCGAAGGCGGGCCGCTTGATCTCAAGGAGATGGTTGCCCAGATCAACGAGGTGAGAGATGAGTATGATTTCACCCTGGTCGAGGGAGTCGGAGGTTGGGAGGTGCCCCTGGGTGAAGGTTTTGGCATCCCGGAGTTTGCCAAAGAGTTGGGCTTGCCGGTCTTGATTGTGGCGGCGAACTGGCTAGGCGCGATCAATCACACGCTCCTGACGGCGAAGGCGGTGCAAGCGGCTGGTTTGGAGTGCCTGGGGGTCGTCCTGAATCACTTGCAAGCGGAGCGTGATGTCGCGGTGACGACGAACCGGGTCCTTCTCGATGAGCTTTGTCCGGTTCCCATTCTTGGTGAGGTGTTGACGGATGGCACCGAAATCGATTGGTGTTGCTAGCCCGTTTTGGTGGACTTCCTCCCCTTGATCCCGTAACTCTTTGAGAAATGCACGAAGACATTGAAAAGGTCCTGATTGCCGAGGAGGTTATTGAAAAACGTCTCGATGTCATTGCGGCGCGAATTTATGAGGATTTTGCGCATGAGGATTCCTTGCAAGTGGTGGCGATCTTGAAAGGGGCCCTGGTGTTCATGGCGGATTTGCTGCGCCGGGTTCCCTTGCGCCTTGAGATCGAGTGTCTCAACGTCGCCAGCTATCATGGAGGGACCGAGAGTTCGGGCCAGGTGGATTTTCTCGACCGCAAGCTTCCCGAGGTGAAGGGGCGTTCGATTCTTTTGTTGGATGACATCCTCGACACCGGCCGTACTTTGGATGCCGTGACCGCGAAGTTATTGGCGATGGGGGCGCGGGAGGTGAAGACCTGTGTGCTGTTGACGAAGGACAAGGAGCGGGCCGCTGATGTGGAGGCCGATTATTCCGCCTTCGAAATTGGGGATGAATTCGTGGTGGGATATGGTCTGGACTACGATGGGAAGTATCGCAATTTGCCTTACGTGGGTGTTCTTAAGTCTTCTGTCATCTCATGACCCGGTGCTCTGTCGTTCGCGAATTCGATTCCCTTGACCGCCTTGTCCGTCATGGCGTGAATCTGAATTGCACGGTGATCCAAGGGCTGGACCTGCGGAAAGCCGCGCTGGACTGGGAAGGACTGGAGTGTGATGGAGCGGTCTTTCTGGGATGCCTCTTTCCCGCGTCGGTTTCGGTGTTTTCGCTCCTTGAGAAGGGAGCGCTCATTTTCCCATCCTTTCCACACCTGCCCTACAATCCCTATCGCCCGGAGCTCTATACCCGGGAGGAGTTGATGAAGGGCTGGACGCCGGATGGCGATGACAGTGTGGATAAAAGGATCTACGACCACTTTGTGGCCCACGGGAAAAAGGAGCCTGATATCGTCGAGGCCCTCGCTGAACGTCTGCACGATCACGCCATTGATGATGGCTTGACCGACCTCCTCGAAGGGCGGATCGAGCAAGATGGTCGCAAGAAAGTCGTCTCGGTGATGGGCGGGCATGGCACTGGTCGAGACAGCGAAGCCTTCCGCAAGGTCGTCCACTTGACGCGTCGTCTGACCCTTGAGGGATACTTCATCGCAAGTGGAGGTGGTCCCGGGATTATGGAGGCCGCCAACCTGGGGGCTTACCTCGCCGATCTTTCCGTCGAGGAACTCGACAGGGTTGTGGATGGACTCGCGGTCGCGCCGAAATACGACAGTCCCGGCTATGTTGAAGCAGGGCAACGAGTCATCGCCCAATACCCGACCGGACACTCGAGCCTTGCCGTGCCCACCTGGTTTTATGGTCACGAGCCGACCAATCTGTTTTCGGCCCACGTTGCCAAATATTTTTCGAACAGCATCCGGGAAGACGGTCTTCTGGCGATCTCGCACTACGGGATCATCTTTGCTCCGGGGAGCGGGGGGACGACGCAGGAGATCTTTCAAGATGCCTGTCAAAACCACTACGCCACCGCAGGGGTGGTCAGTCCCATGGTGTTCTTCGGAAAGGACCGCTACACCATTGAGACGCCTCTCTGGACGACTATCAACCAGCTGGCCGAGGGCCGACATTACAAGGAACTCTTGCTCCTGAGTGATGAAGTCGAAGAGATTGTCGAATTCATCAAGAGTCACCCGCCGGTTCCCAGTGACGGGGTGAAGAGTTTACTTGCCTGAGCAATGGTGTTCCTTGTTCGCCTAGTTTCCGTTGCTCCCTCGATCCTCGATAGAATTAGATGTCCTAGCCTTAGGCTGACGCCCATGGCATGGGAAGCATGGATAAGGGATGGGGATAAGCAGAGAGTTCTTTGCTCATCCGGTTGTCTCCTTCTTGGTGAGGTGAAGAAAGGGGGTTAGAGTTCCCGCACGCGGTAGAAGAGGGTTGGGGTTTTCCCGGCAACGATGGTGTCTACAAATGTAGTGACGGCACCTTCTGACGTGATCCCGTCCTGGACTTCCGCCCAGCCTCCGGGTTGACCCTGAGGACTGAGGTTGGTGGAGAAATCGATGGCATACTCTCTTCCGGGGCGGGAAGTAAAAGTCAGAGAGACTGCAGGATTTCCGGAGTTCAGGTAGTTTCCGATATAGGTGACATTCGTGATCGCGAATCCCGATGATCCGATTCCAAACTCGCTGAAGTCACCCTCCTTGACGGCAATGATTTGGTCGGCCGAGAGACCTCCGTTGAAAATGGCCACGTCATCCAGGCGGCCAAAGAAGTCGACGAAGAGATCATCCCGGTTTCCGATCTTCAGAGGGGTGTCGGAATCCTGGAGTTGGAGATCGATGGTTCCTTGTCCATCGGGCAGGCCATCGTAATAGAAAAAGATGTCGCTGCCAATTTTTGAAACGGCGATGTGGTGCCATTCCCCGGCAATGGGAGCAGTCGAGGCATCCGTCGCGGCAATACCTGCCGGGCTCCCGGCAAGAAAGCGAGGCACTCCCGTCCCATTGACGAGATAAAGGTCGAAGGCAGCGGGAAGGTTTCCGCCGGGGCCGGCAGTCTTTCCCACGACTCCACGGAAGTTGTTGTAGTCGGTGGCGTTGACCCAGGCCGCAATGGTCAGGTCGCCGGTGAGCGAGAGGCTTTCCGAGTCGGCCGCTTCCAAGTAGGAATCGTTCCCGTCGAACTCCATCACTCCGCCGCGTTCCAAATCGTCGACCCAGGTCGCACCGGCAGCGACCGTGGCATCATTGAAAAAGCCGGAGAGATCGGGTTGAGGGTTGGAGGCGGTATCGAAGGGCCAATAACCCACCAAGAGCACTGGTGGCGTGGAAGTAGGGTCGTTGGGATCGCTCCCCGCGGCGACCTCGATGGGGTCGCTAAAGCTGTCCTCATCGGTATCGACGAGCGTCGGATTGGTTCCGGTATCTTCGGGACCGTTGTCGATCCCGGTGTTGGTTTCCACTCCGTCAGTCAGGGAATCGTTGTCGGTGTCGGGATTCGTGGGATCGGTGGGTGGACGCAAGCCTGCCCCGGCAATCTCAGCTCCATCTTCCAGCGTGTCATTGTCGCTATCCCGTTCCGTCGGGTTCAGATCGGGAAATTGGATCCGTAGGTCGTATTCCTCGAGATCGGTGAGGGAATCGGCGTCGGCGTCGGCATTGCCAAGGCCGGAGAGAACCGCAAGATTCCCGACTCCCGCCCACTTCTCCTCCCAGGAGTCGGGCAAATCATCGGCATCCGAATCAGCAGTAGCGGTGACGAGGAGAGCTCCCTCGAATTCTTCCCCGGAAGGAGAACCAGTGGACCTCACCCGTAGCGAGAATTCAGTCCCGTCAGCTGTGGTGCTAAAGTCGAAAGAACCAGCTTGAAGCTTATCGCCGACGATCTGAAACTTCCCGTTATCTGCGTCGCCATCACCAGCAATCAACTCATAAATGAAGGTGTCTCCGGCGTCTCCGCGCGGAGAGGAAAGATCTCCGATTGTCCTTCCTTGAGTTGCCGCAGTGGAGATGGTGGCAGGTGAGAGGAGGACAGGAGGTGCCACGGTGAAACGGACTTCGCTGAGGCCCACGAAATTATTGTCTCCTCCGTGGTTCGACGTGATGTTGAATCGTACGAGGCGCGCATTGGCCGCTTCCGGAAAGGAGGTCAAGTTGATCGTCTGGCCGAAGTCCACCGCATCCAGCCCCGGTGCCACCGCAAAAACGAAGTCACCAAGAGAAGTGAAGTCGCCACCTTCGCTGTCTGCCACAAGAATCTCGACCTCGTTAGCCCCTCGCAAAAGGAGTTCGGCCCGGCCCGGGAGGCTTTCGTTGTAGTTCCATACGGTCAAAGAACCGAGGTCGTAGTTGGCTTCCAGGTCAAAGGTGACGACGGCACCCGGAGCATTGGGATCGTTGGGTGCGGTAAAGGTTCCGTTGTTGAGCCACATGGCTCCATCCGGCGTGACGGTGTGGGTCCCGGCTCCCTCGTCGAATTCGTTTCCATCGATGAGATGATTTGCTCGGCGATCAAAAGGGCCAGAGACGAGCTCGGTTGAGACATCTTCGATGGTCACACCCGTGATGGTGGCACACAGGGCCGCTGGGGAAGTAAGAGCTAAAGTAGCAGCAATGCCGAGGATGGTGATAGACCTTGTCGGGAATTTTTGAACTGTATTCATGGTGATGGAATCGGAGTTGGCTTGCATTGGGTCTTTATGGGTGACTTCCCCAATTCTCGCTTAGACGGAACTTCGCCCCTTAATCCAGCGATAACTCGCTGATTGGCAACGCTTTACGGACCAAGATCCCAAATTACACCCCTGTTTGTAGCCATGTAAATAGTGATTTAATTATTGACTTAATAGACTTTA
>Ga0335398_10009114_pt1 | contig 11556 bp, 14 predicted proteins | sample BON03_FD_205742 | JGI IMG/M metagenome (GOLD analysis project Ga0335398, IMG submission 205742) | Freshwater microbial communities from Lake Bonney liftoff mats and glacier meltwater in Antarctica - BON-03 (spades assembly) (version 2) | ecosystem: Environmental > Aquatic > Freshwater > Ice >...
TGGGGATTTAATGCAGCTACACCTTTTGGAATAAGTTATCAGGCAGCTTTTGACCTGGAGACACCGGATGATTTGTTGGTTCAGGAGGAGGCACTTCGTACAGGCTTAGAATTATTTAAATCTATTCACGGGTATAGTGCATCATTCTTTGTCGCTCCGAATGGGCCTTTCAATAATTCACTGGAAAAAGTGACGGCGGAGAACGGGATTAAATTTATTGGGGCATCAAAAATTCAGTTGGAACCACAGGGAATGGGTCAGGTCAAAAAGCGCTATCATTGGATGGGGAAAAGGAATAAATATGATCAGATGTTCTTGACTCGTAATGCCTTCTTTGAGCCAAATGCTCCTGGTAAGGATTGGGTTACTTCTTGTCTGGAGGATATTCATTATGCGTTTTTGTGGAAAAAGCCGGCAGTGATAAGCAGTCATCGTACCAATTATATTGGCAGTCTCGATCCAAAAAACAGAGCTAATAGTTTAGAGAAATTAGAAGAATTGCTTCGGAAAGTAGTAAGCAGGTGGCCCGATGTGGAGTTTATTACTTCGACGGAGTTGGGTAATATAGTTGCTGGGTTAAAGAAATGAAGAAAGTGGTTTTTGTAAATCAGGATTCAGGGTATCTGATGATTGATATTGTAAATGCGCATGTGGCTAAAGGATATGAATGTGTGCTGATTACAGGTAGGTTAGTTGAGAGAAATGACAAACTATCTGATAAAGTAAAAGTAGAAAAAATTATTGCTTACAATCGTTCATCTGCTTTTAGAAGAGTATTCACTTGGTTAGTTAGCTTTATTCAGATTTTTTTTCGAGTCTTGATAAGATATAAGGATTACGAATTATTTATAGTTTCCAATCCGCCTATTGCTACTTTACTACCACTTCTTATCGAAAGAAAATATAAGTTACTTATTTATGACATATATCCTGATGCCTTGTCTGAACTTGGATTTATAAAAAAAAATGGATTTATAGACTTTGTATGGCAAAAAGCCAACAAAAAAGTATACCATAAGTCCGATCGGATTTATTGTTTATCAGTAGGAATGAAGTATTTATTAAGTAAATATGCAGAAAAAGATAATATTCAAGTGATTCCGGTATGGACGGATAATATTTTTTTTAAACCCATTAAAAAAGGGGAAAATCCATTTTTATATGAATTAGGAATTAGTTCAAAATTTATAGTCTTGTATTCTGGAAATATTGGACTTACAGGAAACGTGGATGTACTGATAGATGTAGCCTATAAGGTAAGAGATTTTGATGATATTCTGTTTATTATTATTGGTGACGGTCCAAAGAAACAAGAAATAATTACAAAAACTGTAGAATATAAGTTGAATAATGTATTATTAATGGATTGGCAACCTATAGAAAAGTTACCATTTTCGATGTCCTCTGCTCATATTGCAGTTGTTAGTCTAGGAAACAAAATGTCGAAGCTTGCTATTCCGAGTAAAACATTTAATTATATGTCAGTTGGAGCTCCGCTGCTTTGTCTTGCTGATTCTGATTCAGAGTTAGCTACAATAGTCAGAAGTAATAATTGTGGTAGTTGTTTTGAACCAAATGATATAGAATCCATTATGGAGTATATTCTGGCTCTTTATATAAATGAAGATCAAAGAAACACATTAAGTATGAATTCATTGAAAGCTTCCAGGAATTTTGATAAAATAAATGCAGAATTATTTATAGGTTAAATATGTATAAAAAATTAATTAAACCTTTACTAGATTGGATAATAGCATTATCGGCATTGGTGATATTAAGTCCGTTGTTTTTGATAACGGCAATAACAATAAAGCTTGATTCTCGAGGTCCGATTTTGTTTCGTCAACAACGATTGGGATATAAAGGGAAGGTTTTTAATGTCTTTAAGTTTCGCTCAATGACTGTAGAGCAGAAAAAGAACGCAGATAATAAACTATATGAAAATGACCCACGCATTACCAAAGTCGGTCATTTTATTCGTAAAACCAGTATCGACGAATTGCCACAGCTATTAAATATATTGAAAGGGGAAATGAGTTTTATTGGGCCACGACCACCAGTTACCTATTTCCCTAAAAAGCTTGAAGAGTATAACGATTTCGAAAAGCAGCGTTTTGAAGTGAAACCTGGTATTAGTGGTTTGGCCCAAGTGCGATGTCGTGAAGTCCACGACTGGGATATAAACATACCTATTGATGTAGAATACGTACAGAATTTTTCATTAAAAAATGATATATTTTTGTTTCTGACTTCATTATTTTTCTTTTTCAAGACTGATAACATTTATCGTAAACAATAATATATATGTTGAAAAATGAACCAAATACAATTATTGCCATCCATCAGCCTAATTATATTCCTTGGTTGGGCTATTTTTATAAAATATATCAATCTGATATTTTCGTGTTTTTGGATGATGTGCAGTTCTCGAATCAAGGTATGCACAACTATCATTATATCAAAACTCATCAAGGACCTCTTCGTCTAAAAATCCCAATAATTCAGAAAATGGGTGACAATATTCTGGAGGTACAGACTAAAGATGATTTGGGTTGGAAATGCAAACATCTTAAGACAATTAAAAATAATTATGCACGCGCTCCATTTTTTAATGAAGTGTTTGCGGATTTTGCAGCTTTATTACAAAGTGATTACCCTAATCTCTCACAAATGAATATTGAAATTATTCGTTTTTTTAGTGTAAAGCTTGGATTAAGTACTCGTTTTTATTGTTCTTCCGAATTGGATGTACAAACAGTTAGGGAAGACAAAATTCTTGATATATGTAATGCATTAAAGTCTAATGTGTATTATTCAGGCACTGGAGCGAAGGCATATCAAAGTGATGTTAATTTTACTCAGAGAAATATAGAACTAAGATACTCCTTATATTCCCCCTTTGAATATCCACAATCTTTTGGAGAGTTTCAAAGCAACGTGACTATACTTGATTATCTGATGCATTGTGGTTACAACTGGGGCAATGTCTTAAATCATCAATAAAATGGAAATTGGCAGTTTTATACCGTTAGATATAAGAAGGGGCAGTGAATATCATGAAATAGGAAATGATACTCTTCGTCTAAATACAGCTAGGGCTGGAATTTTTCATGCAACAAAGTTGTATGGTTGTAATACTATCTATTTACCATATTATCAATGTCCAACAGTCTGCAAGTTTCTAAATAGAAAAGGTGTTAATATTGAGTATTATCATATAAATGATTCTTTTGAACCTATCGAAGTTACACAAAAAGAGGGGAGTGTTTTTTTAATAGTTAATTACTTTGGAGTATTATCTGAAGAAAAAATAAAAAATATATCTTCGAGTTACTTAAATGTTATTATTGACAATAGTGCTGCGTTTTATATGTCTCCATTGAATGGATGTATGAATGTATATTCAACTCGAAAATTCTTTGGAGTTGCTGATGGTTGCTATATTATAGGTGAGAATGCAAGTAAATTAAGTGCCGAGTATTCTACGGATTTTTCATCAGATACAGCAGCTTTTTTATTAAAGAGGATAGAGTATAGCACTGAAGAAGTTTATGCTGAAAGAATGAAAAATGAGGATCGGATCGATGTTTCAGATATTAAATTAATGTCGATTCTTACAAAATCGCTTCTTTGTGGTATAGATTACAGCGGAATTGCTAGCAAAAGAAAAGTGAATTTTGATTATGCCCATTCGATTTTTAGAGATATTAATTTGATTAATCCCACAATTTCTCTTTCAACAGAAAATGTAGCTATGGTTTATCCTTTGGTAATTGAGGATAAGGATTTAATGGAAAAACTACGAGAAAAGAAAATATTTACTGGTCGTTGGTGGACCAGCGTCTTGTTAAATGTTCCTGAAGATAGTTTTGAAGCTTTTCTTTCAAAATTTATGTTGCCTATTCCTATAGATCAAAGATATAATAAAATGGATATACTCTATGTAAGCAGAGTGTTATTTGAATGTATTAATTCTTAGATAGTAATGATAAAAACTGCTCTTAAACTTTTCAAATATAGAGTTCTTCACGCTAATGAAGAGCTTAAATTACCTGAGTTTCTATTAGGTTATAAATTAGTAAAGCATAAACCTAGATTATTGAAATTAGCTATCTATCAACAAAATCCTCTTTTGGTTTTGTTTTGGCTAATCATAAGTTTTGGAAGAATTGATTTTTTTTTTCTACTTGATAAAGATCAAATTGTACATTCGAGTTATGTTAGTCCAAAGGTCTATAGATTTCCATTTATGAATAGCATTGATATTCAAATTGGCCCCTGTGAAACAAATTCAAAATATCAAAGAAAGGGTATATATACTGAGATGTTAGGCTTATTAATAAAATTATATAGCCAAGAGGAAAGAAATATCTGGATATATACTAATCTCAAAAACATTCCATCTCAAAAGGCTATTATCAAAAGTGGTTTTGTTTTCCATGCTCTTGTTAAAATGTCTCGATTTACAAGAATAATTAAATTATAGAAATATATGAAAAAAAAAATATTAATTATAGCCCCGCATCCCGATGATGAAATATTAGGTTGTGGAGGAATTATGAAAAAGTTTGCATGTGTTGGAGATGAAGTTTACGTATTGGTTGTAACAAGGGGAACTCCCAAAATGTATTCGGATGATCGAATAGATAACGTAAGACGAGAGGCTATAAAAGCACATCAAATCTTAGGTGTTTCAGAAACAAGATTCTTTGATTTTCATGCTCCTGAACTTGACATTACTTCTAACGCAGCTATTTCTATTAAAATTTCAGCACTATTAGCTGAATGGCAAATTTCAGATTTATATCTACCCCATAGAGGCGATATACATCATGATCACGGCGTGGTATTTAATGCTAGTTTAGTTGCTGCAAGACCAGTTGGTAATTATACAGTCAAGAATATTTATTGTTACGAAACTCTTTCAGAGACCGAATGGGCACCACCTTTTGGTAATGATGCTTTCATTCCTAATCATTTTATAAATATTGAGATGGAGATGGAATCCAAATTAGAAGCCATGCAATGTTTTAAAAGTCAAGTAAGGCCTTTTCCAAGTACAAGGTCACTAGAAACAATAGAAGCATTAGCAAAATTTAGAGGAGCAACTGTAGGATTTAAAAGAGCAGAAGCTTTTATGACTATCAGAACTATTAATAATTAATTAAACCGAGAATTGTTATGGAAACAAAATTTATAAAAGTCATCAAAGATGCCTTAGAAATGGAAGGTAAAAATTTGGCTATGGACGATAAGTTCAAAGAGTATGAGGAGTGGGATTCCTTAGCTCAGCTTACGTTGATCGCCGAATTGGATGAGAATTTTGATGTTACAATTCAGACGAGTGATTTTAAAAATATAACTACGCTTCAGGAACTGTTTGATCATATTCAAAATCAGAAGTAATGGCTTTACTGCAATTTGATCAAGTCGGTATTTGCGGCTTGGCAGCGGCAGTACCAGCCCAGACTATTAAAAATAGGGAATACACACAACATTTTCCCGCTGCTGATGTCGCTGAGATTGTAGCGAAGACTGGTATTGAAGAGCGAAGGTTTGCCCCAGAGGGGATGTGCTCCTCTGATCTATGTCTTGCGGCGGCAGAAAAATTGATTGCAGACCTTGGCGTAGATAAGAGTGAGATTGAGCTGTTGGTATTTATTTCGCAGACGCCTGATTACCGCATGCCCGCTACTTCGGTTCTGCTCCAAGATCGATTAGGCCTATCCAAGCAGACGATGGTCTTTGATTTGACTTTGGGTTGCTCTGCATTTGTTTATGGCTTATCGGTCGTGTTTTCGCTGGTGCAGAGTGGTCAGATCAAAAAAGCGCTGTTGCTAGATGGTGAAACCCGATCCCGTGCCTATCATCCTAAGGACAGGAGGGTAGCATTTTTGTTTGGTGATGGGGGAGTGGCTGCGCTGATAGAAAAGGATCCGAAGTATGGGAAGTCTTATTTTAGCTTGAATTCAGATGGTAGCAGGGGAGATCTCATTAAGATAAAGGCCGGGGGTTATCGCCATCCAAGTTCTGTCGAATCTGTGCAGGAAAGGGTGGTGGATGCGCATGGGAATATTTCTACGGACGAGCATGGAAGCATGGATGGACCGGATGTGTTCAATTTTGTCATTCAGGAGATACCAAATGATATTGCACGAGTCATAGAAGCTGCCGGGACGGATAAGGAAGCGTTTGACTATTTTGTCTTTCACCAAGCGAATGCTTTTATGAATGGATACCTCGCTAAAAAGTTGAAGTTACCGTTGGAAAAAGTCCCTTCGAGTATTCGTGAGTTTGGGAATACCTCTTCGGTTTCTATTCCTTTGACCATTGTCAGTCAGTTGCAGGGGAAGTTGGAAGGCAAGAAAAAAGTTTTGCTTAGCGGTTTCGGTGTCGGGATGTCTTGGGGAAGTTGCATTATGGATCTAAATAGTTGCTTTATATCAAAATTAGTTGAAGTTTAATTTATGACATTAAAATATTATCACAATTTAGATGGATTACGTGGTATCGCTGCAATTATGGTTGTGGTTTTCCATTTTTTTACATACCAAAATTCATCGTATGTAATAAATTTAGCAAATATTCAACGTTTGACAGAATTTGGTCAGCATGGAGTGTCTCTATTTTTTGTTTTATCTGGATTTGTAATAACACGTATTTTAATTAATTCTAGAGGAGATGATAATTACTTTAGGAGATTTTATTGGCGAAGGATTTTACGTATATTACCTCTATATTATTTTTTTCTACTTGTATACTATTTGACCGATTATTTGATTCAAGGACAAATGATAGATTTTTTATTACAACTTCCTTTTTATTTTTATCTCCAAAACTTGACAGGTATTTTGCAGATTCCAGCATCTGGACCAGGTCACTATTGGACTTTGGCGGTAGAAGAACATTTTTACTTACTTTGGCCACTTGGAATATATTTTATTAACCCAAAATATTTAGGTAAATTTATAATTTATATTATTTTGCTAATATTTATATTAAAATATTCTATGTTAGAATCTGGATATTCAATTAGTGGCGTCCGAGTAAAACTAAAACTCTGAAAAAATATGCTCCAGTTAGCGCAAAATGAACATTTCAACGCCTTTCTGAAAACTACCCCCCTTTTGAACCATCAATGATACATCACCTAGGGAGGTACGGGGAAATTTCCAAATACTCATTTCTAAGCCGATTAATTTCCAAAAACGAAATTTTGTCGGACGCCAGTAATATTCAATAAACAAATTTACTCTTACAAGAATGGATCAGTTGTTAATGGGGGCTTTTATTGCTTTTTTAGAAGTTAAAGGATTTTTTAAAGAAATAAGAAATTTAAGAAAAATTATATGGATAGGACCTCTCATATTTATTTTGGGAATTCTAACTTATTTATTTCAAGAGATTTTTCCAATGGCAAAAGAAATGTTTAAATATCCTATTTTGGGGCTTCTTTTTTCCATGATAATTTGTTTTCTTATTTTCAAAGATTCTAATAATGTTTTTAACAGGGTCTTAACTCATCCCTCATTACAATATCTTGCAAAAATCAGTTATGGCATTTATGTTTGGCATGTATTAGTCCTTAATTTATTAAGTAGTTATTTTATTTCTGAAATTATTTTATTGGATTTATTTCTTTCAATTGTTTTGACTATAATTATAGCGCATTTAAGTTATTATTATTTCGAGGTATTATTTTTAAAATTAAAAGATTATAGTTTTAAACCTATAAGGCAGATTATTACCAAATAATAACTTGGTTAGTTGTAAGTTCTATTCAATATTTTAGTGTATCAAAATATTGGGATAGTTTTATGTGATGAAAGCGAAATAGAAATAAGAAATTATTGTTGTAAGCATATTTTAGACTTCTGTCGTAAATGACTTTCAAAATTGTAAAATAAGTAAAGTGGTGGAGCTACAGATCGCCGAAATAATAGAACGCTGATGACACAGATTAGGTGGATGGTCGCGGATAAAAAATAGAACGATGATGACACAGATTAGGCGGGATGGGCGTGGATAAAAAGAATCAGTGAAAATCAGCTGGATCAGCGTCATCTGTGTTCCATAAAGATGGCACGATGATGACACAGATTGGGCAGATGGGCGCGGATAGATAATGGCACGCTGATGACACAGATTGGGCGGATGGGCGCGGATAAAAAGAATCAGTGAAAATCAGCTGGATCAGCGTCATCTGTGTTCTAATCGTCATCTGTGTTCCATAAAGATGGCACGATGATGACACAGATTGGGCAGATGGGCGCGGATAAATAATAGAACGCTGATGACACAGATTAGGCAGATGGTCGCGGATAAAAAATAGAGCTTAGATTGGGCGGATGGGCGCGGATAAAAAGAATCAGTGAAAATCAGCTGGATCAGCGTCATCTGTGTTCTAATCGTCATCTGTGTTCCATAAAGATGGCACGATGATGACACAGATTGGGCAGATGGGCGCGGATAAATAATAGAACGCTGATGACGCAGATTAGGCAGATGGTCGCGGATAAAAAATAGAGCTTAGATTGGGCGGATGGTCGCGGATAAAAAGAATCAGTGAAAATCAGCCAGATCAGCGTCATCTGTGTTCCATATCGTCATCTGTGTTCTAATCGTCATCTGTGTGCTATAAAAACAGCTTGAATGTATTGAGTTTTTTTGTCCCTAGACGGCACTTTTATAACTATCTTGTTTTAAAGATACTTTTTATGGAAAATTTTAAACATCAAGATATTACAGAAGCTATTATCCGGGCTTTTTATAAAGTGTACAATACCTTAGGGTATGGATTTTTGGAAAAGGTGTACGAGAACGCTCTTTTTCATGAGTTGGTGAAAATGGGGTTTCTTGTAGAAAAGCAGAAACGGATTAAAGTGTACTATGATGCTATTGAGGTGGGAGATTATTTTGCCGATTTGGTAGTTGATGATTTGGTTATTATTGAAATAAAAGCCGCAGAAGGATTGGTAATAGAACATGAATACCAATTAATCAATTACTTGAAAGCGACTGACAGGGAAATAGGATTGCTCCTTAATTTCGGAAAGACTCCGCAGGTGAAAAGAAAAATATTCTCCAATAAAAAGATAGAACGCTGAAATAATAGCACGCTGATGACACAGATTGGGCGTGATGGTCGCGGATAGATAATGGCACGCTGATGACGCAGATTAGGCAGATGGTCGCGGATAAATAATGGCACGCTGATGACGCAGATTAGGCAGATGGTCGCGGATAAATAATAGAACGCTGATGACGCAGATTAGGCGGATGGTCGCGGATAAATAATAGAACGCTGATGACGGAGATTAGGCAGATGGGCGCGGATAAAAAGAATCAGTGAAAATCAGCAAGATCAGCGTCATCTGTGTTCTAATCGTCATCTGTGTTCCATAACATAGCACGCTGATGACGCAGATTGAGCAGGATAGTCGCATAAAAAAAATCAGTGAAAATCAGCTAGATCAGCGTCATCTGTGTTCCTACTTACTTAAAATTATGAAATCATTATCTCCATTTTCACTAACAGGCAAAACTATCTTGATTACCGGTGCTTCCTCCGGTATTGGTCAGGGAATAGCCATTTCCTGCGCTAGTCAGGGAGCCAAGGTGCTACTTTTGGGAAGGGATGAAAATCGATTGCAAGAGACCTTGAAAACTTGCACTAATGGAGCGGAAAATACCTATTTAAGTCTGGACCTTCAAGAATCAGCCAATTGGACTGATGATCTCAACTCATTTTTAAAACTTCATGCCCCTATTCACGGCTTTGTCCATGCTGCCGGAATATCACCAACGATTCCTTTGAGGGGACTCAGAATGGATCAGGTAAGCGCCGCTTTTCAACTGAATGTTTTTTCAGCCCTTCAAATTACTCAGTTACTCACCAAAGTTGGTGTCAAAGCAGACGATGGTATGAGCATTGTGTTGATTTCCTCAGTGATGAGCGAAGTAGGCGAGAAAGGCAAATCATTGTATGCTATGACCAAAGCAGCTTTGGTGGCGATGGTGAAAAGCCTAGCCCTGGAATTTGCAGCTAAAAACATCCGCTTTAATGCCATTTCCCCATCGGTGGTCAATACACCGCTATCTATGAAATCGGAATATAGAAAAGATGAGGATGCCATGCTGCGGCTTCAAGAGCAACATCCTTTAGGATTGGGTGAAGTGGATGATATCGCCAATGCTACCATATATCTTCTATCTCCTGCATCAAAATGGGTTACGGGAACGAATTTAATCGTTGACGGAGGGTATTTAGCGAGGTGAAATACCTTTTATTTACAGATTAAGTCAAGGAATTGAATTGGCTCCTAAAATATCGCTTATTTGTCATGTGGATGTTATAATAATTGGATCTGGAGGGCATGCTGCGGAGTTAGCGGATTACATTAATTTTTCTAATAGTCTGGAAAACAAGAAGGAAAAAATTTCAGTGCTGGGATTGATTGATGATAATATTGAAAATTATATTAAATATGATTTTCAATCGCCTTTCTTGGGGGAAATTAAAACTCATCAGACTCGTCCTGATGTACATTACATTATTGGGGTAGCCAATTTAGAATACAGAAAGATTTTCGTAGAATTGTTTCTTAAACAGGGGGCTAAGTTTTTCTCCTACGTTCACCCATCCGTCTCCATCTCGTCAACAGCCAAAATAGGACAAGGGGTAGTTATATGCCCTAATGCCAATCTTGGTCCTAATACTTATGTTGGCGACTTCTCCCTTGTGAATAGTAGAGTCAGTTTAGGGCATGATTCTAAGATAGGGAAGTTTAATTTTTTAAGTCCAAACGTTTGTTTTTCAGGATGTACTGAAGTCGGAGATGAAAATTTATTTGGGATCAATTCAGCCACTATACCTGGAATCAGAATCGGTGATCGAAATAAAATAATGGCTGGGATGATCCTGGAAAAAAATGTCGGGAATGATGAGGTCATCTTTTACCGCTACAAAGAAAAGATACATGTCATTAAAACATGAGATTTGAAATAGGTACTGATATCGAATCTACTGATAGAATCCGAAGACTTTATGATCATAAACCTACTTTGCTAGCGCGGATATTTTATAAGTCTGAGCTTAGCTATGCAGGTAAAAAGAAAAGGCCTTGGGAGACCTTGACTGGGATATGGTGTTCAAAAGAAGCTGTTCTAAAGGCTTTTGCTCCATTTCTCGAGTTAAGTATTGATCAGATTGAAATTTCACATCACCAAAAAGGCTATCCAATAGCTCATATTCATCATAAATCAACACATCAATACTCCTATCAAATTTCCCTGAGTATTTCACATGCTGATAGATTGGCAACAGCTGTTGCGCTAGTGTCTGTAAAAGATGTGTTAATCCATAGAGTTTCCAATTGATCACCCTAAGCCATTTCTGATGTTTTACAAGTGTTACATTAAAAGAACCTTAGACTTCTCAGTAGCTTTAGTGGTATTCTTTTTAACAAGCCCCATAATACTGCTTACTGGTTTTATTCTATCCGTTGAAAACCATGGTAGTCCCTTTTTCTTTCAGAATCGGCCCGGTAGAAATCA
>Ga0335398_10009116_pt1 | contig 11554 bp, 11 predicted proteins | sample BON03_FD_205742 | JGI IMG/M metagenome (GOLD analysis project Ga0335398, IMG submission 205742) | Freshwater microbial communities from Lake Bonney liftoff mats and glacier meltwater in Antarctica - BON-03 (spades assembly) (version 2) | ecosystem: Environmental > Aquatic > Freshwater > Ice >...
CGAGGGCCTCCTGCTGCCTGCGCCCGTCGCGGCCACGTCTGCGGCCAGCAGCAGCAGCGGCCAGGATGAGGAGAAAGAGGAGGAGGAGGACGCGCAAGCCATTAACGCCCCCCCCCTCGCCGCCTCCCCCTCCCCCCCTGCCCCCCCTGCCTCCTCCTCCTCCTTGCCCGCCGCCGTTTCCGCCGCCGCCGTTTCCGCCGCCGCCGCCCCGCGGTACTACTACCTGTCGTTCGTCGGCACGCGGCCCGAGGCGCGCGGCAGAGGGGCCGGCTCCCTCCTGGTGCGGCACATCACGCGCCTGGCCGACGCCGAGGGGCGCCTGTGCCTGCTCGAGGCCACCAGCGCGCGCAGCGCGGCGCTCTACGCGCGCCATGGCTTTGAGACGTTCGAGACGTACCGCGCCGCGCAGGGCGCGCCGCCCGTGTTCTTCATGCGGCGGAGGCCCGGTGGCGGCAGGGGGGCGGCGGCGGCGGCGGAGGCAACGGCTGCGGCGGCGGCGGAGCTGAGTGTCGTTTCGGCGCGCGTCGCGGCGGCATCTGGGGCCGGAGATGACAAGCGGGGGCAGCAGCAGCACGTGCGGGCGCACGCGACGGCCACTGTCACGGCGACGGCCACGGTCACGGCGGGGGGAGCGGCGAGCGGCGGCGGCAAGGGCGGGGCAGAGGGGGCGGCGGCGGCCGACGCGCCGCCGTTGGCGGCGTGAGCGACACGGCCGTGCGTCCTCCCACCACATCACATGCAGCAGCAGTAGCACTTGTCGTTACAAGATCTCTGTGACGCTTCCCACCTTGACAAAGAGAGTGCCCGCCCTTGCTCTCCACGCCGCACCCCCCCCTCCCCTCTCTCCATCTCTGCAAAAAAGATGCAGCGGGACCGATTCGCGGTGCCGCCGCCCAATCCAGGCCGCCCCTGGGGTCGAGGAGGGTAGCGCGCGCAGCAGCAGCAACGGCAAAGAGGAGGCGCGCCTCCACCACCACAGCCGTCGTCGTCGTCGCTGGCGCCGCCGCCGCCGCTGGCGCCGGCGCCTCAAAGCCGGCGACCGAGGCCGCCGCGCTCGCCGCGTTTGCCTCTGCGGGCCCCTCGACGCCCGAGCGCTGCCTCGTTGTCCTGCGCGAGGCCGCGCGCACCCGCGCCGCGCCCCCCGAGCAGGTCGAGGGTGCCCTCGCCCTCTTCGAGTCGCTCCAGCGGGGCGGGGCCGCCGGACCCCGCTCCCCGCCCTGCCCGCCGCCGCCCGCCGCCGCCGTCCTCGTCAGCACCTGGTGGCTCGTCTTTTCGACGGCGTCGCCGCTGCGCGCGCTGCAGTACATCCCCGTGCGGGAGCTCTTTCGCGTAGGGGGGGAGCGCGTGGCCCTCGACTCGCGCGTGGGGCCAGTCCGGTTTGTGATATCGGGGCCGGTGGGCGGCGCAGGAGCGGATGGCGGAGCGAGCGCCGGCGACGGCGCGGAGGCCGGGCCCGGCGCCGATGCCTCCCCCCCGGCCCCCGCCCGACACTACGACCCGGCGACCGGCGAGCTTTCCTTCACCTTCACGGACGTCGCGGCCTACTGGTCCCCCTTTAGCGGCGACGCCGAAATCCCGGCGGGCGACAAGCCCTTCTGGTCGACGCGCGTGAAGGCGCCAAAGGCCAAGACGTACACGTTTTTCTTCGCCGAGCAGGGCGGGGCGGATTTGGATGCGGCAGGGGGCGGCGCGCGGGGCCGCGGGGCTGGCGTGGGCGGCGTGGCGGGCGCGCGCAGCTCGGGAGGGGGCCTCGCGCTGCTGGTGCGCGTCTAGATGTCGGCATGCTGTGAATCCATCAGTCAAGGCACAAATCAAAAGCATTTGTGGTTCTTAGGGCGCGGGGGCACACGAGGAGGGAAGCTCGGGGCGAGGAGCGCGCGCGCGTCGCCCGTCGCCGCCGCTCGCCGCCGCCGCGCGGGGTCTCCTCGCGTTTCCTCCCCCCCGCACTCCTCTTTCCTGCCAAGGCGCGCGTTTTGCTATTGTGCGAGCCGTATCTGCCTCCGAGCCGGGGTCTCCTCGCGTTTCCTCCCCCCCGCACTCCTCTTTCCTGCCAGGGCGCGCGTTTTGCTATTGTGCGAGCCGTATCTGCCTCCGAGCCGTACATCCGTCACACGCATCATCGGCCAGTCAGCCTAGAATCTTGCTAAAAAGGTAAAAGAGGACATCGCCCACGGCACGCGCGCGCGACGGCGGCGACGAACAAGACGGGCCGGCGAGCCGGCGTCTCTTCACGCGCCTCCTTTGCCGACTCGAACGAGCCAGGTCGGTCCGCTCGGCCGCGGTCCCCCGGGTCAGGGACCCGCGTCGACCCCGGCGTCGGCCCGGCGGGTCCCCGCCCCGGCCAACCCCCGCCCCTTTTCTCTCCCCAGCCCGCGCGGCGTCCGCCCGCCCAGTACGGCACCAAGAGCCTACCCCCCCACACCCGGCCGCCACGACGCAATCTAGCCCTTGATCGTCGTCTTGAGCAGCAGGCGCGTCACCGTGTACGGGTCGACGCTGGCCGCCGGCCGGCGGTCCTCCAGGTACCCGTAGCCCGCCAGCTGCACGGGCAGCGGGATGCGGATCGAGCTGCCGCGGTCGGCCACGCCAAACTCGGACGTGTCGATGTCGCACGTTTCGTGCTTGCCCGTCGGCCGCAGCTCGTTGCCCGTGCCGTACTGCGAGATGTGCTCCGGGTGCGTCTTGCTCAGTTTGTCGATCGCGGCCATGATGGCGTCCATGCCGCCCGGCACCCATCGGCGCCGTCGAGTAGTTGATGTGGCCGCCCGTGCCGTTCCAGTCGCCCTTGACCGGTTTGGGCGCAAAGGTGCACGCGATGCCGAAATCCTCGCTGAGGCGGTGCAGCAGGTAGCGCGCCAGCATGGTCTCGTCGCCGAGCTCGAGCGGGCCGACCGGGCCGATCTGGAACTCCCACTGGCCGGGCATGACCTCGGCGTTGACGCCGCTGATGGTGAGGCCGGCCTCGAGGCAGGCCTCCATGTGGGCCTCTGCGAAAAGAGCGGTTGGAGGGTTGGGCAGGATTGGATTAAGCATCCTCTTGGCGCCATCGACCGAAAGTCGCGCGTGCAGGGCTTGTTGCGCAGTCATCTCAAGGGGGGGCGATCGGCGCCCAGGCCGATGGCATTGGGGGGCTGGTGGGGGGCAACCGACGGATCGCACCGCGCGCCTTCGTCTCTTTTCTTATTTCAGATCGACGCCCCCCGACGTACCTTGATCGACTTGCTGGTGGGCTCTTGAGGATTTCAATCTCGAGGATCTCTTGAGGATCTCAATCTTGAGGATTTCAACCGGGTCGACATTGGGGAGCGCGGCCGAAGGTTGCGTGCATTTTGCGGTGGACGCCGGCGTTTCCGGGGACCACTGATCTTTGACGGCTGACAAGGGGGGTGATCTGCAGCTGAATGCGCCGAGTCATTTTCAATCGCGACTTTACACAGAGCGACCGCCGCCGACGTTTGTGTCGCGTTCCGGTAGGTTTCAAGGAGGTGTGTTTTTTTTTCTTAATGCAAGTCCCCAGAAAGACGGTCTTACACTCAATGCGCTCGGCAAGCGCCCCGCCCTCCCAATTCACACGTTTCTTTCCCACCATCATGCCGACAGAATTTACGAGTTGTTTGGTCATTTGTGATCTCCGTTGAGTCGGGTCGGGGACACGATCAGGACCGGAGTTGTTGCTTACACTTCGTGCCTCATCGCGCTCGTCGCTCGCGCCACCTGTGCCCCACAGACGCGATCGTCCGCAAGTAGGACCCTACTGTAGGCGGTAGCTTAAACACCTTTGAACATCCAGTACAAAACGATCCACGCGTTTGTGGTTTGGAACAAGTAACGGCCTACTTTAGCACGCGCGCAAATAGCTAGTGGCAGTCGGCGGGAGGAGCGGAGAGGAGAACGCGCGGCTTGCTGATCATCGCGGCCAGTAATTTTGTTCTTGTGCCCATTTAGGAGCGGGTATCCGTCGATGACGAGGGCGCGGCAGCACAACATGTTTGTGATTATATGAACTGCCGGCGTCTTTGAGAGGCAGGGGGCTGTGGGGTTTGACAACGCGAGGACGACGACCAGCGCGGGCGCGAGGCCTACTTTTCGTCTTTCGTTTTCTCCCCGGTGAACACAACCGGGTCTGAGGTCGTGAGCGAGATCGTGGGATTGTAGATGCTGGTCAGGTCTCGGTCGATAAATTTCGTGAGCCCAACCACGATGATGTTGTAGGATTTGCCGATCTCGAGGTTGGCGCCGAGGGCGTCCTTGAGCAGAACTTCGTTGATCTTCTCAGGCTCTGCGATGTGGATGTGTGAGTTGTTTGTCTCTCTGCCGCCGCGCCCTGGGCATCGAGTCGTCATGCGACCCGCCCCCCATTTCCCCCGAGTCCCTCTCTGTCATAGTCCTGCCGAAAGAACTCACGGTTGGTTGGTTCGTCCATGATCGGCGGCCCGAGCTTCTTGGGGGCACAAGAATCGTCTGTGTTCACCGGGCAGGCGCCGACGAAGAATTTGCCGATGCACTCCGCGGGCGGCGTGAAGCTGACCTGTTGTTTGGTCAAGAGGTGGATGATTGGGGCAGAGGCGAGATTAAATCATGCATCCTCTTGGCGCCGTCGACCGAAAGTCGCACGTACAAGGCTTGATCCTTCCCTTTGCTCATTTCGCAAAATGCCCCTCCCGCACTTCCATGGCTCGATCTTGATGATTGAAGCATCAGCGACAAGGGGATTCCATCGAAGGTTGCGTGCATTTCGCGGCAGACGCGCCGATGAAGAGCATCGCCGCCAGGGAGATGAAGAGAGTCGCTGATTTGGCCTTCATTGCAGTGCAGAGAAAATATTTAGGATGTGGATGGCTTGAGTTGGCAAGTTGTAACAGGCTCCCCGCTGACACACACGCAGAATAAAGGCCTTTATCGAGGACGCAAGATTTCGAATCAAGGCCTCTATCAACCGGTGGTTGTTTGAGACCTCAGGTCGAAGAAACCCCTAAAAATTTGACATCACTCGCGAATATGCGTCTGTTTCGCGAAAATCGGCGGTTACTTGCCTCGCCCCGGGTAAAAATGACCGGCGACCACGACACCACGTCACAATCATATCACATCGTTTACACATTTTATGCGAGCAACTTTTCGTATTTTTTTCACGCTTTGGGTTGAGTCTCAATTTCGTCCGACGTGTCATCGCGTCAAATCAGCACCAACGACATATGGCCGGTGCTGACAAAGCTTTCCTTTTTCTCCCCGCCTCGCGATTATGATAAAGCGTTCCGGTATGCTCCACCTCGTCCACGTTTCTCTCCTCATCGGCTCACTAACAAGACCTACATTCCTAGGCGCAATCACACGCTCTGCCTAAAGGCAGGCCCTCGGAATCTTTCCAAGTTTTGCTCTTTGCACGTCAGCGTGACTTTTGCCAGTCGCTCGCACGCGATTTTCTTGTTTGTACTTTGCGCGATTGTCTCTGCTCGAGTCACGTTTCGATCCCTTTTTGCCACAACAGGGTGGACCAACAACATAACCGATAAACAAACAATGGCCTCGCATTCAGAGCCGCTCGACTCGGATTTCCCAGGCGCGTCGAACCTGTCCGGCAGTCCGGACGCCAGCCACCCTCGCTCGCCCCCTCTACATCCTCACATTACCCTGCCCTCAGCCCTCCGCCTCAAGACCGCCGCCCACGACCGCACGGCTCCATTCCATTTCAGCGGTCGCCCTGATGACAAGGTGACGGACAACGACGGGCGTGTGGCATCATTTCCCATGCAACCACCAAACAACGCCGCAACCAGAGACTTCGAAAATGACGCAGTCGCCCGGTGCGACAACAATGGCGACAACGACGGCTTTCGCGCGGCACCCCCGACGGCACCCGCGGGCCCTTTCGTGCCACAACTCCTGCTCCCGCTCATGCCTGCGATGATTGGCCCAACCGAGATTTGCTCCGCCGAGGTCTGGTCCAAGGACCCCAACTTTATGATGTACTGCTACAAAATAACGCCGTGCACCCACCGCACCCCGCACGACTGGCGAGCCTGCCCGTGGGCTCATCCAAACGAGCGCGCCGCGCGCCGCTGCCCCCGCATGTTTGTGTACGCGTCGGTGCCTTGCGCAAACGCGCGCAGCGGACGTCCCTGCGCCAAGGGAGCCGCGTGCGAGTACAGCCACAACGTGACCGAGTACTGGCTGCACCCGAACCGCTACTGCGCCGAGTGGTGCTCGCTGGGCTTGAGGTGCAACCGGCGCTTGTGCTTCTTCGCGCACTCGGACGCGGAGCTGCGGATCACTGACGCGTCAGCCGCTGCCACTGCGCCGCCAGGTCCGCAACTCGTCATTTTGCAGCAACAGCGGCGCACAACCCAAACGCCGTACGTCGACTTGCTGGCGCACCCGGCGGCGTCGCTAGGAGTATTTATGCAGACCCGTGGGCGTCCGGCGGAGCAACTTCAGCGCCAGCAGCAGCAGCAGCAACAAGTATCCAATCAGCAGCAGCAATCATTATTCGACGCAAGTAGCTTGGATGCATCCGCTTCGACAGACGGCGCGCGTCAGCACGAGATCCTGCAGCTACTGATGACGGCCGTGGCATCGCCTGCTCCAATCGTCGCCGCCACTCAAGCGCACGCTGCATCGGCTGTTTCCGACCTGATGCGGCTCCACCAGCTGTCGCAGCAGCAGCAGCAGCGTCAGTCGTCCGTCTCTGCGGTCCCCGCCGTCTGCGACCTGCTGAGCTCGGTCGCGCCCGCACCTCCCACCTATTTGCGCAGGCTTTCTTTGAACAGGTTCACGTTCCAAGTGCTGCTCCGCCAAAATACATACTCGGGGCCCCGAGCGCCGAGCTGATCGCCGCGATTCTGCAAGGCCTTCCGACGGTCTAAATGTTGCTTGTTAGGGGTTTGGGGCGCTAGTGCTTGCTTTCCGCTTTTTGTTTTGTGAGTACTATTGTGTAACGTATCAATTCTAGGCACGAAAAGCAGGGACATGCTGGGCGTAAAGCGAATCAATTCTTTGATTGACGTCCACTGTAATGACGGTTGCACGAGCCTCCGACGATTAATACGCTATCATAACCGTCAATGTCTTCTCATTGTTTGCCGAGCGTGATCACACGTCCAGATGTCACGCGTTGGAAAAATAGCCATGTTGCGGATCGCCACGGATTCGCGAGGGCATGTGCACCCCTCAACGTCCCAACGATGATGCTGATGTGAACCAACGCGGGCACTGTCCGCCGGTTTTAGCTTCCCGCGCTATCAGCGAGCACGGCTACCGCGGAGTCACGTTCGATCACGACAACAACAGCTGGCGCGCCCGGCTGTACTGCGCCGGCCGCCACATTACGCTGGGAAGGTGAGCACACGCGGGAGCTGGTTGCAGGATTAGGGGAAAAGAATCGCAGCAATCAAATGGTCTCCAGCTGCACACATTTTCCACAGCGACGTTTAGACGCATCTCGACAGAAATCCTGACCGATCGCGATCAAACCATTATTCTGACCGTGCGATCACCCCAACCACAGGTTCGCGACCGCGAAACTCGCCGCCGAGTCGCATGACCTCGCCGCGTTTTACGTGCGCGGGGAGGGCGCGGTGACCAATTTTGGAATCGCGGCCGCGCGCAATGCGTGGCAGGTATGCCCCCAAACCTACTCGCCCGTGCTACAGCGCAGTTTGCAAGCGGCGATCGCGCGCTTGCATGATATCGGGGCCGGGGGCGGGGCCAAAGCAGGCATGCAGCAGTGGCACCCTCACGCGGGAGCTGGGTTTGCTGACGGCCCGATCGGCCCAATCGACGCACAAGCTGTGGCTGCACGTATGGTCGCAGCGACGATGGCCGGTGCCGGCCCTTCGCCAGGGTTGATGATGGAGGTGTTCGAAGCAGTCAGTCATGGGTATCTGTCCAAGACGTCCCGAGTCCGCGATTTGTGCAAGCGCGATGCAACTAGCAATGATCTTCCGTCTACTGACGTGCGCCGGGTAGCGGAGCAGGTTCTCATATTGGCCGCGATGCGTGCACCAGCTTCATGGGCTTGAACACGGAGCTGAAGACGAAACAAAACGGAAATTGAGGGGGACCCCCTTTTTATATTGCAGGAACGACAACGAGCCCAAGCGAATCGGTAGTAATTATCGAGACCGGGTTGCGCAGCTCTTAGCGTGCCAGGGCGTCCTCGCCCGCCGGCCGTGATCACGCGTTTGACGCCAGCGGCGCCGACGGCGGGCGCCGCCAAGCATAAGCGCTCTCGCTGGCCACCTGTCTCAGTCGCACACACACAGAACACCCACGAGACACACCAACCGACGATCTCTCTCGTCTTCGTTCCCCTCACAGCTTGTCACCCCGGGCCTCCACGGAGGTGGAGAACCCCTGTGTGAAGGGGAGCAAAAGCAGACAAGTTCGCCGCGATGCATTGGCTACGTTATGTACTACTGGTGCGTTTGGGATGCGGCGACATCTCGTAGCGACGGCGGGGAGAGAGCGGGTTTTTCCGCCCTTGTCTCTCTGCCCTCTTTCCCCTCTCTCCTCTCTCCTCTGTCCCGCCCCGGCTCGCCGCTTCGGCCGCCGCGAGTGGACGATGATCACCGTATCTTGGAGCAGGGAGATGCAGGCATCAGGCGCTGGCGAACGCTCTCCGTCTTTCTTTTTCCCCTCCCTCTCTCCCTCGAACGCCGATCTGAGAGCTGCTCTCTGTGTTCCCACGCGCTCCAGCGAGTCCGCGTATGTAAGTTGGGCACATGCCGAGAGAACAATCGATGTCGATTTTAAAAATTGGGCTCAACGCGGGTTTAGGGTTTAGGGTGTAGGATCTGTCGCTCGACGCACGAGGCTTCCGAAAGCGCGGTACTTGCTTCTTCCAGAGGTGCTGCATCTGCAGCATTGCATCACTGTCCTGCCGAGCGCAGCCACAGAATGTCGACCAAGCCGCTTTTGCTGCCCCGGGTTGTCTGGAATATGTAGCGTCGGCGCGCTCACGAGCATCTCCTTAAGTGCTGGAAACTGGGCACACGCCCGCGACCAAGATGCCTTGCAGGCCCCCGGTCCTCCCGGTAACTTGAGTCAATTGGCAAAAAGGGGTTCCCCTGTGAGTCCCCATCAGCAGCAAGGCTCACTGCCGTGAAACACACGGGGGGCGGGGGAGGGAGGTTGAGGGTGGGGGCGCGGGGGCGTACCGACGAAAAAAGAAATGTCGTAGAGCGGTTTACGTGACCATCAGGCAATCGTCGCATCGAGACATTCAAAATTGGCGTTCCGAAAGCATTGGTTTTTACCGGATGTCATCCCCCAATGATCACGTGACAGATATGCGTCGACGCAAGGGGTTTCCAATCCATGGATCAACGCGCAGCGCATGGACAACGATTCTGCATTACGCAAACGATTCCGTAATTTCGTGATGAGGCACTATGTGCTGCCCGTTCTTGCGTTATTGGTGTGCGTCATCATCGTCTTTCCGCATGGACGATCAAGTTTGCAAGCTGTACACAAACATTGCATCGTGCAAGCATTGGGGAGCAAACATCATGTGCCCTCAGCTGAGATGACCTCTGAGTGCCTCGAATGCGACATATTGGACATCAGATCCCTGGCCGCGCCAGCATCCGGAGAATACAATACACATGTATATACCGGAGAATACACCGACGCTAATGACTGGAGCCTAGACGGAGCCTGCCATCTACCGCGCAGAACAAGCAATTCTTCACAAATAATCACGAGCATTCTAAATTACAAAGATAGGTGCACTGATGGCAGTTGCACCGTGTGGATCGCTTTCATAGGCGACTCGCAATTGCGAGCCCCTTTCGACCACATGATTAGAGTGCTACTCGGTCAAAACTGGACCAGTCACAAGGCCGCGTATGAAAATATGATTAAAAGATCGAACGGCGGAATCGACCGTCGTGTTTGCTGCAGCGTACCGATTGCGAACCAATCAGAACAACGACGCGGCCAATTCAATGGAACAAACAGATTGGATTGTTCGGTCTCTAACGCATTTGATACGCCCGCGTACGCCCGGAATTACCTTCGTGAAAATGTCGACCAACAGTCTACACGATTCTGTCTTACTTGGCAGTGGAGTGCAATGGCTGATGTCGGTCTGCGACAGGTCCTCGCGAATTATTCCGGGATCTATGACGGTGGCCTGATTCGCCTGCACGACGCCGTACTTGCTCCACAAATGATCGTAGTAAATCCAGGATTGCATCCGATCGCCGTCGGTCAGGCAGAGTTTGAGTACGTCAAGGACATCAAGCTGCTGCTGTCACAAATGCGTCTTATCGCGACAACCCAAACGCGGATGTATCTAGAGCCAACACGCTTTGTTTTTCACGATATCACGCCGGTTATCGATGCACAGCTTAAAGGGTGGAAAGTTCAGGATATGAATGAAACGATCGTTGGCCGGTTCAACGAAGCACTGAATGATTGTTTGAGCGAGGCGTCAAGCACCCATGCGTCAGAAAAGTGGCTGCGCGTACTCCCTGCTTCACGCCTAACACGCCAACATGATCAAGTGGAGCCGGCAGGAGATGGCATACATTACGTGGGAGCGTATAACAACATCGTGAATCAGTTGGACCTATACTTCATGAACAGCAGTGCGGCGTCGAAGTTCTGCATAACTTGAAGGCGTGCGACAGAAAGTGACTTGGTTTGAAAATGTAAAGGACTTTTGATTGCCGTCCCATTCACGGACGCCGACATCCCGGCACTGCAGGACAACCTGCACCGTTGGCAGCAGGTCGGTCCTGCGTGCGAGACGGAAGATGCACACGCACCCCACGCTCTGCCGGCACCCGGCGGCGTTGGCCTACCGGTCTTGTGGTTCTACTACGCCAAGCGTGAACAAGACCTACCACGGGCGGCGTTCGACAACGTCTTGCAGCCATTGTCTCTATGTTGATAGAGTGGCACGCGGACAGATTCATGGTGCCCACCGAGGTTCATTCAATGTGCTTTACAAAGATGCGTCGCTTGTTAATCTCCGTGTTTTGATTCAGCTGACCGACCCATTACATCGCCTGAACCGCATGGATCTCGACCGGAGAGAGAGGCTCGCGCCCTGTGCCGACAGCTCCGGACCGGTATCGGGCCGCGAGCAATTGCGCCGCCGCCCGTTTCCCCCTCTCCAACCCCGTCTCCCGCCCTCTCTCTCCCGCCCTCTCTCTCCTCGTCGCGGCCTTTGGCGCGCGCGCGTCGCGTCAAAAGAGGCAACGCATGCGCAACATGTGCCCTGCACCACGCGGCAACGCTGGGCGCCGGCGGCGCGTGCCTCAGGCGGCGAAGCCGGCGGCAGCGCCTGCACCAGACGACGGGCCCGTGGGAGCCGCCGACGACGGCGCCGCTGGTCCAAGACCGTCCCGGTCGCCCTCGCCCTCGCCGCCCACGCAGCAGGTGCAGCAGCAAGCGTTTAAATGACCACCAAGGATAGAGTATGAAGGAAGTCTACATCGCCTCGCGCCGGACCCACAGTGGAGGGAAAGCAGCGCGCGTCCACCCGCGTGGTGGACCGGGCTCTTGGGTCTTACAGCTATCGCCTTGACGATACTGCTATCCCGAGTCA
>Ga0335398_10009117_pt1 | contig 11554 bp, 15 predicted proteins | sample BON03_FD_205742 | JGI IMG/M metagenome (GOLD analysis project Ga0335398, IMG submission 205742) | Freshwater microbial communities from Lake Bonney liftoff mats and glacier meltwater in Antarctica - BON-03 (spades assembly) (version 2) | ecosystem: Environmental > Aquatic > Freshwater > Ice >...
TCAAATTCCCACTCCGGAGCAGCAGCTTTGAGCGCACCGATGATACTTTTGTGCTGCTCATGTGCTTCTGCGTCTTTCACCTCTAGGAACCCCTCGTCCCTATCTGTCGACCGTTTAAATTCTAAAACATATACGATCTTCAAAGCTTCATTGTTTGCAACCCCATCCGGTCGCCTGCCCCAGAAACGATTTACGAAGAAAGACCCTGGATCGAGGTTGTACCGTGTCTCTTGACTTTTTTTTCCCTACGTCATTGTGGAGCACCCCGGACCCGGGTCGTCTGCGCGTACCTTTTTCGGCAGAAGCAGGGCCAGGCAGCCACAAGACGGGCAGCATATCCGTGTCCACAGCGTCTAGTCGCCTTCGCATAGCTGTCGAGTGTTACGAATTTGATTCGTGTACCACAATGATTTTTTGCCGCAGCGTGGTACACGGCGGTGCGACGACAAAATAGACCACCACTAGCCACTCCTTGTCTTTCTGGAGCTGTGCTTGCGCAGGGACCTCGAACACAATGCTAGGAGCTCTCTCCCCAAACCGCTGTTCCGGAAAGACAAGGAGTGACTAGCGGTAGCCACAGCCGCGACGGTACCACGACCATTTTGCTGTCAAAGTTTTCGAAAAAGGCGTGTACCACGCTTGGGGATGAATAATTGTGCAGGGTGTACCACGAGGAAATTTTTGCATGGTACGCCCAACGCGTATGCATTTAAATATACCCATATATGAAATTAAGCCTTTAAATATCTATACGCACTTACTAGGGCCTGCTCTTCCATACTCAAATACGCCTATCACCATATTTATATGTTTGTATGTTTACTAAAATCACAATAATGAACAACAATAAGATAATCAATGAAAAATATTTAAAAAAAAAATTAAATGGAAAATTAATTACCATTTCAGATTCTCCCCTTTCGGGCTTATTGTGTTTTGTGCCGTGTGTTGTTTTGATAGAGTCTGACGAGAAGAGGGTCATGACTCCTTTAGGGCTGTGACTTGTAAGCAGCGACTCGAATTATGGAGAGCCCTGATACGGAACAATGTTTATGGAAACAAACTTATCTCAGAGTGACAATGGTCGCAAGGCTACACCAGAGGTCCCGTGTAGGACACAGGGATTCTGGTAGGACCACAGGCCCAGGAAGGGCTACGCAGTCCGAGTGGATATACTCCCAGGGGTTGTACTTCGAGGCCAATGTTGGAGGCGAAATAAAGGATTCTAGGGTTTTATAAAACCAGCAAAACAAACAAACAAAAGAGATAACTTGTTTTACCCACGTGCTGTGTGTGTCGTGCAGGGTCGGCCGCGGGCCCTAAAACTAGGTCAGCGCTGTGACAGTTTCTTGGGTCCTACGTGGTTAATCGGGTGCTCATCACCCGCTTGGTCCTGTGATTAAGTTGGGTTTTCGCCACCCAAGAAAAAAAGATAACCAGCGACGCCATAGTAGTTAATCAGAGTGGTCCCAAAAATCCTTCAGGAATTTTGGTTTTCTTGTTGAAAAAGACCAAAAAAATCGTCAGTAAAATTTTGTTAGTATTCTTTCAACTTGAATTCGGCAGGGTACGATTTACAAAACCAGTTGTTTGATGCGCTGTAATGGGGGAAATAGCAGGCAGGACACACCCGTGCTAAGTGTAGACATCACATAATGCACGTTTTGAGTGCTTCAATTGCACAAGCTTTTGCATTTGAGTTGAGGGAGAACAGATTTAAGCTGTGCAAGCTGTATTCAAAAAAGTTGTACTCCCACCAATCATATGGCTCCACCGTGAATCAACTTTTGCCCGGGCTGGCCGGATGTTTGAAGCACTTTGAGACCGATCTGAGTTATTGATTGATGTTGCTTTTGTTATTTCGTAAGAAATAATCTAGTAGCTTTGCTGGAAGCTCTATGTGCTTGAATTTTTTCTTTTAGATTCGTGAACATCGATTTTTTCTGACATGTTTTGCCCTTTTTGTTCTTTTTGTGTGCTCAAGGCCTTTGTCTCTAACAAAAGCCTTTCTTTCGCCCCTCTCAACCAGGCTCCTGAGTCTGGTTGTCGCCATTGCTCTTGTGTGCTGATTATACATGCGTGTTTGTGTGTGCGTGCTTCTGCATGTGCATATGAAAATGTGTAGGTAAAGTGATAAATATTTAGCAGATATAAGCAAAACCGTGACGACGTCACGTGCAGTATCAACATAGAAAACAGAAATAGATATAGTGACGTCCAACAAGCAGTGAAGTGGCAAGTTTTTAGACACCGTGACGTCATAGAATGCAATACGAATAAGTATCATACAATAAATGTGTCCATCTTCCAGACTCTAGGAAAGGGTCTTGGAAGTTTACCATTCTGAGTCCACTGTCGTTCGACGGGCCCCAGCTTTGACGCTTTATGAGCGTGTGTTCCTTTCTGTATCTCTTCACACGTGCACATTGTGCCTATCATGGCTTCTCCCTCGATCCCTCTGTGGTTAGCATTGCACCTCCTTGCACCTGCTGGAGGAAGGACACAATCACCCGATTGTGCGCTTCGCATACCTGTGTCACGTGATCGGCGAAGAGCTTGTCTTTTTTTCCTTCTTGTACATCAAGCTTTTTGAGCTTGGTGTAGGAGTCGCTTTCAACAACCGATCCGCGTTTATCCACTACAAAGTTAATCTGCTCAAATCTCCACTTTGGAAAAGTAGCTTTGAGTGCACCGATGATGCTTTTGTGCTGTTCATTTGCTTTTGCTTCTTTCACCTCTGGGAACCCCTCGTCCCTGTCTGTCGACCGTTTGAATTTTAAAATATATACGATCTGCAGGGCCTCATTGATTGCGACTCCATCCGGTCGCCTGCCCCAGTAACGATTTTCGGAGAAAGACCCTGGATCGAAGTTGCACCGTGCCTCATGACTTTTTTTGACTGGTATTGTCACCTCTATATCCTGTGCCTTCTCCGCCAGCTCTTCCTTTCTGCAGATTCTTAGAAACTCTTCGCGTCGCCACAGCGTGCTCGTATTACTAACTTTGTCAAGCGTGACAAACTTGAGCTTGCTTTTTGGCTTTTGTGTAGCGTGCATGCTGTCATACAGGTGCCTCCAGATGGAGTGGTGGGCAGCCGTAACTATCGTTGCCATCCCTTTGCAGCCTGCACTGTTGATGTGACCGTGTGTTTCGGCCGCCAGACTGTCAATGCCGCGAGTCTCATTTCGGGCCCCTCGTGCTATTCTGCAAAGCTGATACCCTGCTAATTGCATCTTGCATAATTTGGTCAAAAAACTGTCTGATGGCGTATTTCCTGCCACCACCATCCCCAATCGTCTCCTTTGCTTCCATGGGATTTTTTTGTCACTCAAATACTTCCCCAACATAAACCTTCCTGCATCCTGTCTCAGCATGAAGTCCGCTGCCCATGTACCGTAGACAGGCTGGTAGATGCCTCCCCCTTTCCCCTTCTCCTTAATGCAAGTCCTTTTGAAACCCTTCTCATCCATCCATGTACCATGCTGTAGAGCCGTGTATGGTAATGGCTCAGCCGTTACCATACTTGAATCATAGTTTACATCGACTCGTCATCTTTGTTTGCTGATTTGTTTCCAAGCTCCTGTCACACGATCACAGTCTTTGCGCACCTCCACTTTTGCTGATCCTCGTCTAATCACCTTCCGCACCCTGCTGGTCCATGTCTGCATAGCTCACCATACCTCCTTTCTGGTGAGGCTCTTGCCACGTGAAGACTGCTCGATTTGTCCTGTTGTGCCATTCCGTGGGAACATCTTTGCCTGAAACAGCCGTGTCTGCTTGGATGTCGGCTTCTTCATTTGCAGGTTTTCCTCGATGCGCTATCACATTGACCAGAAACGTCGCTGCTCCTGCTGTTCTTCTTTTTCGGAGCTCTTCGATTGCTTCCGATAAAATATCCGCGTCTGGCGCTCCTACTAACGTCGCTTTCTCGTTTTCACCTACCCATCTTTTTACAGCTTTTAGCAGCACTTGGTTGTTGCACAAATAAAGCTTGAGGGTTGTCACTGGGGTGCTGCGTAATGCCAAGACGAAAGCCGCTAGCTCTGGACGGTTTGAGCTGAATCATTCCTCTTCGCATCCCACCTCCCTCTGCTTCTTTTTCTTTTTTCCCCGCATATTTACATGACCTGCTCCCATTTCCCCCCCTTTTGGTTAGATCCATCACACGCTGTGCCTGCGCCTCGGAAGCCGTAACCTCCTAATCTGCCGATCTCTGTGCCCATCCAGTATTCCCACTCGATACCTATCAGTCGTACTGAACATTCGTCCTTCCCGCCTGACGCCCTCGCTGCTGTCAACAAAGCCTGAATTTGTTTTGTCGTGACAGTGAGATCTTTGTGAACCCAGCATGAAGTGTGATCCTCGCTCATTGCCATTTGATGTTGCCTTGCTTCCACCATCACCTGTATCGTACGCTCTGCCCGCGATGTGCATTCTTTTTGCTCCCGTTCTTTTTGTTCATCTCCTCTTTTGATTTCGTTCCATCATAGTTAAAAAATATTTCTTTCCCGCTGAGCTCAAATGAGCGGATTTCCTCCGCCCCTTTTTTTGACTTGCACCACATGACCCAGTCGTGCATTGTGCTTGGCTCTTCCAGTCAACTTTCCTTTTCTTGTTCTGATAGGCTCTCCCATAATACTACCGTTGGTACTTTTTTTTGCCCCCAGAAGAGTAGGGCTGAGGGAATGGGGGGCGGAGGGGCGGAGGGACTGGGGGGCGGAGGGTCACAATGGGATAATGTTGGGTATGTTCATCAGCTGCACCTCGGTACACCCATGTTCACTAACTGGGTAGTGAGATGATAATGCACCTGTTAGCTGCACCCCTGAATTTTGAGTGTAAGCTCATTAGCTATAATTCAAAAAATTACACACCCAGGCTCAGTAGCCGGGTAGTGGGATGATGTTGTGTGGGCTCATTAGCTGCACCTCTGAATCTTTATTATAAGCTCATAAGCTGTCATTCAAATTTGGTTGTCAAGAGGATTGTGTGTACGCTCCTTCACTCATAGAAAGGAGGGGCAGACATCGCTGCTTCTTCTTCAATTCTCGTGGCACTGTTGATCTACTGCAGTGCTCGTAATACTGCCCACGTTGGTGATCTGTATCCATCTTCCTCCAACTCTTCCCAGTGTTTGTTTATTCTCCTTCCAAACAGTTGCAATCAGCGCTTGGCCGTGGCCTTCCCAACACTCCTGCTTTTTCGGAAAGTTCCATTCCCCGCTAGTGATTGTCCATCCTCGTCCTGGATCCAGGCATGTAGTCAGACCTTACGTCGCGATGATGTTCGTTTCATACACTCGTTCTCTCCATATCTATGACGAGTCTAGTATTCTTTTGGTCTTACCCACCCTAGTGGGGAAGCACCATTACGATCGGGCGCTACGTTCCTTGGTAGATCGGGAGACTTGATTGTCACAAGTTGGGACGTGTAAGCCTGATAATGCACGTCAGCCCACAAACATTGTACTATGATACTGTTTTTACCCACGCGGGTTGGACTTAAACCAGGTCGGCAACGATCCGGGACATTCTCTTGGTTCCTACGCGATTAATTGGGTCGCACCATCCACTTAGTCCAGTGATTAAGTTGGGCGTTCGCCTGCCAAGAAAGAAAGCAAGCAAGAAAATTTGAAGTCACACACAGCTTCTAACAATTCAATAAGCTCAGTTCGAACCCATTGCGGGAGTGTCTTGTACCAGACGTTCAAAAGTTTATTCCGACTGCCTTATTACCGCCCACCATTCGTGCCAGTGGGCGTTTCTAAATTCTCAGAAGGGCAGGCGGTGTGGTGGCACATCAAACAAAAACCAAAACAACGAACACAACACCATGTATTTAGTACATGGATTCATGTTGAATTTTCACCTCCCAAGATTGGTTGATCTTGCTTTTACGACTGCATACAAAATAGTTAAGTAGCTTTGCTGGAAGCTATATTTGCTCTTTTTTTTTTGTTTTTTTATCCAAATTGTAATAAAACCCGAAAATTCTTACTTTGCCTCCCGCCCTGGGCTCGAAATAAACCCCTGGGAATATATCCATTCGGGCCGCGTAGCTCGAATCGTTTTTCAAATTGATTTCTCGGTTGCCTTCTTTCTTTCTTTTCTAGGTGGCGAATACCCAACTTAATCACTGGACTGAGTGGGTGGTGAGGACTCAATTACTCGCGTAGGAACCAAGAGACTGTCCCGAACCTTTGATGACCTAGTGTATAGCCTACCCGCTGGTGGGTAACAACAAATCACAATATTCATAAGCTGGCGTGCATTCTCGCCCATTTCCTCCCCCTCCCCTTTTTTTCCTTTCAAATTTGTGTGCGTGCGTATATGCTCGGCCTTGTTCTTTAACAAAGACTTACCTGCATTCCATTCAATCAGGCTCCCGTGCCTGGTTCTCCCCATTCTTCCTGTGCGCTAATCATACATGTGTGCTAGTGTGTGTGTGCCTATATGTGCGCGTGTGTAAATGTGTAATGAAAGGGATACATATCAACAAAAACAATTAAACCCGTGACAACGTCACGTGTAATATTAAAGTAAAAATGCAAATAGATATTTATAGTGATGTAAAACAAGCAGTCAATGAGCAAATTTTTTGACACGTGCAGTGAAGAAAATAAGTTCTCAGAAGGTTTGGCCCCGAATGCATGCGGTAATTAATGACTTGATTAATTTAATAATTCATTGATTACAACCGCCCGAAGCGCGGTTTCCAAAAACTGTGTGGATCGCGTTTTTTTTGTGGCGGCGGCAGCTGCAAAATTTTGAAAACACTACAATAGTATCGTGTTGGACAAAGCATTTCCGGAATTTTTTGGTCACTGAACTCTCTGCAAATGATGTGTTTTAGTACACAAGAATTCACTCACTTCTTGTCAACAGTGTCGTCATAGCGTCGAGCCACGCGAATAGAGAAAACTCTTGTAATTGTGATATCTAAGTTACATGTGTTGACGTACGTTGTATCTTATAAACTGTTTTGGAATTGAATTGGTGTTGTGCGATTTGTATCTCACGAGGTTTGATTTGACAAAGGAGTTGTTATTTGACACTTTCTTCATTACTGTTTGATACAAATTGATTCGTTGTAATCACAGAGTATTGGAGTTCGATCATTTACACCACCAATGAATTGGTAGTTTGAATGAGAAACTTGAAATCAAATGCACTACAGGATAATCAAAATTTGTTTTATAAAAAAATGCGCCGCAAGCCAGATTTTTTTATGAAACAAAATGTGCTGCATGCAAGATTATCGAAGAAAATGTGCTGCAGGCCAGATTTTTTGAGTAATCCTGATAGGACTAAGTGTAGGGTCATGGTGGGCCAGCACCACTGCGGACAGACACATTATATAGTACAAAATCTCATTATATATATACAAAATCTCGTTTCATATACGCATTGTAGAGTATGAAATCCCATGTTTATATATGTTCATTGTACATACACATCATAGGGTATAGAATCCCATTTTATTTATATAAATTCTTATCTAATACACTCATTTTATGTACAGCATAATACTGCATATAATACGCAGTACTCTAAGTATTATAAGTGTTTTAAAACACCGCGCTATATATAGACGGCGCAATGTATACATATTCTTATATATGTATTCTTCATCACAACACAAAACTTCAGTACAGGGTGGCGAAAATACATAGACTGCCTTCAAGTGCAGGTCTCTTTCCGCAAAGGAGCCACTAATCATAGGGCTCTTTTGCGCAAAATGAACTGTGAAGATAAGGCATCCTACGCATCTTCTCCAACCTCTAGATTGGGCCTGTTAACTATTACAGAATGCCACAACTTATCGATCACGTGAGACGCCAAAATAGTAGCAATTTGTTTGCTTTCGAGCCCGCTGGGGCTTGCCCATTTACATCCAGTTTCCAAATCAGGAATGCACCGCTAGTGGGTTGAAACAGTCTACAATTTTTTTTTCTTTGTAAGGCGTTGGTTTGCAAATTTAAAAAGGCAACCCAAGGCATGGTTGGGAATTTTTCGAAACAACGTTGATTCTCAGTGAAATCCAGTTTACAAAGCTTCTCATCAAATTTGTTTTTGTGGAAACGTTTGATACATGAGAAGGCGTACACACAGTGCTCTTGACAATCAAATCAAAGATGACGATCAACAAAAAAAATTTGCTTGTTGAGGTTTTGTATATTGTAGTCAATAAGCCCACAACAAAATCAAGAAGGTGCTGCTAATGAACAAACACAAAAATCACATCACCAATAGTTGAACAGACTTGAATCAATTTCAAGTGACTCCCATTACCCCAAAAGCCCGTCGGCTCTCCAGAAGTAAAAAGGAAAAAAAAGTGGGCGACCGCAACGACCACGAATGGATCGAGGGCTATGAGTGCCACCAAGGGCTGTCAAATGTGCACACAAACAATGCACTGCGCTGCAGCTGGATGGAATGCCTCAACGGCATGCTGCGCCTGCCCAAGGAGACTGTCACCAAAAAGAGCTTTCCCCGCGCAAGTACGTTAATACAATCATGGACTTGCGCGAGCAGGTGAGCCGGGAGTGGGTTGGCAATTCAGAGCTCATTGCGCGTGAGAACGCTGAGTACTGGCGCCACCATCTCGCTATGGTCACTAATTGCACGGACCCTGAGGCTGGTCTCCAGAATGGAGACCAAAATCAAGGAGGAAACGAAAGGGAAATTTCCATCGAAGAAGCTTCCATCGCAGAAGTTTTCATCGCATCTTCTTGGGTGCGGAGATGCTCGCAAAACTTCTGCGATGGTGAGCAAGCGATAGAGGTGCATACAGCCGTCATGCACTGTGTGGCTTTTTGGTGACAATTGCGACACATATGCTCGTTCAAACCGAGTCTACAATTTTAATGAGCCTACTAATCGTAGCCACCCCATAAGCGTGTAAAGAACGTAGAGTACATGCAAATATCCTGACAGAGGTCTACCCAGAAGGCCTTTACTAAAAGGGAGGGGCTCAATACTATTGTTCCTGAGCCCTGTTGAGTAAAGTAGAGTCAGTTCTCATTGAAAACTCTGTTCTTGTACCACTATCCGAAATAACGAATGCTGAGGCTCATTATTATCCGTAATTGACGGGTGGCTAAAACTTGTTGTTTCTGATATTTTTTCTTTTCTGGGAATTCTGTACGAATCCTGAGGCTCATTATTATCCGTAATTGACGGGTGGCTAAAACTTTCTGGTTCTGATATTTTTCCTTTTCAGGGAATCAAAACATAGAATTTGGAATATTAATCGCAAAAAGCTTGTGTTCAGTGCGGCTATTCTTTGTATGAAAGTTGACTATAGTTTACGAATGCACCAAACTGAGGCCTTATATGTAGGTCCTACCTTGTCCTGGACCTACCTAAATCTGAAACAGAACTCAAATTGGTACACTATTAAATTATAGTCAACTTTCGTACAAACAATAGCTGCACTGAACGCAAGCTTTTGCGATCAATACAGCATATAGAATATGGAATATAGAATATAGAATAGATTCTTGTGAGTGTAGTAAGGACGTCTAGGACATTTGAAGTGTGCTAAAGATGTAGATGTATTGGACATGTGGAAATCCCGACACCATACCTGATCGTTGGGACTCTGCATGAGGTATACTCATAAGTCTGCTGGGATGCATTATCTTTACAGGTAATTTTCCGCAAAAGAGCCCTATAATTAGTGGCTCTTTTGCGAAAAGAGACCTGCAACTTAATGCATCCTATGCATCTTCGCCACTCTGTACTGATAAGTGTACTCAGCATGTATAGGACATGTAAACATCCTGAAACCAAATGGGGTGGCTACGATTAGTAGGATCGATAAAATTACAGGTCTCTTTTGCAGAATCTAGTCTCTTTTATAGGGCTCTTTTGCAAAAGAGACCTACAATTTTATCGATCCTACTGACCAAAGCCACCCCATACCTGGGAAACTCCAAGGTGGTTGTCACACATGACAAAAACAAGAAAGAAATTGTGCATTGCGGCACGAAAGATCTTCGAGCGTGCTGGCAACTGACCGCGACCTGCGCCAGGCCTTTTGACGCCCGGATCACGACCGCCACCTTGCTCTTCATTGGTGTGCTTTTTTGCTGCGCTCCACGTCCTCGCATCTCGCGCACACTCGCGGAACTCCACTGGATCCGTAGGCGTAGGCCCCACGACCGCCCTGCTGACTGCTCAAGCGCTGCCCGAGATCAGCGCCAGGCCCTCTGACGCCAGGCCCACGATCGTTGCCTCGCGCTTCACTGGTGTGCTCCCTTGCTGCGCTCTGTGCCCCCACATCTCGTGTCCTCGTGCGGAATCCTATGGGGTCCGCACGTGTAGCAACAACGACCGAGCTGCCCGCTGTTCATGCGCTCCCCGACAACTGCAGCTGCGTGCACTCGAACTGCTCTCGTCGCCCTGCTAGCCTTTCGCCTGCCTGGCTCCGAACCGCCCTGCGCTTTACTTTTTTGTTCGTTGGCCTCTGCACATGCCAATCTATATGCACATTTAGCACTCTCACCTCACCCGAACTTCGCCTACATGCATGCGGCAGTGCACGCACCCTCGACTGCTGCACCCTGCCTGCTGCTGCTTGCGAACGCTGGCCTGCTGCGCCGCACCTGATACCCAAACCCCTGGCGATTTCAAAATCCTGCCCAAATCCTCGTGCCCACAAGGCCGAGGTGCACTACCGGCGAGGTACTCTGGTTGAATCCAGACCTTGTTAGCAAGTGGTCCCACTCCCCAGCCCTGCCATTCCTCCCACAAGCCCAGACGAGCACCACCCTGATCCTGAATCCTTCTGCCACTCCTTCCTACTTCCGTTCCCTCGATTCTCCCAACACTCCCCCCTTCCCTGCACGTCCGCTTTTTCTCTCTACACCCCCTGGCAGATCATGCCGCGCTCTTTACAATCCACGTCCGCAACAGCGCCTTCATGCTGGCACACCTGCCCCTCTTCTGGTGATGATCTCGAGTGCGACACAGACCTGTACTCGCAGTACCTAACGAAGGAAACCTCGAGGAATTTTTTCACACCCTCACTGCTCACTCGAATCACCCCTGCCACGAACCCCACATCTACGCCGGAGACTTTAATGCCTATACCGCTGAAGAAATAGAAAGCCACATCACACCACTAGACCCCCCCGCCCTCTTCCACCGGGTGGGCGATACCAACCCTGCGCACTCTCCTTCTTCCCCCCTCACAGCTGCCACCGCCCCAGCCGCAGACTTTAGCGGACGTCTCCTCCTGACTATGCTCAACTCTATTGAATGTGTCATCACAAACGGGCGCTTCTCGGGTCCTTCCCCCAATCACAGACCATACACCTTCTTCCGAAAACCGAACACATACTCTATTCTCGATTACAATCTCATAGCCAAACGCCACGCACCCCTCATTCGTACGTGTCAAGTTCTCCACCACGTCCTCCCCTCATCAGTAACCGATCACATGCCCATCCACCTTCACCTAGATCTTCCTACCTCATCCACTCCGGTCCCCCCTATTCCACCTCACACCTCTCCTGCCCGTACTCTTTACCACTCCAAGCGCTTGAAAG
>Ga0335398_10009120_pt1 | contig 11548 bp, 7 predicted proteins | sample BON03_FD_205742 | JGI IMG/M metagenome (GOLD analysis project Ga0335398, IMG submission 205742) | Freshwater microbial communities from Lake Bonney liftoff mats and glacier meltwater in Antarctica - BON-03 (spades assembly) (version 2) | ecosystem: Environmental > Aquatic > Freshwater > Ice >...
ATGGTGCACATGGGAGCAGCGGCAGGGGTGGGGTGGTTGGTGACAAGGGGGGGGGCGTAGGCGGCGGTGTCGGCCGGGGTGAGCGCGGCGCCGGCGGACGCAGCGGAGTTGGCGGAATGGTCGGCGGAGGTTGCGGCGGCATTGGGCGTGATGATAGCAGTGGGGCAGGTATGGGCCGGCGGGGGCGGCGGCGCGGGGGCTGTCGGTTGGCCGGAGGTTGGGCCCGGGGTTGTGAGCTTGTCCCGGTGGTACCTGGCGAATGCGAGAGCGCCCTCCTTGGCGGTCCAGTAGTTGCCGAGAAGAAAAAAGGGTTTGCCGATGGCGGGGCCGACAATCGTGGAGAAGGTAGGTTCGCCATTGCCGGGCGTTGCGCGGGGGTTGGGAAGACTCCTGGATAGCCGGCAGAGCTCTTTCCTGTTTTGAAGATTAGACCTTCAGCTTGCACGGCTTGGGTGGCCGTCAGGGCGCGCTGCATCAGGTCCGTGTCGGCGGCGTCGGTGGCAGGGGACGAGGTGGCGTGTGCGGCGGCGTGGATGGCCGTGGCGGCCGGGTGGGCGACGGGATTGGTAGGCGGGACCGCTGTGGCGGCGGCGGCGGAGCTGGCCGCTGTGGTCGAGTGGACGACGGCATTGGCCGGCGGGGGCACAGTCGCAGCGGTGGCGGAGAGGAGTGCGGCGGCGTGGGCGGCGGCGGGGGAGGCTGCGGTGGCGGCGGGAGAGGTGACGGCATCGATATGCAGGGCTGCGGTGGCGGGGAAGGCGGTGGCATTGGCGGTGTGGGTGGTGGTGGTGGGTTTGATTTTGACGGTGGCATGGCCTGCGGCGGCGGCGGGGTATGCGATGGCATCGGCGGGCTGGGTGGCAGTGGCGAGGCCGGGGGCGGGGACAGCAGCGGTGGAACAGGCGGCGAGGGCTGGGACAGATGTGTCGTGGGCGGTGTGGAAAACAGTGAGGCCGGAGGTGGCGAGGTAGCGCCTGGCAAGGCTGGCCGCGGCGGAGGGGTATGCGACGGCCGTGGTGGAGTGGGTGGAGACGGCGACAGCCGGGACCGCATTGCCGGCGACGGCAGGTACGGAGGTGACATTGGCGGCGGTTGGGCTGGCGGCGGCGGAGGCGGCGCCGGCGATGTGGTCGGCGGTGGTGACGGCAGGGACAGCGTTGTTGATGGCGGCGGCGTTGGTACTGCGTGCGGCGGCGGAGCTGGCGTTGGCGTTGACGGCGTGAGGGGTGGCGGTGACTGCGGGTACGGCGGTGACGGTGGCGGTGGCTGGGCTGGCGGCGGCGGAGGTGGCGACGGTGACGTGGCTGGCTGCGGCGATGATAGGGACGGCGTTGTCGATGGCGGCGACGTCGGCATTGTTCGCGGCAGTGGAGCGGGTGCCGGCGTCGGCGGCATGAGGGGTGGAGGTGGGAGCAATGTCGGTGGTGGCGTGGCCAGCTACAGCTACAGCGACAGAGACGATGGTGGTGGCGGCTGGGCAGGCGGTTGCGGCGGCGCTGGCGGCGGCAGAGGCGGCGCCAGTGATGTGGCCGGCGGTGGCGATGATAGGGACAGTGTTGTTGATGGCGGCGGTGTGGGCATTGCGTGTGGCGGCGGAGCGGGCGCTGGCGTCGGCGGCATGAGGGGTTGCGGTATAAGAGGTGGCGGTGGCGGTGACGGCGGGTACGGTGGTGACGGTGGCGGCAGCTGGGCTGGCTGCGGTGGAGGTGGCGACGGTGACGTGGCTGGCTGCGGCAATGACAGGGACGGCGTTGTCGACGGCGGCGGCGTCGGCATTGTCCATAGCGGGAGAGCGGGCGCCGGCGTCGGCGGCATGGGGGGTGGCGGTATGAGGGGTGGCGGTGGCGGTGACGGTGGGTATGGTGGTGACGGTGGCGGTAGCTGGGCTGGCTGCGGCGGCGGTGGCGACGGTGACGTGGCTGGCTGCGGCGATGATAGGGATGGCGTTGTCGACGGCGGCGGCGTCGGCATTGTCCATAGCGGAAGAGCGGGCGCCGGCATCGGCGGCATGGGGGGTGGCGGTGGGGGCAACGTCGGTTTTGGTGTGGCCAGTGGCGGCGACGGAGGAGATGGTGGCGGCGGCTGGGCAGGCGGCGGCGGCGGCGTTGCTGGCGATGTGGCTGGCGGCTGCGTTTGTTTGAATGGCGGTGGCGATGGCGGCCATGGAGCGGGCGGCGGCGTTAGCAGTGCGGACGGTGGCGGAGGCGGCGCCGGCGGGTTGAATGGTGGCGGCGGTTGTTTGGACGGCGGTGGCGATGGCGGCCACTGGGCGGGCGGCGGCGTTGGCCGGGTGGGCGGCGGGGGGGGCGGAGTCATGGCTGGAAGAGCGGGCCGTGGTTTGGACTACGCGAACGGGAGTGGCTGCCGAGGGGTGCGCGGCTCGGAAGGGGGGGATAGCAGCGGCGTGAGGGAGGTGGAGTCCGGCAGCCGCGCGTGGCGGCGCTCACGCGTGGGTCAGGTGCGGTGGCCTTAGCGAGGCGACCGCGTGTTCCCGAGCAGACGCTGCCCTCCGAAGGCGGCGGCCGGGAGCGCGGAGCCAGAGGTGGAGCGGATTGACGGCGAGACGACGCGGCGGCGGGCGGAATGCCGGGAGGAGAGGGCGGAGGGGAGGGGCCGCGGGTGTAGCCTGTTGAAGAAGTATCGCGAGCGGGAGGATCCGGGGTGACGCTGGAACGAACCATGATCGGCGAGCAGGATGGGGAGGGAGGCAGTGTGGGGGGCGGAGGGGTATTCTGAGGTTGCGAGAGATCGGGGGGCGATGTGATGTTGGGGCTGGGGACAGCGCCGGCGCAAGAGGTGGGGGAGGGGGCAGGCGGAGGCTGAGGGAGATGAGGGCGCCCGTGGCTTGGGCAGGCAGGGCCGCAGGAGGGCGTGTCCTCGTTTGAAGGTGGAACATCGGGTGTGGCGTCGCCCCCAGGGAGCCACAGGCGGCCGCGGTGGTGCGAGAGGGCAAGAAGGTGGGCGTGCGGCTCCGCGATCGAGGGCCAGACGTGGTCGGCGGGCGAGGCGTCGGAGGGGCGTGCGAGGTCCTGCGGCATGGGAATGGGGCACCATAGCGTTTGGTGCGGTGGAGCCTCGGAGGAGGGGGCAGTGTCCGTGGGGTCGCCTGTAGGGGACGGGGACGGGGACGGGGACGGGGTGGTCGGAGAGGAGACATGGTGATTGGCGGCGAGGGACGGCATAAGTGCGGCGTGAGCGGCTGCAGGGGCGGCGCATGGCGACGTGGGAAGGAGGGAGAGCGAGTTGGCCTTGCGAGAGGCGCCGGTGTCGGAGTGCGTGGGGGACCAGTCGGGCCCCATGGGGTTGGAGGACTCCGTGGGGGAGTAGGCGGTGGGACGCCGGGCTTTGCGAGTTGCGAGGATGGAGCTGAGGAGAGGTGGGGCGTTTGAGGCGGCTTGGCGTAGGTGGGGACGGGGGAGGGGAGGCCGGGAGGAGGGGGGGGTTTGACGTTGCCGGGGCGTAGTAGAGCATCCTGCGGAGGGGAGCGGAGCGGTTTGTTAGCTAATTCGGTCTGTTTTGTCAGCAAATCTGTTTTGTGGTGTTTTGCAATGTTTTGCGGTGTTTTGCAAGTGTTTTGCGGGTGTTTTGCGGTGTTTTGCAAGTGTTGTTTTGCGGTGTTTTGCGGATGTTTTGCAATGTTTTGGACGTGTTTTGCGAATTTTTTTTGTAGACATTTTCTGAGTGAGAGACTCTGACAGTGAGAGAAAGACGCAAAGCACCGTATTGCGCTGTATTGCACAAAGCGTATTTTGTTCATTTTGTGGGTTTAGTATATTTTTTGGTCTATTTTGTGCTGTTTTGTGATAAACGCTAAAAACACGCACACAAAACACCGCAAAACACCGCAAAACACCGCAAAACACCGCAAAACACTTTTTTTGAAAAACCGTGACCCCCTGCGGGGGTACGTGAGACCCCCCGTAATCCGTAATTTACGCGTATTGCGCATTGTGTACGTTTGCGACAGGTCTAAAGTATTTTTGAAGAATACACCGAATGCGCGCAATACGTATTGCGGCTGTAATGCGACGGTTTTGTGACTTTTTTGAGCGTTTTGCGTTTGTTTTGCGGTGTTTTGCGACGTAATTTCACAAAACGCGTTTTGTGACTGTTTTGCGGTGTTTCGTCGGTGTTTTGCAGTGTTTTGCGGTGTTTTGCAGATGTTGTGTGAAAGGTGTTTTGTGCAATGCAGTCAAAATGTTTTGCTCTTTGAAAACGCCCGCAATACACGAGCGTATTGTGAGTTTTTTGTGTTTTTCAGTGTTTTTCGATGTTTTTCGTTTTTCGGGTGTTTTGTGTGTTTTGTGGAAATACTGCAAAACACTCGCAAAACACCGCAAAACACCCGCAAACCACCACAAAAACACCCGCAAAACACCACAAAACACCACAAAACACCACAAAACACATTTACATTTGCTAACAAAACAGCCCGAATTTGCTAACAAACCAGCCCTCGCCCTCGCCCCCTGCGGAGCACGCAAAGCACGGCGGCACCGATGCTGGTTGCACAGAGGAACAGAGCCGTGCAGAGTCGCATGAAGGCCGTCGCGAGGGGGACCAGGGAAGTGGAGCAGCGGATTGGCCAGACGGAGGTGAGGGTGGTTCCGGACACTGCGGTATGTAGGCGGGCTAACGGGCGCGTGCGGAGCCGCTTGGAGTCCGTGGATGGCGGGAGTGGGGGAATGTCGACGAGGAGGGCGGCCGACGGGAAGCGCCCCGAGAAGAGCGCCGGCGTACGGTTGAGTCCCCTGGAGGCGGGGCCCAGAGATCGAGTAGCTGCAGGGTCGGGAAGTGATCCCGCCGGGGGTTTGAGGAGCGATCCCGCGGAGGGGCGCGAAGTGGAAGAGGCCAGAAACACACGGCGAAAAGTGACGTGGCGGGCGGAGAGCGCCGGTGATTTGGCGTCGGGCGTAGGGCTGGATGCGGGAGGTGCCACGGTATGGGGCGGAGCGACGGCGGTGGGGGCGAGCGGGGCGGATGCGGCGGGGGGTCCGAGGTCGCGAGGCGGCGAGGGAGGTGAGGAGGTGGGAGGCCCACCTGAGGCCGGTGTCGCGGAGGCGCGAGGGTGGGACGCGCAGTCCCTGTCCAGGTGCCGTCCGTTGCAGTGTGCGCAGTTGCGCATCATGGGTCCGAAGTCCTTGGCCCGCGCGCTCGCTCGTCTTGGCGCCGTTGTGGAGGCCACAGGCCACTGCCAGCTGCCAGCGCGCGTGCCGTGGAGCGCGGCGATGGCACGGGGGCCGCCGGGTTAACTGGCGTGGGGGCCGCCGATGGACGCTTGGAGGAGGACGTCGCAGGGGCATGCCGCGTCGCGAGTTGCTCCTGCAGGACCTTCAACTGTCGCTGTAGGTCGGCGAGCTGCGCGGTCTGCGTGGGCTTGGAGGCGAGGTCGGCGATTGAGGTGCTGATTTGGAGCTCCTCGGCTTTGTGGCGAACGGACTGGTCGTGCTCCTTGAGCGCCCGCGCGAGGTCGGACTGTAGGAGCAGCCGGCGCGGCGTGCTAGAGGCGCTGTCGTCGTCAGAGTCGGCGGCGTTGCCCGACTCGCGGAACGATTTGTACATCAGGATCTGGACGCGCAGCTCGGAGCCAAACTTCTTCGGCAACTGGTCGAGGAACTTGCCAAGAGTGATGGCGAGGTCCGCATCGCTGCACAGCACTGGGCAGAGCCGAGAGACTTCGAGGTACTTGGAGACAGACTCGAGAAAGGTGTGGGCGCAGTTGGACGAGGCAGGGTCTATGAGCGCGCGGATGACCTGCGACCTCACGAAATTGGCCGTGATCGTGGCCTGCATGCCGGTCATGTGCGCGCCGACAAAGTCCTGGATGAGGACGAGCATGGCGGGGCCCCGGCCGTTGGCGGCATTGTAGAGCTTGTCGGCGAGGGTGCTATCCGCGATGATCCGACGGAGTGCGAGTGCGAGCTCCCGTTGAATCTGGAGAAGAAGCCATTCCTTGTACTTGTACGGGTTGATGGCGGGGAGGGCACCAGCAGCTGCGAAGAAACGGCCCGTGGCGGGGCCCGGGCGGACGGAGGTGGCATCGTGCTCTGAGCCGGAGCGGAGCGGGCCGCGAGCATCGACAGCGGGCGGGGCGGGTCCGGTCGTCGCCGCCGTGGGTGCGGTGGCGGCCGGTGGGGAGGAATAGAGCGTGCCGTCGGCCGGCGGGCCGAAGGCGAGCATGTCGGGGTCGAGTGTGTCGTTGCGCGTGGCGGTTTGGAACTCGGCGAAGGCGGTGGCGGCGAACGGGTCAGGGGCGCCGGGAAAGCGGTGTGAGGGGGCGAGGGCGGTTGCGTCGGCAGGCGCGCCGGGGTCCGAAAGCATGATGTCGGGTGCGTCTGCGTCGAGCAGATATGAGCCGGCGAGCCCGGAGCCGGAGGCGTCGGCGGGGGGCGAGAGCATGATGTCGGGAGCGTCCGCGTCGAGCAGAGAGGGGCCGGCGGGCCCGGAGCCGGAGGCGTCGGCGGGGGGCAGGTCGGTGAAGTGCGGAAGTATGTTGTCGTGTGACGAGAGGCTGCTGGCAGGCGTGGAGTCGACCGTGGAGAAGACGGGGCCGGCCAGAGGCGTGGGTCTGGGTCTGCCGGCGGCGGCTGCGAGAGCGAGGCGGCGTGCGACGACTTCGCGAGGCATGAAGATCAGCTTCCCGGCTTGGTCGCGTGACGGCGTGGGGACGTTGCGCATGGCGTTGTCGATTGCCGCATCGGCGGGGGACGCTGTGTAGATGCGAGCGCCAGCGGGAATGATAGTGCCGTGGGACGCGAAGAATGCCATGAGGATGGTGTCATTCTTGGCCGCCGCGGAGATGGTGATGTGGAGCTGGACGAAGGATTGGACGCTGCCGTTGATGGACATGTCGGTGGGGAAAAGCTTCTTCCAGTCGATCGAGTCGGCAGCTTGCGCGTCGGCGCGCTCCTCCTCGAGTAAGTCCGGCATCGCGGACGTGATGGTGATGCTGACGAGCGTATAGCGGTGCTAAAAAACGTCGGACGTCTGCTCGAAGCACGACTCTGATTCTGGAGTTGTAAGAAAATTCTTATGAATGTTTGCCTCTGAGGCCAAACAACCACGAAATGGCAATCGAGATTCATCAAGGACTGTCCTCGCAATGAATCTTGGCACAAGAAACACAACATACAAAATGGGCGGGCGCCCGGCGGGCGCCCGCAATGTGTTGAACGGGATGTGCAAGTCGTTCGAAGGAATGTGGCCGAAGAGCGTACTTAGGAATTAAAAGAATGTTGGCGGGCATCCTCCAGGATACCGCAGGGGGTACTAACTACTGCAGGAAAATACGGTAGTAGGTACACCTATCTTGGACACGTAGGGGTCGACGAGGGTAGTCTTGAAATCCTCGCCCCAGCCTCCGTAGGTAGTGAAGGCGGCAGCGACGACGCGGCAGTCGAGCTTGGAGGCGAGGTCGTCGTATTTGGTGTGCTTGTTGTTCTCGGCGAGCTTGGTGCAGTGGTCGTTGGTGGCGGCAGCGGCGTTGCAGATGTAGGAGGGGCAGGTGGGGCAGGAGATGGTGACGTCGAGGATTGTTGGAGGGTGGGGTTCCCCTGTGGGCTGTTTCCCCCCGTGTGGTGTTTTCCCCAGCGGTGTTTGGGGGCTGCCCCCCTCCGGTTCTTTTGTCGCGCGTAACCCGTTGCTGCATAGCTTTCTTCCATTCTCTGTGGTGCTGTTCTCTGGCATCTCGGCGCCTGGCCGACCTCCCGGCCAACAACATGGTAGCGTGGACACCAAGGACCTCGTTCCAGAGCTCCAGCAGCAGGACCAGGCAAGCCGCTGCCATGGACTTCCCCCACGAGCTGGTAGCGAGTACGACGACCTGCACGCCCACGGCGCCGACCGCTACGCGCCCACCGACCTGCGCGCCTTCGCCGCACGGTTGGATCTCATCACTGCTAGCGAGTGCGAGGACGCCCTGCGCGCCTGCGCCAACATGGACGACCTGCGCGCCTGCATCGCCATGATGGATCTGGACGACCTGTGCGCCTGCATCGCCATAATGGATCTCTTCATCTCACGGGTCTCGGCGGAGTCGACGCTGCACGAGCACGACGCGTACACCCTGGAGGCCAAGATGCGCGCCATGATCCAAGCGTTCCACCTGTCGGACGAGAAGCTGCGGATTATGTTCGACCTGAAGGCCGAGATGCAGCGGGCCAAGTACGACCTGAAGACCGAGATGCGGCGGGCCAAGTACGACCCGAAGGCCGAGATGCGGCGCGCCACGTTCGAGCTTGGCGCCTCGCGGCTGCCGGCAACGCCCGCACCACCACCAGGGACACCAACGGCGACGCCATCGCCGCAACAGCAGTTCCTCGAGGAGCAGGAGTTGTGGCTCGCCGAGGACCACACCGCGTTCGGCGCTGCCCCCCGCACCCAGAATGACGAGGATGAGGCGCGCGAGAATGAGCTGCTGTGCGTCCAGGCCGTGCACTCCCTCGAGGCGCAAGAGCGGCTGTGCGCGCAGGACAAGGACAACGCGCAGTACCTCGAGCAGGAGAACGACGGGCTGCGCATCCAGGCGGAGACCAAGCGCGAGACGGACACGGTCGCCGCCGCGGAGTCCGAGATGGGGATGCTTTGCGAGCGCGAGATGGACGTCGCCGCCGCGGAGCCCGAGACGGGGGTGCGCGAGATGGACACGACCGCCTCCGTGAAGATCTTCGCCGTGGCGCCCCAGGACCTCTACATCTCGAAGTCGACCGCGGCTGATGCGCCGACGGGCAGCACGCTCAACGAGCCGGAGTCGCGCGCGTTCACGGCCGGCCCGCGCCCGCACGCCTTCGGCGCCAAGAACGTCAACCTCACCGTCTACTCCCGCGCCAAGGTCAAGGTTGGCCCCCTCGCACGCATCCGGATTGACGAGGTCTACTCTTAGAATATTAATCGCGGCGGCCTTCGGCCCTTTTTTTACGCAGAGCAGACTGAAGGGGTGATTGCCTCTTGCTGGCATAGAGTATTTCGGCTGCCCTGTGGCTATACGAGCCAGCAGTGGGGGGTGCCCTTAGTTTCACGCGGAAGTCCGAGGATCTTGTCCCACCTCTGCCAGTCTTGCACCGCGGCCCTCTTCTTGTAGAGGACTCGCGGTGGGGGGTGTGTTGGCGGGTGGGGTTCCGCTGTGGGCTGTTTCCCCCCGTGTTATTTGTTCCTCTCGAGGATTAGGGGTCTCGCCATTAGGGGCGTAGCGGAGACTGAGGGCAGGGCAGCAGCGAGGCGATATAGCGCAGCGGCGCGACAGTAGTGCCGCCATAGCAGTCAATAGTGCGGTCTCGGCAGTCGGTCGGGCGCAGTCGGATATTAGTGCGGCCACAGCAGCCAGCTGTGCGGCCGTTAGACGAGCTGACGGGTGGGTTCCAAGACCCATCGGCGTCTATCGTTTTTGGTTTCGTTTTCCTTGCTTCCTTTCTCCTTCTTTCTCAGGCTCTCTTTTCTTTTGTCGGGTGGTAGCCCGTTTTTCTTCGGAGAGCTGTACAGGTGCTCGACCCTCTCGTGGCCAGTTTTGCTGAGCCGTTGGCTCTCTACTGGCGGCTACGGCGGGTTGGAGCAGCCGATACAGGGGTCCCTCCCCTCGAGGGGAGGGGCTCTGGCAGGTGCCCGACTGGAACATGTTCCACGTCGGGGCACATTAGTGGTTCAGGCGGTATTTCCGCCCAGAACTTAGTTGGCATTGGTCTAATCTAATTTTGACTGATGGAACACTGTGATAGACCCGTTTCTGTGAACGGCCATCTTTCGAGCCTTTTTTGATCGAACGAAGAAGACTCAGGTCTACTCCGTGCGGTCCGCAAGGCTCAGAGGCAGCTGCTGCTGTCTTTCGTGACCCACCCTGCCCACCCGAAAGCCATCAGGGCTTAGGGGGGATCTTCAAGGGGGGAGGTCGCACGTGTGTGTGGTGTGCGAGTGCTTTGTGATATTGAATCCCTACATCTACCTAGCAGTAGGAGCGGCGCCACTGAGAAAGCGAGGCGGTGTGTTTCCCCCCGCGGTGTTTGGGGGCTGCCCCCCTCCGGTTCTTTTGTCGCGCGTTGCTGCATAGCTTTCTTCCAATCTCTGTGATGCTGTTCTCTGGCGTCTCGGCGCCTGGCCGACCTCCCGGCCAACAACAAGGATGGTCTTGGGCTCGTCGGTGTATGGGTTGGTGACGTAGGCGTCGCCTGCCTTCTTGCCGGCGTCGTCGAGGATGGTGTGCTCGATGTCGACGTTGTAGCCCTGCTTGTTGAGGTTGGCGGTGACCGGGCCCTTGAGGATGGCGTTGTGGCACTTGAGCATGCCGCAGGAAGAGCAGGCAAGCGTATGCGCGCCCGAGCGGAACGTGTCCGTGATCTCGTTAAGACGCTTCGTCGAGAATTATCGACAGGTCGATGCGCAGGTCCTGCCTGCTAGGACTCGGAGCTCGCCTAAGAGGCCAAAGCGGTGCCAGAAGTTGTGGAGGAACTCCTGGTCGGTAAGTCGGAGGTCGGCGGTGGAGGGGACCGTGGAGAGGAAGAGACCCGCGCCTTGCTGCGAGGACTGCGAGATGCTGCACTTAACGTCGAGGGGTAGAGAGCTACTCCGTGTAAAGGCGACGGTTGCGCTGCGCTGCAGTACTTGTGTTAAGGAACGCTGGGAGTGGCGTCCCGCGGCTCTGGGTAGGAGGGTAATGTTGGGGATACTTGTGGCGGTGTCGGGGGTGGGCGCGTCGGTGATGGCGCTGTAGATGTGTAGATGTGTTGTGTGCGCCAGTCGAGTGCGAGGTCGGGGAAGTACTGGTTGGTAGTGATGTTACTAAAGTGTTCTGCGACTTCTTTGAGGGCGGGGGAGCAGCTGGAGGAGAAAGAGGTGGGGTCTGATACGTAGGTTGCTGTAATTTCTCGGGCGGCAAGGTGAGGAAGAGTGTCGATGAAGCTGGCTAGGTAGGCGCCGGGGGCTATGGTTCGAAGGGATGCGAAGCCCGCACCCCCTCTGTCGCTTGCTGTGGGAGAGGATGCTGTGACTGGGGCATGTAGGCGGGCGCGGAGTGCGAGAAGGTTAAGAAGCCATGCTCGGCTGTGTCAGAGGTGAAGGGCAAAGAGTCGATGCTTCAATGGCTGCTCAAATGTCTGTCAAAACCCCGTCAAGGTTATTTACAGACACGCCCTAACTGCCGCTCGGGAAGTCTTTACTTACCCGAGCTACTAATAGCGCACGCCTAACCAAAACTCGGCAGGCACTTCGGCGGGCAGCCGAAACTGCCGCAACCCACACACGCAATACCATGGGGGGAGGAGATCGTTCCTCAACACCCCCCTTGCTGTGACAACAGCACACTCAAACAGAGAACTGCTGATCTCCTGCGCGGGGCATCAAGTACTCCTTGTGCTTGATGAAAGCCACCCGCGCAACAGGCTTGGTAAAGAAGTCGGCCGGGTTGTCGGCCGTCGGCACGCGGCGCACCACAATGAGGCCCTCGGCCTGGTATTCGCGCACCTTGAGGTGGCGACGAGTGATGTGCTTGGAGCGTTGCGTGACCTTGCGCTCCTTGGCGAGCTCCTCGGCACCGGTGTTGTCGACGTAGAGCGGCGTCGGG
>Ga0335398_10009122_pt1 | contig 11547 bp, 5 predicted proteins | sample BON03_FD_205742 | JGI IMG/M metagenome (GOLD analysis project Ga0335398, IMG submission 205742) | Freshwater microbial communities from Lake Bonney liftoff mats and glacier meltwater in Antarctica - BON-03 (spades assembly) (version 2) | ecosystem: Environmental > Aquatic > Freshwater > Ice >...
ATATATATATATTATTACCTGCAGCAGGCTGGCCACTCGGTCGAGCAGCCTCGAGCAGGCGCGCTCCTCCGTCGGCATCTTGTCGAGCGCCGCCTTGGCCTCGCCCAGCAGCCAGCGGTGGATGGCGCTCACCAACCGCGCGCCGAACTCGTTCGCGCCGCCCTCCTCCGCCTCGACCCCCTACATGTTGAATACGCGGAATGAGGAAAAGAATCCAGTATTCTATTCATATTTAGCCTGTTCTGTGAATACATTCACCTTGAATATGTACGTATTCATGTCATATACAGGGTCAACCAGGTGATATACGTGATTCATTTTCTTGTGGTTGCGCCACAGGAATATGTGAATATATATTCAACACGTAGGCTCGACCCCCTTGAGGCAAATGGCGGGAGTTACAATTGCGTTTCCAGGTTCGTTTTCCGCAAATAAATCCTTGAGGCAAATGGCGGAAATTAAAATCACGTTTCCAGGTTCGTTTTCCGCAAATAGATCCTTGAGGCAAATGGCGCGAGTTCGAATCGCGTTTCCAGGTTCGTTTTCCGCAAATCGATGTTGATTGCCAATGAGCGCGCGCTTTCTGACTCGCGTTGATTCTCATTCTTACTCTCTATTCTCACCTTGATGACCTTCGTCTTGAGGTCGGCGGCGCGGATGGCCAAATCCGCCTTGCGCCAGCCGCCCTCCGCCTTTCGGTCCCACGCCGCAACCACGTCGTCCATTTTCGTCAGCAGCGCCTCCTGCAGCCGAGCACCCTCCGCCGCCGACGTGAGCACGCCGAGCGGCACCCCCTCGGCGGCCAGCACGGTGTGCAGCTGATAGACGCACCAACCGTGTGTGAGTGCGCGCGGAGCCTCCCACGGCTGCAAAAGCACTGCCGCGTCGCCGATCCCCTTGACCGCCGCACGGAAGGTGCCCTGCCACCAGGCAAGGGGCAGCGCCTCGAGTGGCACCGCCGCGTGCGGGTTGAGCGAGAAGGGCGAGAGCCACAAGTAGACGTCTCCCGGCGCCTCCTTCTTTGCCGCGTGCGCCTCGGCGGCGGCGAGGATGTCGTCGAGCGCCTCGCCCTCGGCCACGATGATGAAGCTAGTCGCCGGCGCGGCGAAGGGCTTGCCAGCCTCGTCCTTGGCGCCGATTCGCTCCAGCGCGCGCGCGACCGAGAGGCGCGAGGAGCAGGTGAGCGGGTCGAGGATCGCGTGCCGGGCCTGCGCGAGCGTCAGGCCGCGGCAGAGGTGGCCGTGCGCGGCGCGGAAGGAGCGGATCGCCGCCACGGAGACGCCGAGCGTGTCGAGCTCGGGCAGCGGCTGCAGGTTGCGCCCGTGCATCGAGATGGCCTCCTTGGATCCCTCCAGCCGCACACCGTACCGCCCGCCCTCGTTGGCCGGCCGGGCCACCGTGCCGCACCGGCCGTTGAGCTCGGGCTTGGACACGACGCCGTCGACCCGCACGACCGTGCCCACCGCCAGCACGGCCTCGGCGGCGCCGCTGCCCTCGGCAGCCTCTGTAGCAGCGGCCTCGAGCGACGGCACGCCTTTCCAGCCGATGCTGCCCACCTCGGCCACGCGTGGCGCCGCGCGCACCGCCTCCATCCAGAGCGCGCGTTGCACCTCCCACGCGTCGCCGCCCTGCTCCCAGCCGACGGCGTCGCCAGAGAGAATGCGCACACGGAGCCGGCGCGAGCCCGCGGGTGTGACGCTTGTCAGCAGGAAGCCGCTCTCGTTCGACTTGAGCTCCGTCTCGGTAGTCACCGGGAACCCTTTGAGCAGCTCAGGCATCGAGCGCGCGGCGCCAAACACCCCGCCGAGCAGCACCGCCGGCAGCTCCACTCTGGTCGTCACAATCTCGAACGTGTTTTTCGCCTTGGCCGCCACCTTGGCGGTGGCATCCTGGTACAGCTCGTAGCAGACCGAGGCGGCGAAGAGCGCGGCGAGCGCCAGCACCGCCGACACGAGGCGGACGAGGTAGCCTGACTCTGTTGACGGCGACAAAAAGCCCACCAGCGCCACCGCAACTGCTGCAACGATCTCCTGCGCGCCGCGCCGCTTCACCGGCCACACTCCGGCGGGCGGCGCGTCGGCAGCCGGCTTCCTTCCGGCTGGAACGGCGGTCATGACCGCGCTCTGCTGCGACGTTGACCGATGTTGCGATTGGCGCCGAGGCGTATGTACATTTAAAATAATAGACCCAAAATAGATTACTGTACCACAGTGCACCACCGTTTCTTCGCATGCCCAGCTGCTGCCCTGGCTTCTGCCTGCCCGCACCTCTTGTTCTTTGTCTTCGATGTCTCCACCGCGCGGCGCGCTTGTCGTGCTGCCTAGGCCAGTGTTACTGCTTCTATAAATGAACCAGGGCCGAAAATAGGTTCCTAATCTATATTTGGAAAGTTGCAACTGTCGCCGGCAGGTAGGTTTCGGGCTAGACGACCGCAGCGAGCTCGAGCCAATAGTCGGGCAGCCGCAGCGAGCTCGAGCCAATAGTCGGGCAGCCACACTGAAGCTTCTGGCGCGCCATGTTCGGCCCGCCGCCCCGCGACGCGCAACGGACCAGCTGGATCCAGCCGCTGCGCGAGCCGGACCGCGAGCCGCCGCCGCCGCCGCCGCCACCGCCGCCACCGCCGCGCTGGTGGGGCCAACACGAGGAAAACACTGCTAAGCCGCCGAAGGCGAAGCAGGAACCGCGGGCGGAGCCGTACGGCACGCTCGACCGCCACCGCAAACTCGACCAGCACGCGCCACGCGCATACCGTCCCTACTCGTGGCAGCCCGACACCGAGTGGAGGACCAACTGCACCGCCCCGCACCACGAGCCCGCGTGGTGCGCGCCGCAGCACCGGCCGTGGCGGAAGAACGCCGTGGCCAAGGAGCACCACCACCCGCGTCCGCTCGTCGCCTGGTGCGACGACGACCCGCGCTTCGCGCACCCGCCGGACGAGGCGGTGGCGGACGTCGAGATGCGGGAGACGCGCATCCCAAAGCCGCGATCCAACGGCAGGAGGCCTGCGGCGCCGCAAACGAGGCAGGCGAGGAATGCGGCGGAGGAGCGCGCTGTGGCCAAGGCGAGACCGTCGTCTGTGGCCAAGCCGCAAGCGACACCCAGCAGGATTCCGAGGCAGGCGTGGGTCGCGTCCTCGCCCAAGGCGGCGAAGGAGCGCGCGATGGCCAAGGCGAGGCCGCCGCCTGTGCCCACGCCGCAAGCGTCGCCAAGCAGGATACCACGGCCGCACCCGTCGCCCGGCCGCTCGCCGGCGCCAATGCAGCCTGCCGCGGTGAAGGAGGCTCCGGCAAAGAACAGCGGCGAGGAGGTGGCGCGCTGGCAGGCGGCGATGCCCCGCGGCTGGACAGCGGTGGGCGCACCCGACGGCCACATCTATTTCTGGCACACCGCGAGTGGGGCCGTCTCGTGGGACCCGCCGCGTCCCGCGCCGCCGCCCCCTAAGCCACCCGCGCCGCCGCCTCCCTCCACCGGCGCACGCCGCACGGCGCACCAGCGCGTGGTGCGCGACGGTGTCCGCGCGGCCCTCGCCGCCGCAGACGCCGCCGACGCCCACCCGGCCCAACCGCATGACGACGACGACGACGACGACGCGGTCTCCTCTCTTCTAGAAGAGGAGCGCGCGTCGAGCCTGGGAGGCGCCGTGAGCGAGCCGCCCTCACCGTCGACCGAGGCGCCGCGCCCTGCCCTTCTCTACGCCGCCCCGCCGGTCTCGCCTGGCCGCCCCCGCGCCGGCGTTCCCACCTTCTTGAGCGGCGGCGCGCCCAGCGGCCGCGCGCCCGGCGTCCGGCGCGTCGACGGCTGGGTGGACCTCCACGACTTGCAGCCGACGGAGCGGGAGCGCAGGGTTGAACTGGAGAAGGAGCGCCGGCACGAGGAGGCGACGATCGCGTTGGAGCGCGCGCAGTGCGTATGGGTGGACCGCGAGCGCGAGCGGGCGGACAAGGAGGAGGCGGAGCTCGAGGCCGACGCTGCGCTCTTCGAGGTTGCGCGTGTGCGGTCGGAGGCGTGCCGCCGCCAGGTCGCGGAGACGCGGAGGGCCGAGACGGAGGCGGGCGACGCGGCGGCGCTCGAGGCGGCGCGGCGCGTCTGGCGGGAGAATCGCGGCGTCGCGAGCCGCAACCGCGCGCGGCTCACAGGCGACGATCGGGCCGCCGTGGGCTCTGCGCCGGGGGAGAGAGCGCAGCTCGCGGCGCCGCGCTCGCAGGGGCGCGACGGCGGGATCGACTCACCACCAGCAGCGAGGCGCAGGGACGCTTTGGATAGGGTCGCCGAGCTGACCGGCACCGATTCCCCTGCGGCAGCGCGCGCTGTGAAGCGTCCCTCCGCCGCCGCCGCAACAGACGCCGACGGCGACGACGCGGGCGGCAGCGGCGGCGGGCGGCACGGCAGCCACCACATGGCGCACCAGCTCTTGGCGTTCCACGCTGGCGCCGCCCACGCGGGCGGCGCAACAGACGCCGCCGCCACCGCCGCAGCGCCGCCGCCGCCGCGTCGCCCGCCTCAAGTGTGGAGCATAGACTCGAATAGCCTACCAACGGCCGAGCGCGCCTACCGCAAGCCGGCGCTGCAGCGAGGGACGCGGCGGGCGCGTCCCTCGTCGCCGCCGGTCACCGTCGTCGCTTCCGACTGGCCGCCGCGCGAGCCCGCCGCCGCCGCGCCACCGCAGCCGCCGCAGAAGCCCGCCTCGCTAGTTCCCGAGGAGGAGAACGCGCCTTTGTACTCGCGGGCTGCGTCGCCGGGTCCCATTCCGCCGGGGGGTGCGTCTCTGGCGGGGAGTGGCTTCGACGCCACGCTTCGTGGCGAGGCGCTCATGGACGCAATGCTCGGCTTTCCTTCCAGGACAGCCTATCCGCCCTCGGAGGCACAGCCCAACACGAGCGCGGCCTCTTTTCCAGTCTCGCCGCACGTCGAGTTTCTCGCGTCGGGCGCCTTCTCCGCTTGGGGCGAGGACGCGGAGCCGCCGGCGTCGGTGCTGGATGCGGTCGACTCGTTCCTCTCCGGCGCGGTGGCGTCCCACTTCCTCGGCAGCGACTAGGCGTGGGAGCTGCATGTGCGCTGGGCAGCTTGCCGTTGATGAATCGATCTCTCGAATCGCCACCCATCCAGCCGAGCAGCCGAGTCGTGTCGTCCCAGTCTGAGTCTCACAGGTTTCAGTCGCGTCGTTGGTCGCGCTTCGCGCGCACGTGCGCTGTGGCGATGTGTGGGTGTGATTTTGCCATGGACATGCTAGATCTCTGTCGTGGTGCGTGCTGCGACCGTCAGTCTTGCGTGTGGCACACGCCACCATCCCACGTGTTCGCGTGTGTTCGTGTGTCCTTTTGTGTTTCGTCGTGCGTGCGCGTGTGGCATGTGTGTGATTTTTACTGCTAGCAACTGGAACTGGAACTGGAACTGCTGGCAAATATAATTATTATAATAATTGAAAATACTAGGCACTAGCACTAGCACCATTGTATAAAAATAATATTAGATATTATGTACAATATTACAATTGCATGGCGATCACGTATACGTATAAGAAATGTACATGTTCTTATATAATTATTGATGATGATCGATGGAGGCTGCTGATGCTGAGGGACTGAGGGTGAGGGAAGACAAAATTCTAAATTCTGACAACTTTTGACGTCGTAAGCGTACATGGCGTCATATGTCATCATATGTGGATATTCTGTATTATAACTAACCATAACCACACACTCACACTCTTTCTGACCGCAACCACACCTCAACACCAACTCCATTTAATTTTTTTTTATTTTTTGTGGTTTGTGAGTTGTCGTGCTATATACTATTACTATAACTAACTATGACAAGATATAGATATACAAAAAAAACAAAAAAACAAAAAAAAATTGATGTCATCATCGTCATCACCATCATCATCACATATCTCGGAAGCGTACGAAACGCTTTAGGCGCCGCAAAAAAAACGGCAGAACGTAGAAGAGGCGCGCTGGCTCCGTGCTTGGCCGATGCCCAACGGACGGGGTTCGAAAAAACCATCAACACTAAAATAAATACTAGTGGACGTAGACTCTACGCTATGGACTTCATCATCTCGATGACCTTGTCGGCCAGCGGTCCGGCGCTGGGCGGGTTCTGGCCGGTGAGCAGGTTGCCCGAGACGCAGACGTTGGGCTGGAAGACGCCGCCGTCCTTGAACTTGCCTGTGCACAGGGAAGAGACGAGTGTCAACGGGTGGTGCCCCCCTGCGCCAGCTATGTATGTGGGGCGATGCGCGTGGGGTGCTAGGTCGCTTCGGCTCTGGTGACTGGAGCCTGTGTCGGTTTCGCAGAGTCCCTGTGGTGTCCGAGGGTTTTAAGTATGCATCGTGAACAAGTGATCGGGGCGCAACATGGACAGGGGAGGCCGGATTCGATGCCTGTGGTGAGAGAATCCTTCGGGCACGGGAGAGGAGGGAGACACGCACAGCGAGGGTAACCTAGATGGCGAAGGGCTACTAGTTGGAAACGTGGGTGAACTATATGGTGCGGTTAAGTAGGAGGAAACGCACCTCCGGCAGCGGTCATGACATCTTCGCAGCTGCCGGGTCCGCTCGGCGTGGAGACGGCCTCGTACTTGCCCACCGCGTTCTCCTCGGCGTTGGTGAAGCCGGTCACCTCCTTGTCCTTGATGATGTACACGCCGTCGATCTGAAACAGGTGGCACGGGTTTGTATGTGTTATTGGACTTGGACCCGAGTTGGAGCATTCAGCCCGCTCGCGCGACACGGTCCGAGGCGGTGCCACCGGAAATCTTTCTCCATATAGAACTCTATATGCTATGATAGAGATAAGACTCTCATGCACCTCGACCCCCGTGAAGCAGATGGGCCCATGGCAGACCGCGGCGACGGGCTTGCCGAGGGCGTAGGTAGTCTTGATGGCGGCGATGACGTCTGCGTTGCCCGGGAAATCCCACATGACGCCGAAGCCGCCCGCGAAGAAGAGCGCGTCGTAGGAGGCCACGTCGCAGTCGGAGAGCTTCTTGGCCGATACCGTAAGCGCCTTGAGCTTCTCGTCGGCCCAGAAGGCCATCGAGACCGCGTCGTCCTTGGACGCGTCGATCGAGCCTGGGTCGCACGTGGACGTGCCCGTGATGGATGCGAACTCCACCTCAATGCCCGCCTTTACAAAAGCGGCGTGCGGGTGCACGGCCTCGGGAAGATACCACCCGGTCGGTGAGCCGTCGGGGTACTTGTCGACCGAGGTGAGGACGATGAGAACCTGGAGGGCAGATCGGGGGCGGCGGTGAGGAATGTCGACGCGCGCGGGGACTGGCCGAGGCGGTGATTGCACAGAAGGGCCTTTGCTCAGTGTCAGAACAGGGCGCGTGTCCGGGGGCGGCGGTGAGGAATGTCGGCGTGCGGGGGCTGGCCGAGGCGGTGATGGCACGGCAGTGCCTCTGTCGGGGGTGAACCCCGTCGGGCGGGGTGCGCACATACCTTCGGCATCGGCTTCTTTTTGAAGCAAGAAAACATGAAGGGAGTGCAAGTGAATTTCAATTTATCCAGGTTCCCGAAATGTCTTGAGAAAGTTCGTGGTCATCGGGGGTTCCGGGTGTTCATGTGAAGATTGCTTTGATTTGACTTTTTTTAATAAATGGTTAATAGAAGAAGCGACACCGACTTCGGCAACACGCAAAGCGCGCCGCGCGGTGGAGAGAGAGCGACTGTGTGCTAGACCGTCACGGCCGTATTTGACTTTTTTTCAATGGCGGCAGTGTTTCATTTCCTGGCCAGCGCCGCCTCTCCGGCAATGGTCCGCACATTAAACGGTTGGCGTGCTGCGCCAAGCGCGCCGCCGCCCAACGGCTACCCGTCGGCGCGTTTTTTCACGCAGCAACTGGATCACTTCGACCACAACCAGCACCGCACATGGGAACAGGCCTACTTCGTGAATGCAACCTTCTGGAAGGGCGACGGCCCCGTCTTCCTCTGTGTCGGTGGCGAGGGGCCGGCGCTCACCGGCGCGGCGGTGGTCTCGTCGGAGCACTGCAACGTAAGGGGCCAACTATACAACCCGCCCGCCTCCCAACACCAGAGCCCCCCATTGCCGACACAGACACGCCCGTCTCTAACGCAAACACGCCCTTCTATGATCAGGTCGCCGTGGAGCACCTGCGCGAGTTTGGCGCGCTCATGCTCGCCATCGAGCACCGGTACTACGGCTGCCACAACGCGTCCGCCTGCCCGTATACGGCCACGGACACAACGCCGCTCCGCTGGCTCTCCTCGCGGCAGGCGCTCGCCGACGTCGCCACTTTCCACGCACACATCAGTGCCGAGTTCCGCCTGCCGTCAACGACCAAGTGGGTCACCTTTGGCGGGTCGTACCCCGGCATGCTGGCGTCGTGGGCGCGCCTGCTCTACCCGTCCCTCATCCACGCCTCGATCTCGTCCTCGGCGCCCGTGCACGCCAAACTCGACATGCCAGAGTACAACAACCTCGTCGCGCGGGCCTACTCGCTGCCCTCCGTCGGCGGCTCGGCCGCCTGCCGAGACGCCATCGCGACGGGTCACGCCGCCATCGGCGCGCTGATGCAGAGCGCCATTGGGCGCTCCGTGCTCGTCTCAAAGTTCGCCTCGCTGCACAACCTCGGCGCCGGCTGGCTCGAGGCGCGCGAGCACCGCGCGCAGTTCGCGGGCGGCGGCGTCGCCTCCTTCCCCGCCCAGTCCAACGACCCCTCTTGCCGCCTGCCGGGCTGCAGCGTCGGCAGCATCTGTACCCTCATGGCCAGCGCGCCGGGCTCGGCAGTCGACAAGCTCGCCGCGCTGGCGAGGGCGCAGCTCGCGGCGGGACTTCTGGCGCCGCTCTCGCAGGGGGCGGCGGAGATGAGGGCGGCAGAGATGGAGGTGGCGGCGACGGAGGTGGCGGCGACGGAGGTGGCGGCGACGGAGGCGGCGGTGAGGGCGGCGGCGATGGAGGCGGTGGAGACGGAGGCGGCGGCACTGGCGGCGGCGACGACGAAGGAGGCGGCGAGGGCGGCGGCACTGGCGGCGCACAATGCAGCGCTCGACTACTGGGGCTACCAGACGTGCACCGAGTTTGGGTTCTACCAGACGTGCGAGCTGGGCTCCGGCTGCTTCTTCACTCAGGGCCTGGTCGATCTCAACGGCTCGCTGGCCTTTTGCGACTCCGACTACGCCATCTCGCGCGACTCGATCGTTAACTCCATCTCACGGAGCAATGCCGTGTACGGCGGGCTGCGACCCGACCTGCGCTTCGGCCCCGAGACGGCGCGGCGCGTCCTCTATGTGAACGGCGACGTGGACCCGTGGTCGGCCCTGGCCATCCTGCGCTCGCCGCAGCCCGAGGCGCTGCCGGCGATCGCCAACGTGTCTGGCGCCTCGCACCACGCCTGGACGCACCCGAGCCAGGCGACCGACCAGAGGACCGTCGTCGAGGCGCGCAAGGCCATCGTGCGCCAGCTGCGGGTCTGGCTCGAGTGAGCTGAGGAAGGGGTGGTTCTTCGTAGTGTTGGGTGCGTGTAGATGTGCAAAACGAGGCTGCGGGAGCTGGCGCGTTCGGGAGCGGACGCCCTGGGCCGTGTCCTCCCACCGTTCCAGTCCTCCGCGGCACACTACACCGCCATGGCACTTATGCCCTCATTCCTCAGAGAGTTGCGCGGAGCTAGAGAGAGGTGGGGAGGCGGGGCCGGGTCTGTCGTGGCTCAGTGGTCCCGCAGTGCCCTGGTATCGCTCCACGAACTTTCACGGGCAGGTGCTCGGGGCTGGCGGTGGAGGAGGGGAGGAGGGAGGAGGGCCTGCAAACACCGGCATGCACCTAGGTGCTCCTTCTCTCAAGCTTCTCTCCTCGGTCCTCACCGTTACCCTCACACCCTCACGCGAGCTTTGCTATTTTGGTGCGTGTGTTTATTATATATTTAAGCAATGTGTTTGCCTTCCTTAAATTCCACCTGCTCATGTCGTAATGATAGTAGTAGTAGGCCTTCCCTGCTCTCTGCTCTTCTAGGTTGTTCGTTCGGTCCTGATGATAAGTTTGTTCGGTCCTGATGGGTCCTCCCGTCCTCCCCTGCCATAATTCCGGATGGAATATTCTTCGGCCCACACAAATGGTTAGGCTGTTATTGCCTGAAGCTAGGTGCTCTAGTCCGCGAGTCGACATGTGCAGCACGCGCAGCGCGGTGGCCGCGGGCTGCACGGGTGGCGCAGCCCTGGCGACGTTGGTCTTCGTCGTTGGACTCTCAGTAGCCTGGCCGAACAGCGATGGTCCCGACAAGAGCTCAAGCGGTGGATCCTGGGTGTCCAATGGTCACAGCGAATCCTCCTCCGGCACGCTCTTCCGCGCAGTCAAGGTCCGTTCGTACGGCGGCCCTCTACGCTTCGAGAACTGGAAGCCTGGCAATGTGCATATCGCCGCTGAGCTCCGTCCGGCCCCGCATTCAACCTGCAAGCAGTGGGCCGTTGCGACGACCATCTTCCCGCCTACGACGACTGTGCGCCAGCTCGCATCGATCCCTTCGTGGTGTGTCGTCGTTGCCGGCGACAAGAAGGGCCCGGTCGAGTACAACCTGTCTGGGGTGATATACCTGACGCCCGCCGCGCAGGAGCAGCTGCCGTATGCGACCAAGGCCGAGCTGCGGTGGAACCACTTCGGCCGGAAGAACCTGGGCTTCCTCTACGCGATCCAGCACGGCGCCAAGTGGGTCTACGACACGGACGACGACAACGAGCTCCAGTTCATGACGCCGACCAAGGCACACCCGCGGCCAATTCCGCTGCCGGGAGAAGGGAGCACCCGCGTCGCCGAGGTGAGCCGCCCTATAGAGCGGGTCGCGCGTCCGGAGCAGGTGCAGAAGCGGTACCCACCCAGCTCGCCTACCCGTTGTCCACAGGTCAACACGAGCGAGCCGGTATACAACCTGTACCGCCAACTCGCCTATCCGTCGTCTCCGCAGCGCACCGTCTCTGGCGAAGCCAGCTGGCCGCGCGGCTTCCCGCTCGAGCGCATCCACGACGCGCGCACGCACAGCGCCGCCTTTTTGCGCCGCGCCTGGCCAGCGCGCCGCGTGGGCGTGCTGCAGTCGCTGGCGGATCACGACCCTGATGTGGACGGAATCTTCCGCCTGACGCGGCGGCTGCCCTGGGACTTCAAGCCGCACCTCTGGCTGCCGGGAGACTCGGCCGCGGGCTCGCAGAGGGCCGCCGCGGCCCTGGCGGCCGAGCAGGGCACGTCCGGGGCCAACGTGCCAGTGGCGGCGGCGGCGGCGGCGCGGGTGGGTGGTAGCAAGGCTGGTGGCGAGGGCGGTGGCACGCTCGGCGGGCTTGCTGTTGAGCGGAAGAGAAGTGGGGGCAGGGCGTTGGGCGCGCTGGAGGCGTCGGCGAGTGCGGCGGTGGCCTTGCGAAGCGCCGCGGGTGGCGAGCGTCGCTTGGACGTTGCAGACCCCGGCGGCGGCGCGCTGGGCGGTGCCGGCGCTGGCGTGGGCGGCGGCGCTGCGACGCAGGGGGTTGAGGAGGGCCTCCTGGGGGTTGAGGATGACGTAGACGAGCGCGGGAAGAGCGCGAGACCAGGTAGCCATATA
>Ga0335398_10009128_pt1 | contig 11543 bp, 9 predicted proteins | sample BON03_FD_205742 | JGI IMG/M metagenome (GOLD analysis project Ga0335398, IMG submission 205742) | Freshwater microbial communities from Lake Bonney liftoff mats and glacier meltwater in Antarctica - BON-03 (spades assembly) (version 2) | ecosystem: Environmental > Aquatic > Freshwater > Ice >...
CCTCATCATCATCATAGGGGGTTGCCGCCTGGTGCAGCAACACCCCCTATCCCTCCCTATCCGTGGTTTCCGCAACAACGGTGGTCTCGACTTGAGTGGGCTCGGGGTATTGGCTCTGCCACCCTCCAACCCCCCTTACGTCGCGATACCGTTGGACTGCGCGGCGGGCAGCCACCCCACACCTAGCACGATGATTTGTGCGGATTTTTTTGAAACTTTGTTTCAACGCCGTGTGGACGGGCTAAAACCAGTGTCCACGTGCCTTTGGACTGTCCCCCGGGCCCAGGCCCTCCTTCGGGGGCGAGCTTGGGTGGCCCAACTATGGACCAAATCGGTTGGGGCGGTCCGTCTACGGGCCCTACCCTTTTCTTTTGGCTTTTGGTGCAGCAGGCGGTGTCTCCGTTTCGGTGTGAGTGAGCCGCTGCGGGCCGGCTGCTGCTGTGGTGGGGAGGGGGTGTTAGGTGTTTCGTAGGGGTAAACTTATCATCACCAGTTAGTAAGTCACCCGCGTGTGGTGGGGCTGGTCTTTGGGCAGTTCGGGGGGGTGTCCAAGGCCGTGCACACACTGCTCAATCAAGGAGACTGCCAACGCGGCGGCATTCAAGCATTGGCGGCAGGCAGGAGCCAAGTCGCCTCAGGCAGCTGTCTCCGGATACGTCGCCACACATACCGCCGCCGCGCCTGGGGCTGCATCGCCCGCATGGCCTCGGCTCGCCTCAAGCTGGCAAGGGCAAGGGCGCGATGGGCCGGCCGGGGCGCGCCGGACCCTAGCGCGCCAGGACGCGTCGGACTTCGACCCTGCTTCCCATGCTGACTTCGGCGCGGCCACCCACCCTGGCGTGGGAGGTGGCACGCACCGTCGTCGCGCAACCGCCGATCGCTGCGAAGTGGTTTGGTCGTGTGTTTCGTTCGTGTGTTCGGTTGTGTGGTGGTTCATGTGTTGTGTGTGTTGTGCGTGTGACCTGTGTTTTGTTTTAGTAAGTCACCCCACCACCTGGGCGCCGCAGGCGAAGACAATTCCGTCCAAATTTCTACCGTTAGAACAGGTAAATGGCCGTTACAGATAACGTTATAACACAAATGAGATCTGGGATTATCTCTGAGTATGACGTTAAATAACGTCTGTATATATATATATATATATATTGTGGCTGAATACTGAAAATACGAATACGAGGAGAGAGACAGAAAAAAAGGAACAAGCGTGTGGGTGGGGTCGTAGTGTCATAGTTGAGTTGTAGTGTGCTCTGCCTTTACTTACTAAGAGTGGTTCTATATATAGAAGCTCAAAAAGTAACGACCGACCCACACAGAGGTTATTTACTTATAACTAATAACTAAGGAGAGTCGGTTAGTCGATTTTGACGGCTGATCAAAAATAGGCATAGGTGTAGCCGGAAGTTTTTTTTGCCGCCCCTTGACTACAGCCAAGCACATTGATGTGGCTGGCCGCTGGCGTGGCGCCCCCACCCCCACGCTGAAAAATTTCCTTGCTCCGTGCGGCAAAAGCGCTCATCCAGTGTGGGGCTCTGCGGCAAAACTGAGACGGCGGATCGTCTTAGAATGATGTCTATTAGTGCACTGGTGCCCGCGGCTTCCCGCGATATCGTTTCGTGGTGGTCACGTGTCACGTGTGACCCCACCACCCCACGCGACCGGTATTGGTATTGGTATATTGATATTGTAAAAAATACCACACGACAAACACGAACACGAATCGCCAAGTTCACCCGGGCGGAAGACGGCCGAAACGCACGAGAAGCGGGCAACCAGCGGCTTCGCAGTGGCCGATTTATTCTCGCACGATCCTCTCAGAACTGCCGCCGGAGCTCGAACGAACTGGAACTGGAACTGAGTGAGCAAATCGCCCTCATCATCACCATCACTCATCCCTCACCCTCACCCCTCACAGCAATCGCGCAAGCCTGAAAAGCGCCATAGCCATAGGGGTCAACCCTGACCATGGGACATGGGAATACTCTCTGTGCAGCTAGCCTGCGCGGCGGCGGCGGTTACGGCCGGCACTACGAGGAAAAGAAGATTCGATTCTACATATACAATAAGTTCTAGTCGCAAAGAGTCCTATAGCGATCGGGTCTTGAACAGTGAACAGCGAACGTGGCATGGGCATACACTCTAACTATGGAAGGGCCGAGTTAGCAACAGCTGGCAGCGCGGCGGCTGCGTGCGTGCGGCACGGCGGCCAGGAAAAATGGGGAAAAGCCCTGCTGTCGCAAGGCTGTGATGCTGAACCGAAGAAGGAACAGCGGGTCGTGGTGACGCCAACGCGAGCTGCTCGCCTCCGGTGGCTGCTCGATGCGGTGCACGCCGCGACGGTCAGGCGGCGGGGGAGAACGTCTGGTCCAGGGAGAGCGCGTCCATTGCGGACACAGGACTGAAGTCCCTCGGCCGCTTCTCCGGCTTGCGCTCGCCCGCCGACTCGGCCGCGGGCGCCGAGCCACCGGTGGCATCGTCAGAGATTCCTACGCCGGTGCACCCAACGCTCTGTCTCCGGACCGGCGTGCAAGGGGTGGGGTCGCGGCCGCGCTCCTCGGCGACGGCAGCGGTGGTGAATCGGTGCAGCCTCGCCGCCTCCCCGTCCCGAAGCGGGATGAGCAGCCGAGCCATGGCGCGGTGGAGCCGGCCATCCGAGAGCGACGACCGGGCTGGGTCGAACAGATCCGAGCGGTTAGCGTTAACCCCGATCAAGAAGGCCGAGGCGCAGCTGTCCAGCATCGCGTCGACGGCGGCGTGCTGCGTCATCTGCTCGCGCCAGCGCAACCGGGCTGGTCGCAGCGTGCTGGGCGGCTCCGTTATGACGATGCTCCACCACGACGCGGCGGCCCGCGTCACGAGCTGCTCCAGCGAGCCCGCGTCGCGCACGGCGCCGTGGCCGTCGTACAGATCGCCCAGCATTCGGATTGAAAGGACGGGCTTCGCGAGCGTGCCCTGCAGAACGCAGAGCAGCTCGCGGCACAGCCGGACCCAGCGCTCACGGGGAAGGCTCTTGCTCGTGTTGCAGGCCGTGGTGGCGTAGAGCTCGAAGAGCAGCCGGAAGACGGGCCTGCTGGTCGAAGCCCAGCCTGCCATTTCTTCCGAGGTAAGATTCCCCGACCGAAAGCCAGCCGAATGAGCCGTTACAAAAACGAGACCATCAAAACCAATTCACATGAATCAAGTTGATGTGTTGGCCGTGTCGCCGTGTCGCCACGAGTCGCTTGTCGCTCTATCTGGGGGGCGGGGGGCGCACATATATACACATATAATATATATATATAATATACATAGTATATATTATATAGTGTGTAATTAGTAAAGCGTAGTAATAGTTAAATTAGTAATAGTAATAGTAAGAGTAAAGCAGTAATAGTAATAAGTAATAATTAGTAATAGTAATAGTAATTATAAATAATTTAAAATAATAAAAATAAAAGCAAGTAAAAGCAGTAACTATAATAATATCTGTAATATACCTGTACCTGTAAATATATCATCATCAGTCATCAGGGACACTCACTCACCATGGGAAACCGCACAGTGGGAAAGAGGTCGTTGTGGTAGAGGTCAAGATTTGACCTGCGATTTTGATGAGGATACAGTGTATACCGTATAGTCGAACTGCGTGCGCTCGCAGCAGTCGGTCACAACATATGCACAGTCCCCGGAGGAAGGAGGACATCGTTGTCCTGCCCAGGGGCGCCGAGGAGGCGGCGTCTCCGGCACTCTGGCTAGCTCCACACAACCTCGCACAAGAAAGGCGACTGGAGCAGCAGCGGCATCGCGACGGAGAAGAGGTCAAGGTCAGGGTCGAGCTGGCGGCCGAGGCTGCATGGCGCGAGGAGGAGCGGGGAGGGGGTCAGTGCAGGCGCGCGGGGCCATTGCCACCCCCCTGTGCATCGGGTCTCCTCTTTGGGGGGGAGCGGCATACCCCTCGAGAACTCCGATGGCCATGACGAGCGTGGTGAAGGCCGGGTCCATCTTGACGTGGTGCGAGCGCACGAGCGAGGTGACCTCCAGCAGCACGTCGCCGATGCGCAGCGTAGAGAGGCTCAGCGCGCCGTCGGAGCCGCAGCGCGCGCGAGTCACGATGTCCGCCATCCCCGCGCGGAAGGGCCCCGCGTCGGCGCACGCGTGCTGCCAGCAGGAAAGGGAGGGGCTCAGCCAGTGACGTCTGCCAGCCCACTTGGCGGGGCCCTGTACCTGCGGCGCGTACTCGAGCATCAGGTCCGCCGCGCGCGCCCCATCCCCCTGCGCGATGGCGTAAAAGAGCAAGACAAAGTTGCGCTGGTCTTTGGCCGAGAGCTCCACCACCAGCCCCGCGTCGACGAAGGCGAGAGCGGGCGCGCTGGAGGAGTTGCGGCGCAGCGCCCCCTGCGCCCGGCCCCCCTCGCTCGGGCTCCTCTCGACGAGGATGTTTCCCGGGTGGAGATCGGCGTGGACGAAGTTGTCGACGAGCACCATCTTGAGGAAGGCCTGCAGCCCGCGCCGCGCCAGGGCCTTGCGCGCCGCCACCTCTAGGTTCGCAGCCTCAGCCTCCGGCGCGCCCGTCGTTCCCGCCACTCGCCGCCCGCCCAACGAGGCCGCAGCTTCCGCCTCGGCCCGGTCGAGCGCAAACATGGCCGAGAGCGGCTGCCCAGCCACGAACGTCTCCACCAGCACGTCTCTGCTCACGAGGCCCGCAAACGGCGCGGGGAAGGTGAGCTTGGCGGACCCGATGCTGTCGGAAAAGTTGAGCGCGAACCGGGCCAGGTTGTGCGCCTCGGTCCGCATGTCTAGCTGCTGCTCCATGAAGCTCGAGAACTGCTCGGCCGCCTCGGGCAGCGCAAGCCAGCGCACGCCGTGCAGCTAAAAGGCAAGGGGAGAGGGGTGAGGCGTCCAACGCCACAAGAGGATGTTCCGGCGCCCCCCCGGACCCTTCGCGTGCCCTCTCTCTCCCCCGCGGGCGGGCGCGCACCGGCGTGAGGGCCTCGACCGCGCTGGCCGCGGCGCGCAGGAGCCAGAGGTCGACGGCGACGTTCGCCGCGACTCCTGGGTGCACGACCTTGACGGCGAGCCTGGTCCCGTCTCGCGCTACCGCCTCGTGCACCTGCGCAATCGCCCCCGACCCAAGCGGCTCGGGAAACACTTTTGCGATATGCGAGCGCTCCTCCGCGCTGAAAGCCGCCGCGATCTGGAGCTGCGTCTCCCGCAGCGGGTGCGCTGGCGCCCCCGAGTGGAGCTCGCCCAGCGTGGCGCAAAGCGAAGGAGGCAGGATGTCGGGCCGCGTCGACGCCCACTGGCCCAACTTGATCGTGCAGACGCCACCTCGGCGAAGCGCCCACACGAGCCACAACTCGGCCGCGCGCTGTGGCCGCCATGAAAGGGGTAGGACTTGGCACGCGGCGCCGAGAGCACACGGGATGAAGAATAGGGAGCTGAGCAACAACGCCCGAACGACCAAGCGGAGAAAGCCACGCAATGTCGTGGGCTCGACCGATAAGACAGAGCCCACCGGCGGTCCCTCGTCCCGGATCGCTGCGGCCAGCGCGTGGGAGGTGGGGGTGGAGGCAGCAGCTGCGCACAAGGAGGAGGTGGAGAGGCTGCAGCAGGTGGCTACGGCTGCACCGAAGGCTGGCGCCCGCCAGCTGAGACATTTCAAGATTGAGCCTCTAGGTAGCCGTATGCGGGCAGTCACGTTAGTGGAGTACACATTGTGTCGCGCCGCTGTCCGGCATGGCAGCCGCAGCAGGGGGGTGACCCGTATCGCTGGCTTCAGCGCCAGCATGTGCGCAAGGTCGACTTGCGCGACAGGAGCACGGTGGCGGGCGACGAAGTTAGGAAAAAGCAGTTTCTGAGAATCGCTGGGGAAGTTCACAGCCTGAATGTTCACACTGGGTAAGGGACGGAGTCGTTGCACTGGGTTCCTACGTGGGGAATACGCGGCGCTAAGCGAAGAAAAAAATACGATATTATATTACAGATTACGCCTGAATATGGAATAGAGGCATTCGCCTGTTAACGAGCCACGCTTCGACGCGAGCCATTTGCTTATACGGCGGTCTGTGGCCGCTACAGAGCTTGGCCAAGTTCAACTTGGCCTTATTTATTATTATTATTATTACATTAATTATTACTATTACAAGATATTGTTTCACTTCGAGGCTTTATTGCACAATAATATTTTTTGCAAACGCCCCCTTTATTGCGCAATATATTGCACAATATTTTACCAGTTATTGCACCCCCCCGCCTGATTTTGAGGTGTTTTTCAGGTGTCTGGGAGGTATTTTTTTGTTAGCTTTATATTTAGTGGTCGGATTTTGGATGGGTGGAGGTGTCTGAAAAAAAATCGTTCTCGACACGGAAAAGGGGCATTATTGCACATTATTGTGCAATACCCCCCTCCCAGCCCCCCTTTATTGCCTACAATATTGCGCAATATATTTTCCCCACGACCCCCGCCTTTAAAGGGCCTTTATTGCAGCAATAGCAATAAAATATTGGCAATAATATCTTGTAAGGGCCAATAGAGAGCCGACCTTTGAGTTGGATGTACGCCACTCACTAGGTACCATTAGAGCTACCCAGTACTCAAACGCCGCCTCGCCGCGCGTCGGGGTCCAGCAGCTGATGGTTTCGTCTTTCTTGGCCTTGGCGCATTTTGCGCCAACAGCGTGCGTGCGGCGCAGCCCCGCTGGGACCGCATAGGAGCGCGGCATTGCTCCTGAAGATGAAGAGCTGGGCAGTGGCAGCACCACGTACCCAGGACCGTCATCTGGATGAGCTCAGTGCGATGCTCACGGCTATACACCGACCGCAACATGGGTCGCTCTCACACCGTGGCTCGCTAACAGGCACTCAATACGGCCGGTGCTGAGTTTGAGGTCTCTGTTCAGATGTAAAGCTGTGTCTGAAGCACTTGAGCTGCTGTGTCGGCCTGTAGTGGTACTGGGGGGTCCCTTTCCTCCACTGAGCCCAGGTCTGAAGAGCTACGTGGCCCAAGTAACGGCCGATTCAAAATTCTTGGCTCAGTAACAGGCTAATGCATCTAGTCTATCCTCGATCGAGCCTATAAATGGAATATCAGCCTGTATCAGCTGAATATCCTCGGATATTCAATGAGATATTCCATTTACGGGCCTCCCCCAGGAATATATATATATATATATATATATATATGCATATATTTAGTATATAGTATATCAGTATTCCCCATGTAGGACTGGGATTCTGGCCTTTAACTTTAACCTTCATTAATAATATAGATAGAAGTCAAGAAGCCCTCTCCCCTCCCCTGGCGCGTGTATTTTCTGAGGGATATCCTGCTTGTATTTCACCTGTATCCCGCCTGTATCTCACCGTATCCTTGGTGTCCCGCTGTATCCCCTTTTCTGTATCGATCGACCTATATCTCCAACGACATCCCCTTACCTATAATAGACCTATATCTAGCCATTTTGCATCAGCATATACAGCTAGCACATATCTCATGTACATACATATATACATATTATCATGTATCATGGCATATCTCCACCACTCTCTGTCTCTGTGTATCCCGCTGTATCCCACACGACTGCCACACACGTACTCGTACTGCGTACTGTATCCAGCTGTATATCCGTACGTATATGTATATAGCTAGCTGTATATCTTGCTCTGCATCCCGCTGTATATCTCACCGTATCCCACCGCCTCGAAAACGGGATTTGGCCAAAAATACACTCCATATCTTCATCTCCAGGTCCAAGGAGGGCAGGCTGCGGGCAGGGGAGGGGGGGGGCTTCAAGAAGAAGAAGGGTCAATCAAATGCGAATCAATCAACAAACTATACACTATCACTGTACATAGACTATATCTATATACTGCGTACTAATTATAGCAGTATCAGTATAGTAGCGGTTATTATGGACTTGCGTACACCGTACTTCAACTTGCAACTTGCAACTTGAGTACTCTTTGTACTCATTCTGAGTACGTACAGTGTTTTAAAACGGCCATACAGCCTGAACCTCTTGGAACTAGGATTCGGGTTAACCCAGTACCAGTACCCAGAGAAAATCAAGAATCAAGCGGGGGGTGGGGGGGCGTGAGGCGTGAGGCAAACAGGCACACACCATTTCGGAGTTGGTTTCGAGGGCTCAACGTTTAAGATGACAGTTGCGTGTAGCACCATGAGCACGCACGCCCTCGCGCGTCTCAGCGTGGTGGGCCAGAAACACTGCCAATGATACCGCCCCCCCCCGCCCACGACCCACGATCTGAAGCTGAGAGCGGCAGGCTCGCCGTCGCCACGCGAGCACCCCCAGAAGTACACACCACGGAGCTCAAAAGCCAAACCAGCTTAGAACGCTCGGCGCCGCCTTGGCCGGCGCCGCACCATGGCCGCGCCCCGCTGCGCCGCCACGCCCTCGGCCCTTTCCGCGCGCGCCGCGCCCCTCGGCGCCCCGCCGCTTGGCCTCTTGGAGCGCCGCTTTGCGCGCCGCCTCCGAGTCAGAGGTGGACACGTCCGAGCCAGACTCTCCAGACTCCGACTCGGAGCCCTCCCCAGACGACTCGCCAGACTCGCTGCTCGCGCTCTCAGCGGGGGCGATGCGCTGCGGCCTCGGCTTCGAGCTTCCCTTGGGCGCGGGCTTGGGCGCGGGCTGCGGCGTGCCGCTGCTCGGCGCAGCAGTCGCCCTGGCAGTCACTGGCACAACCGCCGCCGCCTTGGGCGCGCCGCCGCCGCCACCGTTGGAGTCGGCGACCGCCTCTGGTGTCCTCTCCGGCTTGGGTGGGGCCGTCGGCGAAACGGCCGAAACACCCTCCGCCGAAACATCCGCAGCCACGCCCGGCGCAACGGCCGCGTGTGGCGCCGCAGCCGCCGCCGCCGCCGCGACCGCCGCCGCCGGAGAGCGCGCCGTGGCCAGGGCAGCGCGAACGGCCGCCTGGACGGCGCGCACCTTTTCCTTGTTGGCGATGACCCTCTCCGCCTCGAGCGCGGACACAACGGCAACAGCGCGCTCCCCGGTCGCTTCCGCCCTGAGTCGCGCCTCGAGCTCAACCAAGCTCGGCGCCCCCGCCACGGCCGCGGCAACGGCCGCCTCCCCATCCGCCTCGAGCTCCGCGCGCAACGCTGCGAGCGACTCCTCGAGCGCAGCCTTGGACGCGCCGTCCGCCGCCGTCGCCGCCGCGCGAGCCTCCCGCCCCGCGGCCTCTGCGTCGCGCAACGCGCTTACCAGCGCCGTGGCCTGCGCCGCATTCTCCGCCTCCAGCGCGACGCACCGCTCGATCTCCTGTTGGAGCCGCGACGCCAGCGTGGCCAGGTCGGAGGCGTGGCGCCCGGCCACCTCCTGCGCCGCTGCGGCAGCCTTGGACTCCGCCTCGGCGATCGCGCTGGCGGCGGCCGACCTCGCCGCATCCGTGTTGTTGCTCGCCGCCGTCTCTGCGGCGGCGACCTTCTCCGTCGCCTCGGCCACCGCCTCTGCGTGCTCTGCGGCGGCGTCTACGGCGGCGGCCGTCGCCTTGGCCATCTGCACAGCTACCGCCGCGCCGACCGCGTGAAGTAGCAGCGCCGCGTGCTCCACTGTGGCCTTGGCGGCGCGGGACTCGGCTTCGCGGCGCTCGGTCTCGGTCGCCTCGCGCACGGCCTCGCGCGCCTGGGCCGTAGCCTCGGCCAGCGCGTCGGCCAGCGCGTCGGCCGCGCGTGCCTCGGCGGCCTCGACTGCGGCTCGGACGGCGGCCCTCGTGACAAGGTCGCCCTTCACCGCCGCCATCGCCGCGGCGTCCGCGGCGTCCACAGCAGGCTCTGCCGTGGCCGCGGCGTCCACAGCAGGCTCTGCCGTGGCCGCGCCCGCGGCCTCGTCCTCGCTGACCGCGTGCCGCGCCGGCTCATCCGGAGCGGCTGGCTCCTCTGCCGGCAATGGAGCGGCCGGCTCGTCGGGTTCGACGAGTCGGCGTTCGAACCCTTCGGCCTCTGTGGGCTTCTGGAAGGGCGAGCCCGACGAGAGCGCGAAGGGTGATGCTGAAGGCATAGAGCTAATGTGGGCGGCGGAGCCGAAGTATTTGCAAAGCGCCCGCCGACAGCCTTATTTTTCCATAGCCCTGTTCACCCCTCCGGTACTATTGTTCCCCAACTGGGTCGTGAGCAGTTTTGTTTTGGGCAGTTTCCTGGTCAAATTAACAAATTGCGTCGTCTCGCGCACCTCATAAAAAATGCTCTCGCTGTCGTCGCTTTCGGTCGTTGGCTTCGCGGGCCCGACCCTGCTGCCGGCCACGGGCCGCGGCGCGGTGTCGATGCGTGCCGAGGGCGAGATTGGCGTCACGCCGCCCCTGGGTGTGTACGACCCGCTCGGCCTCCTCGAGACGCCGGTGGTCTACCCGCGCCGCGACTACCGCCGCTATGTCGAGCTCGAGATCAAGCACGGCCGCATTGCGATGCTCGCGACGGTCGGCGTGATCACCACCGAGGCGGGCTTCCGCTGGCCCGGCTACCTTTCCAAGTCGCTCGACATCAAGTTTGCCGACATGCCGGGTGAGGAACGGCCCTTGCAGCAAGCGTGGCTTGGGGTTGGCCTGGGTGACCCCGAGGCGGCTTTTGCGCAGCTGTGCCACACCCGCGGCGTAGGGCCGCATCCGATGGGCATGGCGGTGTTTTGGCCCGCGCGGCCGCCGATGCGCGCCCCTGCAGGAGCTCGAGTCGGAGGGAGGCCCAGTTTGGCGGGCGAAGTGATCCTTTGTCCCCTCTCCCCCCTTCAACGACGTGCAGGCGGCTGCTTCGACTCGTACAACGCGGTGCCGGCACTCGGCTGGCTGCAGATCGTCGGGTTCATCATCTTCCTCGAGCTCGCCTACGGCGCCACCGACCCCTCCAAGGATGCGGGCGACATTGGAGGCGTCTCGTGGGTCCGGTGAGTGCCCCTTGCGCGCTCGCCACGCGAGGGACGAATGGCCACGCCTCTTCCGGCGTCCCACCACACCAGACGCTAAGCGGCCTCCGCTCACTCTGGTTGGCCTTCTGCTGTCCAGGTACGATGACCCTGATGTGAAGAAGTTCAAGCTCAACGTGGAGCGCAACAACGGCCGCGCCGCCATGATGGGCATCACCGGCATGATGGTGCACAACGCCCTCGGCGTCGACGCGCTCTTCCCCATCGTCGGGGGCAACTAGGCGCCGATGTCCCGCGTGTCCACCCCCCCCCTTTGCATTCCCGTGGGCGTGCCCCGCGCCGTCGGTCGTGTTAACGTGGGGTTGTCCGGGCGTGCTGGCTGTCGTGACTATTGATATGTATTACGTTCTAGGTTCTTAGAGTTGTGTTTGAAGCCTCCGCGAGCTCTCCGGCGGGTGGGAAGACGTGACCGGCCCCTGAATCTGAATAGCTGGTTCTCCCTATAACTTGTTTATTGGACATTGGAATTGTTATGGCCGTGGCGGCGGCCCTGCGCCCCGCGGTACGGGGAACCAGAGCTCCGCGGGATCGAGCTCTCCGTGGCGCGGCGTCCTCATCCCCTTACCCGCCCTTTATAAAGCCGACTATAGAGCTAGATCTTATCCTCTAGACAAAAACGGTCCTTTCAATAAAAAA
>Ga0335398_10009131_pt1 | contig 11539 bp, 3 predicted proteins | sample BON03_FD_205742 | JGI IMG/M metagenome (GOLD analysis project Ga0335398, IMG submission 205742) | Freshwater microbial communities from Lake Bonney liftoff mats and glacier meltwater in Antarctica - BON-03 (spades assembly) (version 2) | ecosystem: Environmental > Aquatic > Freshwater > Ice >...
CCAGCTGCTGCAAGTGGCTGAGCCGGCGCCGCGCCCCCCCGTCCCTTTGACCCTGCTGCTCGAGCTCCGCGTGCAGCTCGTCCTCCTTGACCGCACGCCGCTCTGAAGCTGCTTGCTGGTTGCTGGCATTTTGTCTCGAGCAGAAAATTATTTCGGTATCGGATAATAATTCCGACGAGACCAAATCCCGGCGGTATTAGTCGCTGGGGAGGTGTGTTCCTCCTCCGCTGCTTGATGCCAGCCTATCGGGGGTAGAGCTATAGAGCTTTTCCTTCGCGCCCCTTACCAGAGAAACGGGTCCCGGGGACCAGTGTTCACCAAACTGGTATACCGGGGGACCTATAATATATAGGTACATATGTTGTGAGCCAGAAGGGTGTTTGTTTCCCCAGCAACTGGACCACCACCACCATCGGTGCTGATGGTGGTCCAGTTGGGGAAACGCAAAACGCCCTTCTGCTTATTAAGGCTTATTCTCTGGCTCACAACAAAACAGGGGCCTCACTGGAGAGATTCTCCTGACCCTTAACCTTAACCTCCTCTTCCTCTCTTTCATGATCATAATCATAACATAACTCAATCTCAATAACTCATCGCTCATCGCACTGGCTGGGGAACGCGATAGAGCGGGAGAAGGGAGACATGATCTAACACGAATACTAATACCTAACCATGTCCATAGACTGCATGCGACTGGACGCGACGAGCTGACGAGTTGCGGACTGCGGACTGCGGATCCGCACGCAGCTCAGGCTGAACGCTAAACAAAAAAAACATGATACAACACACTGCGTGTCGCCAGGCGCCCGGGACACCGCGACCGCGCACTGCAGCAGCGCGCGCAGATCGTGCGCAAGCGCCCCCGAGGCCCGAGGAACACGGCCGGGGGCTGGGGGCGAAAGACGCACAGTCGCAGAGCGGGGCGAAGCGCCACCGGCGCACCTCCAGCCAGGCAGCAGCCACACACTGCCAGCGCGTCAAAAGGAAGTCTGGCATAAAGGACAGGTAGACTTTTGGCTGGTTGCGAACCACTTGTACAGACAGGCGTTGTGGAACTTGTTGTGGCAGGTCCTGCAGGCGAGCTTTGGCAGTTGCCTCGTGGTGCCGTGCACGATCTGGTAGCAGATGGGGCACTCCTCCACCCCCTCGAAGACTTTGTCCACGTTCTCCTTGAAGAGCGCGAGCGCGTCGCCGATCGAGCCGTTCTGCGCTAGCAGCATCGTGCAGATGGTCCGCTGCCACTTCTTCCACCTCGCGTCCGAGACGCCCGCGCGCTGCGTGCACTCCACCTCGACGGCCCGCAGCGGGTGGCTCTTGTCGAGCCGCAGCACGATCTGCATGTAGGTGCCCTCGTACGAGTAGGTGGCGGTGACGGAGCGCGCTGTGAGGCTCGCCTTGACGGCGAAGTCCTCAGCGGGCGACCCGAAGGAGGAGCTCGAGCCGATCGCCTCCGCCTAAACACAGGGGGTCGGGCGGGGTAAAAGGCAGGGCCTGGAGAGGAGTCGGTGCTGCGGGGCTCTGTTCGCGCGTGGGGCAGTGCGCCGGCGGGCTGTTGGGAGTGAATAGCCTCGATCGTTCGTCTTCACCTCGCACTTGAGCAGCAGCGGAGAGACGTGCAGCTCGGTGTACTTGGCTACCGCCGCGTGGGCCGAGCGCGAGGTGAGCTCGGCGCTCCACCAGTGGCGCGCCAGCGAGGGCAGCCGGCGCAGGACGGCAGCGAACACAGCGGCCGCCAGCGCTGACGCGTCGGGCGCGGCCCCGGCGCCGCCCTCGCTCGAGGCCAAGGCTGGGTTTGCCTCGAGCGCGGCCAGGTGGGCGTCGAGGCCAGCGAGGAGGCCGGCGCTCACGCTCGCGGTGGGGTCGGCGGACGGCGCGGCGGAAGAGGCAGCTGCCGCCGGAGCTGCGCGGTGCAGCGGCAGCGCCGGCAGCACGCAGTCCGTCAGAAAGCGCGCGATGCGCTCGTGTTTGAACCAGTCGACGATTCTTGAGCGTGTCGAGGGGCGCATGTGCGGCAGCAGCGCCAGCGCGCAGCCCCACGCCAGCAGCCGAGCCTCGGCCTCGCCTCCGTCCATCCTGCGCTCGAGGTCCGCCAGCGCCACGGTGGCCGCCGCGCCGTCGCCAAACGCGAATCGCAGCGGCAGCGCCTCGTCCGCGTGCTCGCTCTCGCCGTCGGCGCTGCCCGTTGGGGACGTGTCTGCGGTCTCCTCGGGCGGCTGCGAGCGCTCGACGAGCGAGAGAGAGAGCAGCCGCACCGCGGGGCTCGTCGCGCCGACGAGGCGCGAGAGGGGCGCGAGCGCGGCGGCGGCGGGCAGCCGATCGGTCACAAGATACCGGAGGGTCGCCAGCGCCTCGAGCAGCGGCCGCTGCGCCCAGCGGCGGCCGGCGACGCCGAGGGCGGGGTCGTCATCGGCGGAAGTCTGGTCTTGGTTCTGTTGGGTTTCGGAGGCGACGGAGAGCACCAGAACGAGGAGCGCGCGGTGCAGCCGTTGGCAGCGGTCGGCTGCGGCGCCGAGCGACTCTGCCAGGGCGGCCCGGTCCACCTCGCCGACGGCGGCAGTCCCACCGGCAGCGGCCAGCAGCACGGTGGCGGCGGCGGCGTCGGTTACGTCGGTGGCGGGCGGCGGCGCGCGGCGGAGGGCGTGGCTGAGCGCAACGCACGCGCTGGCGACGTCGGCCCACGCGCCGTGCCCGGCCTGGCCTGCGGCGGAGGCAGCGGAGCGGAGGAAGGACTCGATGGCACTGGTCATCCAGCGCGCGTGGGAGAGGACAAGCGGGAGGGCGGTCTCGGAGGAGGCGACGCGGGTCAGCAGGGCGCCGAGGGCGGCGCAGAGGGCTGGGCCCAGCTTCTCTGTCTCGCCACCAGCGCCACCTCCCGCCCCGGCGTGCGCTGCGAGCCTCTTGAGCTGCTCGAGCAGAGAGCTGAGCGGAAGGAGGCTTTGGTCGGCCGAGGGCAGCAGAGCGGTCAGCACGCGGAGGCGCACCACCGCCCGCGCCGTCTCGTCCGCACCGCCGCTTCCGCCGAGCCTGGCCTCCGCCGCGCGCGCCGCCGCCGCCGCGCCCGGCCGCAGAGCGAGCAGGGCCCGGACGGCCCCGTCGGTGAGCTGGCTGAGCTGCGAAGGGGCGGCGGCGGCGGCGGGCGGCGTGAGCGCAGCCGGCGGGGGGCAGGCTGCTGCGACGCAGAGGCGGAGAGCGCAGAGGCGCGTGCCGAGTCCGCCGGCCTCGAGGGCCGCGGCGTCCTTGGGGAATGCGAAGGAGAGCGCGCCGCCCGGCGCCAAGAGGGCGGCGGCGCTGGCGGAGTCGTCGTGCTCGGCAACGGAGTCGGCAGCGGCGGCGGGAATAGGCCCCCGGGCGCAGCGTAGCAGGAGCAGCAGCGCGGTGTCATCGGCAGCGAGGTCCTTCGATGAGAAGGCACGCGCCGCCGCCGCCTCCACCAGCGCAGCCAGCAGCAGCCTCGGCGCCTCGCCGCCCCCGCCGCCCACGCCGCCGCTGCGCAGGAAGGGGAGCAGTTCGCAGACCACGAAGGCGCGCAGCTCGGCCACGGCTCCAGCGCTCCACCCCGCTCCCTCGAGCCGCGCCACCGCCGCCGCGCCGCTGACTCGGCCCACGCAGTCGGAAAAGAAGAGGCCGAGCAGGTTCAAGGAAATAAGCGGAATCCGGCGGAGCAGGGACGCGGCGCCGCCGAGGGCCGGGCCGGTGCCCCCTGGAGTGTCGGCGGGGGAGAGGAGGAGTTCGATGGCGAGGGTGGAGACTAGCCACAGGCGCTCGGCCCCGCCCGCCGCCGCCGCCGCCGCCCACGCGGCCTGGCCAAGCGCCGAATCCAGCCGTTCCTCCGCCGTCGCCTCCGCCGTGGCGCCCAGAGGAGCCAACGTTGCGCCGGCAAGAGCCGGGGCTGGGCCCAGATCGAGCAGCCGCCGCACCATCCACGCCCAGCGGCGCGCCGCCTCGCGCCAGCCGGAGCGCTGCGCAAGCGACTTTGGCGCCGCCACCGCTGCCGCCCGCCAGAGCGCGGCGAGCAGGCCGCTGTGTACCGAGGGGTGCCCCGACAGAAGAGGCGAGGAGAGCAGCGGCCGGGCCGACTGGTCCCACAGGGCGGCGGCGGCGGCGGCAGCGGCGGCGCACTCGGCGTGCGCGGCGATGGCGGCCTCGTCCGGGGCAGCCCCCGCTTCCTCCGCCTCCACCTCGGCCGCGGCCGTCGCCTCGGCCAGCAGCGGGCTCAGCTCGAGGGCAGCGAGCACTGGCTCTTCTTCCGGCGACGCAACCTCGAGGCGCAGCAGCGACGCCCACCCGCGGTGGCTTGCGGCGCCGGGGTCCGCCGAAGCACCCGCGGCTGCGGCGGTGGCTGCGGCAGAGCCTGTGGGCAGCCAGCCCCGCAGCCACTTGAGCTCGAGGATGCCGAAAATAGATCGAAGGCAGCCCGCCGCCGCCGCCGCGCGCCGCGCGCCCTCCTCTGCAGAGGCGCTCGAGGCGGCAGCCCAGTCGGCCTCGGCCGCCAGCAGCGGCGCGCTCACCCGCAGCGCCGCGCGCACCCTCGCGGCCCAGGCCTCCGCCCGCTGGGAAGAGACGAGCGGCTCATTGGGGGCGTCGGCGAGCTTCGTCAGCGCGGCGCCGCACGCCTCGAGCACTGCCGCCGCCGCGCCGCCGCCGAGCAGACCGCCACTGCCGGCGCTGCACTCTACAAGAAAACGCTCCGCCGCCGTCGCTGCGGAGGCGGAGCCCGGTGCTGAGGCGTCGGGAACCGTGCCGAGGGCCGCGGCGGCCGCGCGCGCCGCGAGCGCATCGAGTTCTTCACAGCGCAGGTGTGCAGCTAGAGCGCCGCCGTCTCCGCCGCTGGAGCGGAGCGAGTGGAGCAGGCTGGCCAGCCACCCCCAGGCCGGCGCGCCCGGACTCGCCGGCGCCGCGGCCGAAAGAAGCTGCCGCCAGTGCATGCGCACTGGCGCTACCATCGCGTCCGCCTCCGCCGCCGGGGACACGGCCGCAGCCTCCTCGGCCAACAAGCGCGCCCAGAAGGCTGCGGCCCCGCGCGCGGCGACGGCGGCGCTGCCCGGCGCCGTAGCGCCGGCCGCCGCCACCTCGGCTGCCCAGGGGAGGAGCTGGTCGGCGACGAGCGACGAGGCGATGCGGAGGTGCGGTGGCGCGGCGGCAGAGAGCCGCGAGGCGACGACGCGTACGCGCGTGCCGCAAGCGGCGGGCACGAGATCCAGCATCCACGCCCCAGAGGCAGGCGCGGCTCCGGGCTCGTCGCCACTGGCGGCACCGCTCGCGGCGTGCCAGAGGGCGCAGAGGCCGTAGCCATTGATCAGCTCGAGCAGGAGGGCCGAGGGAGCGGCGGCGCCGTGCCGCGCCGCCGGGTAGAGCGAGCCAACGCAGGCGCGCCCGACGGCGGCCGTGAGGTTCCTCAGCTGCGCCGTGGCGCGCGCGTCGTCGGACCTGCGGCCGAGGCTGGCCCGCACAGTGAGCAGCAGCGTCGCCGCAACCAGAGCCACTTGCGTCTTACCCGCCGAACCTTCGCCGGCGCACGCCTCGGCGCACTGCGTGGCGAGCTCGGCCCAGAAGGGAGCGATGGCGTCGGCGCAGCGGGCGGAGGAAGCAAGCCGCACCGCCGCGTCCGCGAGTCCAGATGTCGCATCCGCGTCGCTCAGTTTGGGCGGGAGCCTGCCGTCGAGCAGCGCCTGCGTGGGATGCCCGAGCGCCGAGCGGAGGAGCGCCGCGCACCTCGCGCCCGCCGAGGCCCCGGCGGAGGAGGAGACGCGCACCACCAGCAGCTGCAGCAGCTCCGCATAGGCTCGCAGCATGGCGCTGGCGTGCGAGGAGGGCAGGCCGGGGCTGCCGAGGCCCTCCCACAGCGCCCCCAGCAGAGACGCCGCCGGGGGCAACGCCGCACCGGCTGGGGACTGCGGGGCAGCAAAGTGCTCTGGCGGGAGGAGCGAGGCGAGTGGGAGGAGCGCGCGGCAGACGGTGGGCGCCGCGCCGTGGCAGCCGTGGCGGAGGAGGCTCGTCAAGCGGGGTAGCGTGTGGCGCGCGGCGGCGCAGCCAGAGAGCGCCTCGGCGTGGCCGCTGAGCAGCATGAGGAGCGGCTCCCAGAGCGCGGCCTGGCACGCAGCCTCCGACTCGGCCAGTCCGCCCAGGAGCAGTGTCGCCAGGTCGGCCGCGTGCGCCGTCGCGAGGCCGGCCGAGGGATGGCGCAACAGCGTGGCCGCCCAGTCGTAGGCGCCGAGCCGTACGTAGGCCGACTTGGAGGCCGAGAGCTTCCAGACCTCGCCGGCGCAGAGCGACTCGCCCAGCAGCGCGCCCAGCTCCGCGCGCGGACCCGTGGGCGCAGCGCCGCCGTCGCCGCCGACCAGGGAGAGGAGTTGGCTCGCGGCGCGGAGCGCGGCGCCGACGCGCCGCGCGTGGGCGTCGAGGCTCTCGGCCTCCTCGTCCTTGTCCTTGGAGGGCGGCGGCGGCGGCGTGAGCGCGCGCTCGGCGAGGCCGCGGACCAGGTCGTCGCGGCAGAAGAGGAGCGCGTCGCTCAGCTTCTTCGGGCTGGGGAAGGCCGCGCCGAGGGCGGCGGCCGCAGCGCTCGCCGTCGCGCCGTGCGGGTCGTGGCGAGCGCAGAGCCACGCCGCCATCAGCGGCTTGAGCTGCGGGGCCAGCTGGCGGCCGACCAGGCCGGCCATCTGGCCCATCACGGCGCAGCTCGCCTCGCGAACCTGCCACGACGAGTCCGCGCTCAGCTTGCAGAAGCACGCGACCCACTGCGGCAGCAGCGCCGCCGCCCAGTCGGCGTCGTGCGCCGCCAGCGCGTCGCGCAGCTCGGCCAGGCCCTTGAGCTTGGTCACCGTGTCGCGCTTGCCCAGCTTGCGCAGCAGCAGCTGCGCCTCGCCGTCCACCGCGTCCAGCAGCGACGAGAGCATCGCGAGCGCGCTTGCAAACGGTGCCTGTGCGGCGTGCCAGGTCGAAAAAAAAAAAAAAAAAAAAGAGTTCCAGTTTCTAAAAGTAATTTTCCACAGACCAGCAGCAGCTCCAGACTCTGCCAGGCAAATGTGTCAGTAGAGCCGTCCGATCATGTTTCGGGAGGAGTCGTACGACATTGGGGTCCTGGGCGTCGACCTGTTGGACGCCGGCGCCGAGGGCGCAGTGCGCAGCCGCACGGCGATGCCTCATGAGGAGGTGTACGCCCTCGGGTTCGCTGGGCTGACCCTCTCGCCGCCGCCGCTCTGCCACCAGCGCTCGCACGACTTCTCTGACGCGCCCATGTACCGGTGCCTGCTGGACCCTGCCATGGGTGGCGTGGGCGCGCGGCACGCGCCGTACGAGGAGTACGAGGAGGAGCCCGTGTACCGCTCCGTCTTCCCGCAGTCGAGCGGCCAGGGCCACTCTGCTGGGTATGCCGAAGAGGACCCTTACGGCGACCAGCGGTTCTCGGCCGACTGGGGCTTCCTGCGGGTGGACGACCCGCGCCACGGCAAGCAGCGCGAGGTCTCGCCGGTGTGCAGCCGGTCGCTATCTGGCGTCATGGCGAGCAGGACGCCCAACTTCGTCTTCGACTTCCCACCCGAGATCTTTGACCACGTGCTGCATTTCCTCTCTTGCCAGCCAGGTTCGCCGACGGGCCAACCCTTCCTCGCCGCACCCCAGCCCCGCCAGGCGACGGCCGCCGCGTCTGCACTGCTGCCGCGCGCGCCGCCGCAACCTACAGCTGCTCATCGCCCCCCTCCCCCCCTGCCCACCTACGTTGCCGTGCAGACCTCTTCAGCGCCATGGCCGCCAGCCAATCGTGGCGGCTGTGCGCCCTCGACAACTACCGCCATCGCAGCCGGCGCGTGCCCGCGGAGGACGACGCGCTCCTGCACGCCGTGGAGGCGGCGGGGCCGGGCGACACCATCTACGTGGCGCCCGGCGTCCACCGGCTGTCGCGCGAGCTGGCCATCACTGTGCCGGTCCGGATCATGGGCCCGAGCGAAAGCGACCCGCCGGCAGTGCTCTGCTCCGACCACCACGTCGTGCTGCGCACGCGCGCCGAGGCGTGCCTGCAGGGGCTCACCCTCTGCCGAATGGGCGACAGCGTGGGCTATCCCAACGCCGTCGTCTTTGCTGAGGCCGGGCGGCTGACGGTGATCTCATGCCGCATCACCTGCGGCGGCGATGCGCCGACGGTGGAGGACGCGCTGCGCAACTTCGACGCGGCGCCCAGCCCGGGCGGCCGCTCCGCCTACTACGCCGCCTCCTCGCCGATGGAGCCGCCGATCGAGTCGACGGCCGTACGCACGCCGGAGGCTCCGAGCGCCTCCGAGGGCCGCGGCCAGGACCGGCCGCAGTCGGGGCTGTGGATTGGCGCCGCATCGCAGGTGACGCTCCGCGACAGCATCATTGCCGGCACCATGGGGCCTGGCGTCAAGGTGTATCGCGGCGAGCTCGAGGCGCACAGCAACACCATCGCCTTTTCGTCGCGCGGCGCCAACGTGGTGGCCAACGGCGGCAAGATGCTGCTCTCGGGCAACCACATCGAGGGCGCGACTGGCGACGGCATCTCGTCCTGGAACAATACGCACATGACCATCGAGGGCAACCGCATCTGCGCAAACACGGGGTCGGGCATCACCATCAACTCGTCTGGCGGCCGGGTCGTCATCACCGGGGACAATCTATTCCTCGCGAATGGGGCCCACGACGTGCACCGGCCGAGCGAGCCCATACTGCGGCGGACCATCTAGCCCGCCCGCTCCGGACTTGGGAGCATCATAGAGGGGTTAGGGGGGTTGCTGTTAGCTAGGAGAAGGGCGAGAGAGGAGGCGCGTGTGTGTCTTTGTAGAGTGTAGAGCGAGTGTGGGTGTGGATGGAGCTTACTGTCTGTCATCGTTGTGTGTTGTGTGCGCTCGTGTAGTCTCGCTGATGATCTTGATCTCAGCTTCGTTCGGTGTTACGTTGCGGTTGCGTGCCGTTGATTGGGATGAGAGAGGATATTAGTTTTTAAGTTTAAGCCACTCAGCAGAAGAGACAAGAGAAGAGGGCGGAAACGCCAAAAACAAAACCATACTCATACTACATGTACATATACATGATATACACATACTCACGACTCATAAATGGTATTATCGTGGCAAACTGGTGCCTGCTACTCGACAATACCGTGATACCAAAACCAAAACTACCCAGCCCACTCCACAGGGGTCGGACCCCTCCGCTTTCTAACACCTGCCGGCACCCACAGATCACAGATCGACAGAGAAAGGCGCAGGTCCCGTGTCCCGTCAATCCGCAGAAATGGACATACAGGCCGCTCTATTGGCAAATAATTGGCAGTCTATGGCAATGGCTCATCCCACGCACCCTCGACCCAACACACATTCCCTCTACCACCACAAGTAGCTCCTGGGTGAGCTTGTTGCGAAACACCCTACACCCAGCAAAATACATGAAATTATATAAGAAAAGGCCTCCTCCTACCCATATATTCCCACCACGGGATCACCCAGACTCTACGTGACTCCCATGTACCATCATATATGTTCAACAGGATGCACTAGCCATAGGCATAGGCCCCAGCCCCAGGTGCGAAAAAAAAGGGGTCGCAAGAAGCCTATGCGACCTCTGCGTCTGCTGGTACCTGAGTGGGCAACGCGCAACGCCAGGAAGAAACCACCATACATATCCTCTTTGACTTTGACTGCCCACACGCTGCGTCAGCCGCATCAGTCATCTCAGTACTAAACGCTCACCGAGCCTTCATCCTTCATCCTCGCCACCGCCTCGCCACCAGCCACCAGGCGTAGCTAGTAGCTAGCATACAAACTATGGACAGAGCCTCTTTCATAAAAACCTTTTCCCGCCCCGCGCCCCGCATACACATACGTTTTTGGCAGCACCATAGGAGAGCACCAAATGTATACCACGCCCCTTCATCAGTATTAGCCCATATTTCACCGCGGCTGTTCACCAAACTGCCATCGAACGAACGCCAGCGTGCCACAGCGCTTAGTACTCTAACGCGGGGGCACTGCCACGCGTGGGTAAGGAGCAGGACTCATTCCACCGGAAGTGGAAACGGGATTCATCCCGTCTGGATATCCTTTTAGTGTTTAGTGTGTTATAGTGTAACCGCTCTTTACCGTCGGTACAGAGCGGTAACGGACTTCGAAACCAGAGTTACAATCAGCAAGGAGTCCGTTTGTTGCACCGGCCAGAGCGCCGGCAGTCGCATAGCGGCAGCTCAAGTTCATCTGAACGCCGCAAACGTAACTCTATCCAGGGAACCCATGCCCCACCCGTATACTTTGACCCAGACACCTTTCTCCTTTCTATCAGCATGCATGGCGCATGGCCCTTTTTGGCCAGGTCCGCCAAATCCACACCCACACACTTCCACTTCCTCGCCGAATGAGAAGAAAACTACCGCCTTGAATTCAGTGTCGTACTATAACTGGACACTGGAGGAACCCCCGAGACCTCCGAAATATCACCCTTAGACCTTGGATAAATGGCAACACGACTGGATCGCCAGTAGAGTTTTCGAAGAAGGGGAAGGGGCAAACTCCTCCCGGCATGCACTCCGCTGCCTCATCCCAACCCCAACCACACTCCAACACTGTGTCAACACTCCAACAACTCTTAGGAGCGTTCAGCTCACCCAGACCCAGACAATTCAACGGCAATTCTATTCCTGGCAGCCCCGGCATAGATATCGATATCGGCACCGCCCCCTACTGCTACCGGCTCCTCCTCGTCCGCCTCGACCCTCTATTTATAACCCCCAACACCACATGTCCAGTGGCACCAATGCAGGCACCACCCACCAACAACCACATTAATTACCACTACCATGCAGCCCCGCCCATCCCACGGAGGCTTCCCGGGCAAGCGGGCAAGCCCCCCCGTACCCTATCCGTATTTCCCCTTATTTTTTTCTCGCCTGCTCGGAATACCGGAATACCTACCCAGCGATACCTATGCGCCACTACCACTAGCCACCAGGATCCATAAACCATATCGCAACCACTACCAGCCCACGCCCCACCCACGGCGGCTACCCCCCTCCTGCCTTACACCAACCTGCTAAATAATCACCCACAAACCAATAACAGTGCATACCCTCGCGCTCTCAAAAGAGGAGGGAGAAGGAGGCGCACGCCCCCCACCACAAACAACACACTATTAATTACCGACAACACATCCACCCGTACCCGTACTCGTACTCAAACCATTTTATAATTGTTGGTGGCCGGGAGGTCGGCCAGGCACGGGGACGCCAGAGACGTCAGACATGAGACACAAGACTGAAAGCTAGCTGCTACGCGCGACAAAGGAACCGGAGGGGGGCAGCCCCCAAACACCGTGGGGGGAAACACCACAAGGGGGGAAACCGCCCACAGGGGAACCCCACCCGCCAACACACACCCCACCGCGAGTCCTCTACAAGAAGAGGGCCGCGGTGCGAGATTGGCAGAGGTGGGAGAAGATCCTCGGACTTCTGCGTGAAACAAAGGGCACCCCCCACTGCTGGCTCATGTAGCCACAGGGTAGCCGAAAAAACTCTATGCCAGCAAAGAAGATCCTCGGACTT
>Ga0335398_10009134_pt1 | contig 11538 bp, 10 predicted proteins | sample BON03_FD_205742 | JGI IMG/M metagenome (GOLD analysis project Ga0335398, IMG submission 205742) | Freshwater microbial communities from Lake Bonney liftoff mats and glacier meltwater in Antarctica - BON-03 (spades assembly) (version 2) | ecosystem: Environmental > Aquatic > Freshwater > Ice >...
GAGTGGGGTCGGTGCGTCTGCGGGGGTTTGTCTTCTGCCCTGGGGGTAGTGCGGTGTGGCCGCAGTGCTGGCTGTGTGCTGTGTGTGCTGTGGGCCATATCGGCTGCTGTGTGGGGGGGGAGTACCCTGTGGGGGTAAGCATATCATCATCATCTATATTAGTAGCAGCTGGTAGCTAGCAGCTGGTAGCTAGTATAATAGTTAGAAGCTATTAGCTAGTATAATAGTTAGTAGCCAAGGCTAGCCCCAGTCCGAGTCGAGCACGAACGCTGTCGTGGCTGATGAACCGTTGAATTATTCATTATTCCGTTGAATTATTTTGAGCGGTTATCCGGATCGCGGGTTCTATTTCGAGTTTTTTACTCTTTTCGAGCGGTTTTCAAGCTCATTTTTTGGGTTTCGTCGTAAAACATCGAGGAGAGAGACGATTTTAAATTATATTACCTGTGGTACAGTATATATAAGTGCTATATTAGTAGCAGCTGGTAGCTAGCAGCTATTAGCTAGTATAATAGCTAGAAGCTATTAGCTAGTATAATAGTTAGTAGCCACAGCTGCTACTCATCCTACTCCCTCCTCCTACTACTAGAGCTCTACTTCTACCCTCGCTCGTGCTATACTATTATTATAGGCTATACACTATCACTATACAGTCGTAACACACAGCAGTAGTTAGTCAGAAGCAGTAGTAGTAGTAGTAGTGTACTACTACGTATTAGGTAGTAGGCGGGGGAGGCTCATTCTCAACTCTCGAGTGGATAGCGGGCTATGTGGATAGGGATAGGGATTATATATATATATATATTAAAGAAAAGCTACAGATATAGAGATGGAGATATGTATAGATGATCTATAGATGTGATATGTGATAGTGATATTGATAGTGATAGTGATAGTGTGTTAGTGGTACTGCTAGTGCTAGGGCTCGGGCTCGGGTTAACCCGGGGTTAACGCCCTGCGCCCTGCGGGCCATCAATCATGATTCAATCATCGATGTCAATGTCAATGACATTAATAATATATAATATTAATATAATAAATTGTTAATGATCAATGATCAATGGAAATGAATTACGAAATTGAATTATTTTTCACATGATTATAACTTCCTACACCACCCGCCCCCTCCTCCTCGCGCTCGCGCTCCCCCCGCGGGCCCGCGCGACGAGCGCGCATCGCCTGCCCGCACACACACCAGACAAGCACCATGATATTGACAACGACAATGAAGAGAAAGTACAGAACTAAACAATATTTACGCGCGGCGGCGCGGGGTCGCCGCGCGCACACCCCGGTAAGCAGGCAAGGACAAAGCCAAAACCAAGGGGGTGTTGACGTCGAACAGCAGCAGTGCAGTTGGCCTTGCACGAAAGTGCTACCGGCCAACGCAACTTGCAACCGTGACTCTGGAGGGGCGGAAACAAGTGGGATACATGTGCACGGGAGTGACAGAGAGCAAGCAACGGTCTGGGTGGGGCATGGAGAACGGCAATAGTCGGGCGGGCAAGAAGCACCGACAGCATGTGATATGCAGCGTGGCGACGGCCCTTTACTCGCCGGCCGACTCGGCCCCCTTTGGCTTCGTAAGCGCTTCCACGCCCCCCCCCGAAATGACACACGCCGCCACCATGAGCAACCCGCCAACGGCGGTCGCCGGCCCCAGCTCCTCTCCGATCATGGCCCACGCGAAGAAGGCGCCCCAGAGCGGCTCCGTCGCGAAGACCACCGTCGCGTCCGCCGAAGAGAGCTCGCCCAGCGCGCCCGCCTCCGCCACGGAGCAGCCGGCCGTCGTGACGAGCCCGGTCCAGAGCAGCGCCGCCAGCAGGGGCAGGTGCTCGAGCGGCGACGCGGCAAACGTGCCGATCAGCGCCTGGAGGTGCTCGGGCCCCGCGCTACCGGCGCCGAAGGACTCAGCGCCGAGCCAGACGGCGGCGATTCCCAGGACGGCGAGGAGGTTCCACGCCGTCAGCGCCACCGGAAGCGCCATGTCGTGCTCCGCGTCCGCGGCGCGGTGGCGCTTGACGGCGCGTTCGCAGACCCAGAACCCGGTCCCGAAGAATAGCGGCTGGAGCAGGCCGATCACGTCGCCCGGCGCAAGGGAGGAGGAGGCGAAGCTCCCGCCCTCGAGGCAGCCGACGCCGAGCATCGCGACGCACGCCGCGGCCCAGACACGCGTCGGCTGCGGCTTGCCGCCCAAGAGCTGATCAAGCATTGGGCACACAATTACGGAGAGCGAGAGCAAAAAGGCCTGGAGCGAGGCGGTAGAGGTCTGGAGCGCGACGGCCTGGATCATGTAGCCCGAGCCGAAGAAGAGGCCCACGCTGAGGCCGTCGCGCGCCACGGGCCACGAGACGAGCTCCTTGCGGGTGCGCGCAAAGTGGGCCAGCACGGGGATAGCGGCCAGCGCAGCGACGCTGAAGCGCAGCACCGCCGCCTCGGCGGGCGTCCCGACCCAGTCGCCCATCAGCTTGACGCAGGCGTAGTTGGAGCCGTAGATCGCCGCGACCAGCGCGAGCGACGCGCGGGCCTTGGTCGCGTGGCTCCAGTCGAAGCTCGGCAGGAGGCCGCCGAGCAGCGGCGCGGGGGGCGCGGCGGCGAGGTGCGCCGGAGCCTTCTTCGATTCCAGCAGCTGCGGCGGCGCGGTGGGGGCGGTGTGCGCGGGAGGCGAGTCGTGGTCGTGCCGGAGATGGCGGACCGCCGCGGGCGTGGCGGGTGGCAACGCCAAGGACCTGGTCACATGTTGACGCCGTTCGTGGAGCGTCTGCCCGAAGAGCGCTCTGAGCTGAGTGCGCGGGGTCGGCACGATCACGGCGAGGCCCTGGGCGAACGCAATAAGCAAGATTGCCGTGCGCAGCATGATCTTCCTTTCGTTGATGAAGGCTTGATTAAGCGCGGCGGAAGTTTTCCGGAAGTAAAGTTTCGTGGGAATCCGATCTTTTCGTCAAATCTAATTAACCTTTTATTTTGGGGAGTTTTCTTTTCCTGAAATAACCCTTTTTTCGCGCCAAGTTTCCAAATGTCCGCCGTGCCACAGGCAACCCACCTCGTGCTGCAGTGCGCCCTGGCGCACGTGGCCGGCGTGCTGGGGCCCTTCGAGCGCAAGGGCTTCGCCCTCGTCGGGCTGCGGCCCGACGCGTCGACGGGCCGCGCCGTCGTGGCGCTCCGCTCCCTGGCGACATACGCAGAGCTCGGCGGTCAGCTAGCCGCGCTCTGCGCGGCCGCGCGCGCGTCGCTCCCGCCGGGGTCGGCGCTCCTTGCCTCGAATTCCCAGGAAGAGGCGCTCGGCCTCATGCACGCGCACTTTGGGCCGCGCGAGATCGTGCAGTGGGGCGCCGACGACCCGCACGACTCGGACTACGCGGAGGCGCCGCCGCTGGGCCACCCCGGCTGCGCGCACGCCGAGGCGGTGTGGCTGGACGCCGTGCTCCACGCGGAACCGGGCGCTTCGGTCGTGGGCGCCACCTTTTTGCGGCTGCTGAAGCGGGACGGCTACGTGGCGCTACTGCTGACTCGCTCGCAGGCCCAGCTCTGGCACGAGGGTGAGATTCCCGCTTCGCAACGTAGTCTCTTCCCGTCACCAATGTAGAGGACCCTCATGTGTGCAATTCATATCCCCGCTTCGCAACACAGCCTCTCCCCATCACCAACTTAGACACCGTGCCCCCACCCTGCTGCCTGCAGTCGAGTCGTGCGCGGCCGCGTGGTTCGCCCAGGACGAGGAGGCCAAGCTGGACCAGGCCGGTTCGTACGGCCACATCGACCGCAAGTTCACGGGCTACCGCAACGGCAAGTTCCGCGAACAGCTCGAAGTGCGCGCCACGGCCGAGGCGCTCCACCCGGCGCCGCCTTCACCCGACGGCTCGCTCCGGTTCGCAGCCGCGCTCTCGCTGCTGCTGCGCTCCCTCGACGCCATCGCGCGGGCGCTGCTGCCGCACATCGCCTGCGAGCTGGGCGTCGCGCCAGCCTTCTTCGACGCGCTCTGCGACCCGCCACTCACCAGTGGCAAAAACAGCAACGAGAGTGGCCCCGATGTGGGCCGAGCGCTGAGCGAAGAACAGCGGCGCGCTCCACGAAAAGGAACGGTCACAACCGGAGGCCCGGAGAAAGGAGTCCCGCAGGGGACCCACACAGGGGTCCTGCAGGGGACCCACACAGAACATTCACAGACAAACAGACCAGTCGGGGGGGGCGGTTGCCCTCCCCCGCCACGGCTGCTGGAGGCGACGGAGCTTCCGGCGGCGCTTGCGGCGGAGGCGACGCGCATCCGCTCGGCCGCGGCGGCGTCGGCCTCCTACCTCGACGGCGACGACTCATTCGAGCCGCGGCTCGCCCACTCACTACTACGGCTCTGCAGGTACACACCACATCGATGTGGCGGCTAGCAAAGCGTCCGCCCTAACTTGGTACCGTGCTTTAACTTGGTACTGTTCGCCAGCACGAGCGTTTGCTGCGCCGGACGTCCCGCTACTCGTTACCGGGCAGCAAAGGAGCCCCTCTCCCGCGTGCCGACGGCTTTCCAGGGCTCGAAATGCGTGCGCGGAAAGCACCAAGTTCAAGCACGGTACCACGTTAGGGCGACCGCTTTGCTATGCGGCTATACTGCTGGGGGGCGAACGTATCTTGGGCAATTACCCCGTCGTCTCTCTCATGAATAACACCCGTGGTCCACACCAGGTACGACGCTGCCAGTGCCGGCGTCTACGGCTCGGGCGTGCTGTGCGAAGAGCACAACGACGTTGGGCTGATCACACTCGACGCCTGCGCCTCGGCCCCCGGCCTGCACGCGCTACGCCGCGCGGACGGGCTCTGGGTCCCCCTCGAGGAGGCGTGCGAGAGGCCCGATGGCGCACTGGCGCTGGTCTGCATGGTGGGCGACACCCTGGGCCGGCTGAGCAACAAACACCTCGAACCGTGCAAGGTACGCGAGGACGCTATTGTTAGCCGCGCACGTTTTTGGCTGCGCGAGAAGGACCTTAACATGAACACTCCCTGGAACTGACTTGAACGCCTGTTGTATCATTAACGCTATCCATGCCTAACGTAACCGTTCCCCATGACTCACGTGAACATTCCTCACAATTAACGCAAGCACTCCCCAGAACTACCGTAAACACTACACCATAAGTAATTTAGCTCAAACACACACCAGAACTAACATAAACACTCCACATACATCAGCACTTCCCCCATGAACAACGTAAACACTCCCCATGACTATAATGTAGACACTGTCCATATTAACGTAAACACTCTACCACAAATACTTTAGCGCCAACACTCCCCACTTTGAACATAAGCAACCCACATCATTAGCACTCCCCACGACTAATGTAAACACTTTCCATAACTAACGTAAACACGCCCCCACATCTAACATAAACACTCGCCTACTTTCAGCCCTCCCTGGCGTGTATTTTTGGGATATTCTGCTTGTATTTCACCTGTATCCCGCCTGTATCTCACCATATCCTTGGTATCCCGCTGTATCCCTGTATCGATCTATATCTAGCCATTTCGCAGCAGATCCACTGTATCGCGCTGTATCCCATTGTATCCAGCTGTACCCGTACGTATCTAGCTGTGTCCAGCTGTGTCTGCTGTATCCCGCTGTATCTCACCGTATCTCACCGCCTCGAAAACGGGATATGGCAAAAAATACACCCCAGACTCCAGGGGAGGGCTACTAACGTTGGCCTTCACAAGATATTGTCGTACTTCGAGGCTCTTGCGCACAAATCAACCATCCTTTCACTGCCCCCTCCCACCTGCATTGCCCGCACTAATGCAATACTATTGCGCGTCTATTGCGCAATATACGACGCCCCCCCGACCTCCCTTTTGTATGCCATACAATATACAATATTGGCAACGGCAATATCGTGTAAAGACCAATACTAACGCCAGCGCCCATTTCCTGGCGCAGCACCGCGTGGTTGCGCCCCCCTCGGGCGAGCGCATCGGCCTGCCCTTCCTCTTCCGCGGCCGCTCAGACGCCGTGCTCAACACCAAGCCCGCGATCGAGGCGGTGCGCGCGGCTGGGCGGACGGCGCACCTCGCCGAGATGGAGACGGTCACTATAAAGGAGCTGCCCGGCTTCGACTCGGCAAAGAGCATCCTGAAGAACTGGTTTCGCGCCACGCACGAGGGGAAGACGGCGGCGTAGTTTATAGTTAGGTTAGAGGGTTCGGAGGTGGGGGGCGGCGGGGTTGCTTTTTAGTGACGCGACTTGGAGCCGTAGGGCGTAGGCTACCATACTGTAGGAATGCGATGGTGACGGTGGTAGACAACGTTTCTACGAGTGTCCCGAGACCCGAGATGATAGATAGTCACATTTATTGAAGAATCGTCAGCTATCCTTTGCCCTCCCTGTAGTGTCCCCCTGTCGTGTTCCCTCTCGCCCTCGCTTGCGCTTGCGGCTTATTCTTATTGCGGTAGTTGTCGGTCTCTCCGCCCTTCTCTCTGCCTGCGTGTACAGGTACAGATTTGGATCTGGATCTGGGTGTCCCTCTCACCTCTCACAGCAGACAAAATAGTCAGGCGGACGAGACGGTGACTCTGAGCCACTCAGCACTCGGCGAGTTCGTCACTCTGAGCCACTCAGCACTCGGCGAGTTCGTGCGGCGTCGGGTAACCCGAACTCACACCACAAGAGCATCTATCGGATGGATGATGAAAAACCCACACAGGGTAAACTATTTTAGTAAAATGTCATTCACATGAAATGCCATAATCAGCGATAGGTCGATCGGCGCAACAAACTGCCGGACCACAACTCAGGTGCAGAGAGCTCCGCCGGCACTCGAACACGCAGATCGCGCGACCGAACCATGTTCCTTCTCTGGACCGCCACAGCCGCGACCACGGCGCCCAGCCACGTGGCGGTTGCGTGCATCGGTGGCGGCGTCTCGGGCCTGCTGGCGGGTCGGAGCCTGGCGCGTGCGGGTGTCGGCGTGACTGTCCTCGAAGGCAGCGACCGACCAGGTGGCCGCGTGCGCTCGGACCGCGTCGAGGGCTTCACGCTCGACCGCGGGTTTGCCGTTTTTCTCACCGCGTACCCCGAGTCGCGTGCTGCCTTCGAATATGAAGGCCTTGATTTGCAGCCGTTTTGCCCTGGCGCGATCGTCGCGATGGGCCCCGGCGCTTCCAACCGGTACTTCCTCGCCGACCCGCTCCGCCAGCTATCGGCAACGCCCGAGACGCTCGCGTTCCCTCTCGCTTCGCCCCTCGACAAGCTCCGCCTCGTCCTCGCCGTCCTCCGGCTCAAGCTTTCGAGTTTGGACGACATCTTTACGCGCGAGGCAGTCTCAACCCAGACGCTCCTCTCTGAGCGCTGGGGGCTATCGGACACGATCATAAACTCCTTCTTCCGCCCCTTCTTCGGCGGCGTCTTCCTTGCACCGCTGACCGACCAGGCCTCCACCCTGTTTGAGTTTGTGCTGCGCATGTTCGTTGAGGGCGACGCCGCGCTCCCTGCGGCGGGGATGGGCGCGGCCCCAGAACAGCTCGCTACCGGGTTAATCGCAGCGGGTGGCGAGCTCCGGCTCGGCGCGCGGGCCCAGGCCCTGCGGCTGGGCGACGTGAGCGTGGGTCTGCCGCATGCCATCACGCTGGCCGACGGCCGGCAGCTGACATGCGACCGGCTTGTTCTCTCGTGCACTTCGCGCGAGGCGCGAAGGCTCCTTGACGGGGCCCTGCCAGCTATGCGGGACGGGCCAGGGACAGAGCCAAAAATGAAGCCAGACACGGAGTCGGGGACGGCGCCGGGGACGGAGCTGGCGATGGAGGCGGCGGAGATGGAGGCGGGGATCGAGGCGTCGCCGCTGCCGAGTGAGCGGCCGATGCTGACGTCGATCTGCCTCTACTTTTCGCTAGAGGGTGCGCCACCCATCAGCCAGCCCTGCCTGGTCCTCAACGGTCAGGCTCCAACTCGACTCGTCAACAACATGTGCTTTCCCTCGCTCACCTGCGCCGAGTACGCGCCCGAAGGCAAGCACCTCGCCTCTGTGACGGTGGTGCCTTCGCTTCTGGATGCTGGGGGGTCCAGGGGTGCACAGCGTGGTGTCGACGGAGGTGCTGGTAGTGCTGGGCCAGCGTGGCTCGACGACGACGCTGCGCTGGAGGCTGCGGTGCGGCGCGAGCTGGGCGAATGGTTTGGGCGCGAAGTGGAGGACTGGCGGCTGCTGAGGATTTATTGGATCCGAGAGGCGCAGGAGGCCAGGCCCGCCGGCCCGTGGGCGCGCGAGCCGCGGGTGGCACCGGCGCGCCTGGGCGTCTACGCGTGCGGCGACTACTGCGCGACGCCCTCTCTAAACGGCGCGCTCAAGTCGGGCAGGCTGGCCGCGGAAGCGGTGCTCAGGGATGCACGGCAGTGAGCCCGTTGCTATTACATATATTACTATACACCTTGTCCCAACTTGCCGCACTGAGAAAAGCGCGCTATGCCTCCGGCGGGTTGAAAGTGGCTTGCAGTATTTTAAGTTTTTTTTAAGAGTGATGAGAATACGAGCGAGGTCTCGAGGGCGAGGGGGGGGGCGCGAGGCAGTCGGCCACAGATGGCAGATGGGCCCCGCTCAACGCACGCCGCCCGCAGCTGCGCCGCCACTCGCCCAGCCGCCTCGGCGGAGCGCGAGAGACGATGCGCTCCCCGCGCGCACCCACCGCTCGCTGGGGGCGCTCTCTCTCTATCACAGCTCTCAGTCTCAGCGCCTGTCCTGCTGCTGCACAACACAATACTGTATACTGTAATACTACACAATGAATATGACAACATGAATGATGCGTGGTGACCATCGGCTCGGCCGTGTACCACGACGCCGTCGCTAGTCGACGTCCTCCGCACTGCCACTCCCCTTGGCGGCTTCGGCGCGCGCGATCTCGCGGTCGATCGACGCGAAGCGCGCCGAGCCGCCCCGCCCCGAGTATTCCGACCTGTCCCCATAATCGCCCTGCACGTCCCCCGTCACCTCGCGCTCCTCCGCTATAGCCTGGGCCGCCGCCACGTCGGGTGGGACCGTGAAGCAGGCCCGCATTGCCGCAAGGTCCCTCGCGTGGCGCAAGGGCCTGAGCAGGTCGCGCCGCCTCAGAGCCGCCGCGTGCGCCTCCGCTGGGAGCGGCATCGAGCCTGCGTCGTGCGAGAGCAGCATCCACTCGAGCGTATAAAAGTCGGCCTCCAGCCGCTTCTCCACAACTCCATCCGCGGCCTCGCCCATCGTCTCGAGGACTCCGGAAATGGCTCGCTCGCTGCAGCCCTGAATGAAGGCGCCGCCGCGGCCCGTGGTCGCGACTTGAGCCGTGAACGCGTCGCCGTCGTCCTTGGCGAGCCGCAGCTCGCGCTGCGCATTCATCATCCCAGCCTCGGCCTGCTTGATGGCGAGCTCAGCGGTGCGGCGCACCTTGGCCTGCTTGGCCTCGCTCGGCTGCGCCCTCTCCGGCTCAGCAGCCGGCGCAGCCTTTGCGCCGAGCTTCGCCGCCTTGGAGCAGGCCTTTTTTACCTCGGCCAGAGTCAGGGTCGCGTGCCCCTCGCCGTGCAGCGTCTGCAGCACCTCGGCCGCGGTGGTCGACCCGCTCAACTTGGTCGACCCGCTCAACTTGAGACGCGCGCACGCCTCGATGAGCGCCGTGTCCGCTAGGGTTGGTGCCATTGTTCGCGCCAAACCGTTACAAAACTTCAGTTTTTTATTAATAAAACGGGCTATTTTGAGACGGGTTATGATGATCAAATCCGGACCGGAAATTTCTCAACGAAAATCCGGAAAATGCTGTCGTTAACCTACGTCGTGGCGACGGCCGTGCTGGTGGGCCCTATGTCGCATCTGGCCACTCATCGGGCGGCCCAGTCGCCAAAGATGCTCTCTGGCGGGTTCGACCCGTCCAATCTGGCCGCGTCTGCGGACACCGTGATCGGCGGTGCTAGCGCTGCGATCGGTGGGCTCACACAGAGCGTGCAGAGCACAGCGACGTCGGCGGTAGAGGCTGGCCTCACTGCCCTCGCGCCGGTCCTGTCCAGCGCCGGGGTGGCGGCGCGTCCGGCGCTGGACGCCTTGGCGCCGGTGCTCAGCCGGATCGACACGGCTGCGCTCCAGTCGGCCCTCTACGGGATGGACGGCGACACGCAGGGCTTCCTCGCCATCAGCGCGCTGGTCCTGCTCGAGCTCGCGCGCGAGATTTCCACCGTCCAGGGCGATCCGTATCCGGACGCCAAGTATGATGCCGCGGCGGCGCGTCGTTTCTTCTCTACGCGCCCGCTGGAGGTGCTCACGCGCGCGTTCGAGATTGTCGTGCGGTCCGGCGGCTTCGGCTCCGCGCTGCTCGGCAACTGGCTCGCTGGGCCGGCGGCGCTCGCCGCCAACTCGGACGCGCGCGCGCTCGACCTCGCCCGCGTGCTGACCGCGTTGGGCCCGACCTTTATCAAGGCAGGCCAATCCGCGTCCATCCGCACCGACCTGCTGCCCGTCGCCTACGTGCGCGGCCTCACCTCGCTCCAGGACCAGGTCAGGAAATGTAGCATATCAACACCACAAACGAATCCAAATGGACGAACGTGAGACACTATACAATGCACGGTTGCTATATCTCCCAACTATCACCCACAGGTGCCGCCCTTCGCCTCTGACGAGGCGCGCAAATACATTAACGTGAGATACTGTAAAATGCACGCTTGGTATATATATCCCTACTATCACCCACAGGTGCCGCCCTTCGCCTCTGATGAGGCGCGCGCGATGATCGTCGAGGCGCTCGGAACGGGGCCCGAGGTCAAGGCCCTCATGGACTCGCTCTCGCGCACGCCCGTCGCGGCCGCCTCGCTAGGCCAGGTCCAGATATACATATATATATACAACTAATAATAATACACACACATATATCTATATACAAGAGGCCCTCGTGGACTCGCTCTCGCGCACGCCCGTCGCGGCAGCCTCGCTGGGCCAGGTCCATATATACATATACATATAATTAATAAGAATAATACACACACACACACACACATCTATCTATCTAGGGTCCCGAGGCCAAGGCCCTCATGGACTCGCTCTCGCGCACGCCCGTCGCGGCGGCCTCGCTGGGGCAGGTCCATATATATATATATATAATAATATTATTACACACACACACATTTCTACATAAATATGTATATGTATATATATTTATGTATATACATACATAAATCTCTCTCTCTCTCTCTCTATATATATATATACATGTATATATGTATATATATATATATATATATAATATAATATATATATATATATTTATATATATATATATATAAATATATCTCTCTCTTTCTCTATATATATATATATATATATATATATATATATATATATATGTATATATATATATATATATATATATATATATATACATATATATATATGTATATATATATATATTTATATATATATATATATAAATATATCTCTCTCTTTCTCTATATATATATATATATATATATATATATATATATATATATATATATAAAATAGTATATATATATATATATATATATATATATATATATATATATATATA
>Ga0335398_10009138_pt1 | contig 11537 bp, 14 predicted proteins | sample BON03_FD_205742 | JGI IMG/M metagenome (GOLD analysis project Ga0335398, IMG submission 205742) | Freshwater microbial communities from Lake Bonney liftoff mats and glacier meltwater in Antarctica - BON-03 (spades assembly) (version 2) | ecosystem: Environmental > Aquatic > Freshwater > Ice >...
GCTCTGGTTCACGCTCCCGGAGTTAGGATTCCCCCTACTCACGGACGAATATCGCAGACCAATACACCCAGAAATAGAGGAATACATGCGAAGGTATGTTTTAAACGACCAAGATTGGGAACAGGTCGATGATGAAGAGTGTTGGGGAGTCAACTATACGGAACCTACTGCACAAATCAGAGGAAAGATCGAGACCATCCTCCACATTTGGGGGGAGGAACAACCCGAGAAAGAACAGGACGAGATAACGAAATTGATCCCAGAAAGAAAAAGGTTTTCGGTGCCACATGCGTCAAGAGATCCAAAAATCCTCAAAGACATGAACCTGGAGAATGAGGACATCTTCAAAATAATCAAGAACCCTCCAGAGGTAGGAGCAGTCCGAATCTTTGAACAACCTGAACTTTGGGATACGACCATAGGCCCCACCCAGGCAGTGACCACACAGGGCATAACCACCATTCACCTGCCATCAGGCCCTTTAAACATGGACGGAGCACAGTGGCACCTTCTGAAACACACCCTGACGAACGATGGCCCAAATCCACTAGGATCGAGCCTACAAAACGAACTTACACGGCATCTTAGGCTAGATAAGGATAAAAAAAATAGATCCTTCTCTTGGAGATTACTCCGGACATTAAAAAGCGTTTTCCACGCCACAAAATACCAGGGAGATACAGCCATAACTATCCCACCCTTCTTTCAGAATGCAGGTAGAGGAACGGAAAGAATTTGGAGAGAAGTAAACTCGAGTCCACAATCAATGGTCATCAATTGGCCAGGCCTGAATGACAAAGAGAAACAGAACTGATTCCCACTCTCTCCACAACAGATGACTGGATTCTTCTCACCCATCCACTAGGAGCTAAAAATAAATCCCAGCCCCCTCTTGAAAAATTGCAAAGGATAGCCAGGGCCGAAGGCAAATGCAGCCGGCATAAGGGCTGGTGGCGTGAGGGCAAGGATGAATTTGCCACTCACTTTATGACCACAGAAGTATGGACCAGTACAAGAGGCCGGATTTCAGAGGCTACCCGTATAATCTTACAGGAAGCCCTAGAAGAGGAAAACAAAAAAGACACCCCCTCTTTCGGAAGTGAAGACCTTGAGGAATTACATAGGTCCGGTACAGAAGCAGGGCTTCTTGGCATCTACAACTTCCCAGGCTCAGTATATGCCACAGACGGATCAAACGACAGGGGGGTCATGGGAGCTGGCTTCTTCAAACTGGACGAACATAGGGGTGGCTGCTGCCAACTGGGCAGAGGTGAGAAAGGAAATTCCTCTAATAGGGCTGAACTAGGAGCGGCATGCCTAGCACTAGAAGACTCCAAGAGACAACAGAATAGGAAACCTGTAATCCTCCTATCAGACTCAGCCTGCTTCCTCTCCTCCTCCCAAAAATGGACAGGCGAGGGGGAATCCTCCTCTATGCACGGAAACCCGGACGCCGACATTATGAGAGACATAGTACAACTCCTACGAGAAAGAATCGATCATGGCGGACCCCAGCATACTAGAAGAGTTGAAGGCACACTGGTTGACGGTCTGGCCGCCCGGGCAATATGTGTTCTCTGGGCACTTGTAACAAGTACTGGTGTCATTGTGCGAGAAGAAGCCCGCCCTGCACAGGCAGTCGTCCGCGCTGTCCGAGTCAGCGGGCGAGTTGCTGTACAGGAGGCATGGGTGCGTCAGGTGGCCGTTACAGAACGAGTCTGCCGGGCACATGGCACGCTCGCCTCCATCCTCCCCGGTGAAGGAGTCGTCGCAGCGGCAGCGCAGACGCGAGCCGCTGCCGGTGGCGCTCGAGGCGTTGGCAGGGCACGCGTTGCAGCTCGCCGCGCCCTGAGCGTCGCTGTAGAAGTTGGCAGGGCACAACTCACAGCGCGTGGCTGTCGCTTCGCTGCGCTCCTCGAGGCCGCCGAGGAGAGCGGCGCACGATGCGCTGTGCTCCGCGGCGTGCGCGCACTGCAGCGAGAGGTCGCACGGCTGGAATGAGCCCGCCGCGCACAGCGAGCAGTTGCGGTCCGCCAGGCCCTTGGCGCCGGCGACGCACTGGCACATCTCGGCAGAGCTCATCTCCTCAGCCACAATCGCAAAACTGTGCACAGCACACTCCTCGCAGGGGCAGGCATTCACTCGCTCAGCGGACCACGTGTTCAGGGGACACGTGAGCGACGAGCCGTTGCCCGGGTAGAAGTTGCTGGCGTCGCACAGCGCGCAGCCGTAGGCGTCCGCGTCCTCGAGCCCGCCCGGCGCAAACGAGTCGTCGGCGAGCCGGAAGCCCGCGACGCACACGCACGACGACACGTTGAAGCTGCCCGTCACCACGCTGCTAGAGTTGCGGGGGCAGCGTTCACAGGGCTGGCTTGCGGCGTCGGTGGCGCGTAGGTCCTGCCATGTGTCGGCAGGGCACAGTTCGCATCATCTGTGTTGGTTTGGAAGCCAAGTCAACAGACACAGTCCAGTTGGCTTCCGGATCCGGTGCGGTTGGTGGTGGAGGTGTTTGCTGGGCATGCAAGACACGACTCAATGCTAACCACAGAAAGCTCGGCATTGTAGGTGTCGGCGGGGCAATCCACGCATATATACTGCGACGCGTTGCTGCGGAACTTGCCCGCCGCGCACGCGACACAGACCCCACCGGGCTCACCTGCGAAGCCGAGGTTGCACGCGCAGGCCGTCGTATCGCTTGAGCCCAATGGTGCCGCGGCGTTGGCGCCACACGTGATGCAGGCGGCTGCGTCGTCGGCTGCTTGTTGCGTGTTGACAGTGCCGGCGGGGCACGCTGTGCACGCGGTCTGGTTGAACGCGGCGTTGAAGGTGCCAACGGGGCACGGGGTGCACGTGCGCTCGAGACGGTCGTTGGTGAGAAACCCCGGCCTGCACAGGCAGTCAAACTGCGTCACCCCTCCCTCTGCCAGCCGCGAGCTGTTACCCACGCACGGCACCAGCACCACAGACTGCTCTGGGCAGTACGTGTCGACGGGGCACGCCGCGCACGCCTCGTTGCCAACGTGGCCCTTGAAGGAGCCGGCGGCGCAAGGCGCGCACGCAGACGCGTTCAGAAAGAAGCCCGGGGCGCACAGGCACTCCGCCAACCCCACGCGCGCCAGCGCCGTCGTGTTGGTGTTCACGGGGCACGCCGCGCATGTCGCGTTGCCGAGCGCGGGCTTGTAGCGCCCCAGCGCGCACGGCGCGCACGCGGCCGAGCCATTCGCGTACCCCGTCTCGCGCGCGCACTCGAGCACGCTCGACGCGTTGGCGGGGTCAGGCACGCGCGAGTTTGCGGGGCAGGAGGCACACGTGACCGAAGTCTGGTTGAGGAATAGGCCGTCGGGGCACGAGATACAAGACATTTCAGCCTCGGCAGACGCGGGGCGCGCTCTGCAGAGCCATGCGCCGCACACGGCGAAGACGACAAGCGCGCGATGCTGGCGAGAGCACGACGCCGCTGTCATTGGAGGACCAGACTGTGCTCGCATATACTGGTTCACTGTGAGTCGGGCAAACAAAGTGCACCTGTAACCATGCACTGAATGTATTTAACAAAGCCATACAAGAGGGCAATGGAAGCCGCAGGACACAACCCGTACTGTGTCCTGCCACAAAACTCGTTTCGCACCGACGCAACACTGTCCAACCTTGGTGTGGTCAACAAACTGGTATATTTTCCGGACTTGCGGTTGCGATCCTCAACTTCCGAGGAACTCTTCTCAATTACGTGGAATAATGCAAAAATGTACGACCGGCAAGCCACCGTCATGATTCCATACAATGAAAAGTCTGGAACATTCACGTCCTACACACTACACAAATCCAAGAATGTCATGTGGAAAATCGAGGTCAAGTATATGAGAAATGTGGACAAGGCATTGTCCGTCGCAGCGCCAATGATGACAAGCGCGACACTGGCAGCGGGCAATACCGTCCTGCCCCATGATTCGTTCCGCATAGACCTGTTTGGTGGATTTGGCCAGACGCGAGATGTTTTCCCAGACTTTTGGGTCCAAACTAGTGGTACCAAAAAAACTGTTATTAGTTGGTCAGATAAAACATTCCAGGACCAGAAAAAAACTGTCAGACTTCCGTACAACGAAAGAACTGGGACGTTCAAAGCGCATACAATGGCACATGGCCATACATTATCCGAGAACGCCGAATGGTGAATCAAGATCAAATTCTCGAAATTTGTAGACAGCACGACTGGCAATGCAGCGCCCAGGCCGACCCAAGCACCACCAGACAGGCCACCTCCTGCTCCCTGTGCTTTACCCGATAGCAGAAATACTGATACAACATCACCAGACGAGTCAGGAGACAATAATTCAGAACATGATGAGTTGGAATCAGAACATGAGACTGGATCAGAACATGAGACTAAATCAGAACAAGATGAGTTGGAATCAGAACCTGAGATTGGAGCAGAACATGACGGGGAAATTCCGAACGCCAAGGATGACGACCCATAATATGATGATTTGGAGCATGAAATGGAAGATCATGAAGATGAGGCAGGAGAGATTGCGCATCAGGCAGAATTAGCAGCTATGAAGGCAGCTCACAAAAAAGAGCTGCAAGGCATGATGAAAAAAGCAGAATCAGATGCAACCACGATACGACTGGAAAAAGAACGTCGAAGAGATGCGAAGAGCAGAGCAGAAGCCGAGGCACAAAAAATCTTAGCAGCGCAGGCAGCGCAATTGGCGAAAGCGAAGCCTTGTTCGACAAACAAGCAGCAGCTGCTGCAGCGAGTTTGGCGAAACGGGTTGCAGGGTGAGAAAAACAAGCAAAAGACGCACAGGCGTTGCTCGACAAAAAAGCTGCAGCTGCTGCAGCGAGTTTGACGAAACGGGAAGCAGTGCGAGAAAAACAAGCTCAAGACGCACAGGCATTGCAAGACCAAAATGAAATACGCAAAAAGGTATCGAAGGATCAGGCAGGAAAAGACAAAAAGGCACAGAATGACAGACAACTTTGACAACAACTTCGACAACAAGAAGACAGACACAGAAGAAACGTTGAGATAAACAGCCTACAACGGAAACACAAAGACAACCTGGACCAATTTCAAAAGTCAGAGGACAATGTCGATGAATTACAAGCGCCAGAATACACGTTAGATGACCCTCCGCAAGACAATGTGCATCCGCTACCGTCCGAGCAGTCTGAGCCATCTGTGGTGCATACGGCACCACCACCGAAGCCCTCAAGGCCACCACCAGCCCTGCCAGACACAGCGCCACCCTCGCAGAAACTGTCAGTATATGAAGTGGATGCTGCTTCGAGAGATGGATCACGGGCGAGCAAACGGTCACGCGGGTCTGATGATGCAACGGACTCAGTGTCTGTCAACACTCCGGCGCCCAAGCAGTTACGGCCGCCGCCCCCGCTGACGCGCAAGCAACGCTTTAAGCCGCCCCTGCTGATGCGCAAGCAACCATTTCCGCCCAAGCCAACCCTGCCGTCTGACTCGCATCCTGCTTCAATGCCCGCGGCTTCGTCCAAGACACCAGCGGTAGGCCCGCCGTCCGATAACGAGAACCCCCCCGGGCAACCACCCCCGCCACCTCCCCCACACCCGACAGACACTCTGGATCCTGCAGACAACAACACGTCAAAATATGACCCGCACCCGACAGTACCTGCGCCTGTGGTGCAGCCTTTATCAAAAATTGATCCAAAACCGCATGTGCCAACACACGATAACCATCAAGGAAAATCAGAAGTATTTTGTCGAGAAGTGCAAAAAGATCTGGCTGCATTGAAGGATTCCCAAGTGGCGCCCAGACGTGTTGACCCACTTGTAGTAGACGAGTTCCGCCGTGAAATGCAGCTGCCCAAGACACCGTCCCTGCTGGGGTCCACAGTGCCATTCCCCCCCTTCTATGCAGCGCCAACCGTCCTCCCGTGTTCTACTGCCTTCGAAACCGCCGCCGACAACGCCGCCGCTGCCGACGCCACCACCGCTGCCGCTGCCGCCAGCCAGAAAATCAAAAAATCTTAAGAAAGATCAACTCTCGAAACTGGAAAAAGCCCACAACCTTACGAAAGAAGATCTCTTGAAAATGGAAAAAGCCACATTACGTGAAACAAAAAACCAGCGAGCAGTGTGGATTCGGCAGCAGACAGTGAGCTATTGTTGGGGCCAAAGACACGCGAGAGCAGTGCGGCATCTACACCGGCGCAGTCCTTGTCACGCGACAGCAGTACTGACTCTGTAGTCCGAAAACGGCAAACGCCCAAAGTTGCGCGGGGGCTGCCTATGCGGAGGAAAAAAATTGAACCTTGGAAAAATCAACACCCAGAACGCGCGGGCCGTACCAAATCGAGCACATCGTCGATTGCATCGTCACGCGAGAGCAGCCCTGAAGCACGCCCGGGGAAGTCGCGTACTCGAGAGACATTCCTGATTACTTCACAAGATGGGCATGGGGCCAGTGCATCCTCAGCGCCACACAAGACACCACCCGCAACACCACCCACAGTGGCCCATACGTCTCCCACAGCAGAGGCATCCCATAAGGCACACCCAGCGGTACCCGCGGCGGCACCCGCAGCGGCACTCGCAGCGTGGCCCGCATCTGCACACCCAGCTGCACCCGCAGCGGCATCCAAAACGGCACACCCAGCTGCACCCGCATCGCCATGCGACAGCATCGTCGACTCTACATTCTCACGCGCGAGCAGCTCTGCTTCACGCCCAAGCAGTGCACAACGACCAACAGCCTCGAGTGCTGCAAAGGCCAAAAGGCAGGAGCCACTCCGCTCACAAAGCGTAGGCAGGAGTCCAAGGGGAACGAATGCTGTTGCCATCAGTCAGCATAATTGTTGGACTACAAAACAACCAGCGGTGGTCCCTCGCGTCCCCCTGAAACGAGCGTCGAGTGTTGATGGCAGGACTCCCAGTGCCAGTGCCCTAGCACCCATCCTGAAACCAGCGCCTACTGCGGGCGGCCAATCTCAGAAGGACTCAGGCGTGGGTGTGTATGCGCCAAAAAGCCTCAGATTTGAGGATGCACAGCCCGGCAGCAAAGAAGGATCAGCCACCACTCCAAGACAACCAATTACAATGTCAAAACCGAGTGGCTCTGGTTCAAAGGACAAGCCTCGAAAAAATGGTCATATTGTCAAAGATGATCATTCGACACCTTCGACACCAGCGAAAGGAAACAATACTTTTGTTATGAAACATGCAAAACCAAATTCAAGTTGGGAACCTGCCAGTGGAAACTTGCGCCAAGGACACACTCCAGTACCAAAGACACAACCAGAAACCGCGGGATTGAGGCCCCTCTCCCCTGCTTTGAGTTGTTTTGGCATGTACACAACCTGGTCCGCACATGCAGTTTCTTATATACCCTCTTATGATCTGATTTCTGATTTCCTTGTGTGCAAGGTTGTTGACAGACAAAGCGCAAGTGGTTTCAAAATTCGCATATACTTGTAATATCAGCGACCAGTCACACGAGGTTCTACAGTCTGAACACCCACTCTGGAAGAAAATTAGATGCTTGCCAAATTTGGTTCCCGACATGTCAGTTGGCTCAGCGCACGTCGGCAGATCCCCCTGTTTTTCACCCATTGTAGTGTACACCAGTGCTGGTAGTCGGTCTAGATTTGTGTATCATTTGGCGCACAGAATCGTCGAAAACAGCATATTCGTCATGATTTACGCGATTGCCGCCATCCAGCGCCTCAAACTGTGTTTTTGTGTCGACGCAATTAACGCATGCAGCGCACAGCTGCTCTTATGCGCAACGCAAGTGCTTCGGCAAATAATCCGTCCTAAACCCCACGATTACGCTCTGGCAAACGACCTCAAGTCGCCGTGCGGCGTGCTGACACAAAACATGTTGTGCACGTGGCGCCCGACATTCTGCATGGATATATTCTTGTATTTCGGTCGCGATCAGAGAATTACAGTGGGCCTGCTGATGGAACTTGATTGTCCGATCGAGGAAACATTGGGTCGGACTTGGCGTCGCTGTTGCTGGGAAAACACCACCAGTTCACAACAAAACACAGCGAAGGACCCTGCACTGCATGACAAACACGACATCACGATGGGCAACGAAAATCTAAGCAAAGCGTTGCAACATCAGACGAGTTTTACAGAATGTGAGTGGGCAGCCTTTGGCATAACAGCACTCGGTACGGACGACTACATTCGATGCGGGGATCTCTGTTTCAAACCCGTCTCACGCTCAATGCCAGAGGTCGAGATCAAATATTTTACCCCCGAAACTACAGAGAGCGCGGGTGGTATACCAGAATGTGTGTGTTTCTGTGTCTCACGTGTGACACAGATGCGGACAACAACAACACCATGGTGGCGCTGGTGTACGACATACTCATCGGCGATACCGACAATCGCGAGTCGTTTTCCAACACACAGCAACGCTATGAATACCTCTGGTCAATTTCCGAGTTGTTGTCGAGCGTCACGATCGGCGAGGCTTGTGTCCGTGTGCAGTGGGCAGGAGACCCTTGCATGTACGATCGTTTGCAATCGCTCGTTTTGCCGCATGCACACGACCAAATAGTACTGTATGGTGACCACCACCAGTACTGACAGTTTCCATTCGATCTCCAAGCACCAGTTTCAGCAAACCTCATAAGCCAGTCAGCTTGATTTTCGCAAACTGCCTTGGACGAAATCGACACTTTCTGTTTTTAAGTTGGATGTGTCTGTGGTTATGGGGCAGGCATCTGTTTTGACTTTGTATGGAACGGGTGGGTTCAAACCTGGCGTATACTGCAAGTGTGTGCAGGTTGCGTATGCAGAATCGTACACGTTTAGGGATTGATGCCCAGCGTCAATTTTTCTCAACTTTGAGACCAGTCCATGCTCGGCTTGAGAAAACTTGTTTGAGAGATATCAAGTCTATTTCGGGCATTTCAATGCGATTTATGAGCCTTAGTAAACCCCCACGTGTTAACGACACCAACACGGTCTCTGAAATGGGTGTGTATGACACGGAATTGGCGTTGGCCATCGAAAAATACAATGTTGTGGCGGCTATGGTGGTGATTGATAAAATCGTCCAGATCAACTTCCAGACAAACGAGCGCAGGACTGCCTTGTATTTGGCCGTGAAACACAACAACGTCGCCGTGGCATTCATGCTGCTTGCACGCAAGGCCAAAATGAATGTGCTCCCGAGAATTGCAACGCAGAAGACCATATGCCAAAGCCCTATGCTGGCTGCCTTCCGTATGGGAGAGTCGCACGAGGAGATGCAGCTCTTGTTTCTGCACGAGCTGAAAAGTGTGGGTCATACTTGGCTAAGCCAGTTGGATCGCTCAATTCTGGGCAACATCCGCTGATACGCGATGCTGTACTCCACGCCGCGCGTGTTTTTCGCCACCAGTGGTGAAATTGGCGGAACGTGTGTCTCCAACGAAAATGGACTCAATCCGCTCATGTTCACGCTGAAAAAAGTTGCGATGTCTGAATCCAATCCTGTGACATGCACCTGGATCATGAGAAACGTTTTACAGATTCTGAACACGTGCCCGGCTATGGCCTGGGAGAGTCTTGTGGAGGCAGACGACTGCGGCAAACTAATGCATACAGCGGGTTCCACTGCGTTGGGCATGCTGGTCTTTGAGGTAATGCAGTATCATCGCAGCAGAAACAAGTATTTCGAGACATTGTCTGCTACTCTCAAGTCTTTGCACGACACTGTGGAAGCGGCTGTGCAGGGCTCTATGGACATTTGTGGAGCGCTCTCCGGTATTATGCACCAGAATAACACTGATCTGCAAAACAATACGCAGATCGACACGGACATGCAGACCGTGTTTATCCCCGAGCTGTTCACACTTATGCTCCGGCCCATGCGCTTTGCACTCTGCATGGCGAACCACGCTCGTCTTGGGTCAAAAGACGCCTGCTTTGCAGGGGGACTGAGCACGGACATCATCAACATGATTTTCAAAAACCTGCTCGACGACATTGGCGAAGCACCCGACCAGTTCAAAAGCATGCTATGCCAATAGCAAAAACACTGCCCGCCTTTTTGGGTCTTTGGTCTACGCATATGTGTGTCATGAGTGTTTTCCATGGTCGCGAGGCGATTCTGGCGTGTTGCAAATGACTGTCTTGTTCTTGGTAACAAAACATACATGTTCATTTCGGCAACAGTGGGTGCTTTCATGCGTGTTTGCGTTGATTTATTAAAGGTCTCGAGCGATTTTAATTTTAAACAAACACACTGGCGCTATACAAAATGAGGCATGCTCAACTCACTTGCAACCAGACAGTGTCTGGTCGTCGGTTTCAACCATGAATGATGGAGATGCATTCAACTGTGAATGATGGAGATGTCAACACATGATGGTTGCTGGGTACTAGGCCCAATAATATGAGAATTGACTTTGGACAAGTCAGAAACGTGCAGTATATACAGTTTTGGAAAAATGCTGACCAATCTGACAATGTCACAGTTGGGTGACTAACATTTGACTTGCGAATGACGCTGTGTGGTGTAGTCAACTAAACAGGACTGCTCCAACGTGTTATTACGTGTACTACGCGCGCTCGGTAAATTTATGAGTGGCCCATCCTGGGGCAAGTCAGCATCATTTTTTACGTGGTTCTTCGACATCAATACTATATAAAATTTTGACTTGTATGTGTTAGGTATGCAAGTCCACTCGTTGCAGACAATTCTGTGTATTGTTGGCTTCATAACGTTGTCACTACTGACGCCTGGCCAATGTGCGTCTTTTGTGCCAGTGAGCAAATATTGCCCAGAAGGTATGTGGAGCCCGTCTAAGGAACTCTCGTGGAATCCAGAACTTGATGGTCTTTCTCTAAGATGTGCAGACGAATATCACGAAGTGGAATCCCTGGGCAGGTGTCTATACCACATTGGTATAGTTGGTGTCGTATCAAAAGAAAAAGCTGGTGCCATATTTTGTTACAATTCTGGTAGAATAGCCGTACCAAAGACAGCAAGTGAAAATGATGCCATTGTCAGTGGGGCTGGGTCTACAAAATGATGCCACATTGTCCTGGGGCATCATTTTCACTTGCTGAAAACACACATTGTCCTGGGGCATCATTTTCACTTGCTGAAAATGACGCCATTGTCAGTGGAGCCGGGTCTACAATGTCAGTGGGGCCGGGTCTACGAACCTCGCTTTCCCCGACGCCAAAGAGATGCTCCACAACGACCCTGTGAACAATAATATAGAGGATATAGGTGACATCGAGTGGGAGGGCATGCCCGCAAGCGACGTGAAATTCGATCATGTTGTGGGGTGTTCTGGCGCTATCTATGCCATCCAGGAGTCTGTGGTCATTCCTATGCAGTATCCTGTGCTCTTTCAGCGCTTAAACGTCAAGCGCAGCAACAGCAGGACCACACACGATGCACGCACTTGCACTTTAATGCCTAATAAGTCCGTGACACTGAGTGTAAGTGCCTGTCAGGTCAGCCTGCACTGAGTGCTGAGTGCATGTGAGTGCTCAAGATTTGTTGTGCACTGAGTGCTGAGTGCACTCGCCTGAATCGGAGTGCTCT